>BNJS01002360.1_pt1 | contig 37921 bp, 43 predicted proteins | sample 8540461 | NCBI WGS metagenome assembly BNJS01 (sample SAMD00202454, study PRJDB9452) | human saliva metagenome | isolation source: human saliva | place: Japan
AGGAAACTAGTATAAAGGAACATAAAATGTTTAAGTTAAAAAAAGCCACTCAAAGTAAAAAAACAAATAAGCTCGTAGTCAAAAATAAACTTATTTATAATCAGCTTTGAATGGCACCTAGAAATTGGATAGTGAGAAATCACTATCCACCCCTTCGGGGGTGTACTTAAATTATAACAGGAAAAACAATGAAAGTAAATCTTAAAATTAGAAAAACCACCAAGCGTGAAAAAGTTGAATTTATTATTGGACTTCTTCTACTCCTATTTGTAATTTGGTATTTTACGAGGTAATATATGTCAGTAGATATTGAAGCTATCCGCTGGCTTTTAGACAACGCCTAAGCCTATGCTATCAGCAAAAACTGTGGCATGTCTATTCATGCCGTGGACAAGTATAAAAACTGTGTATCAGATATTATGAACATGCGTTTAAAACACGCTATCAGCATAACCGCATACGCCCAGGAACTAAAAAAGCAGTGATTTTGGTCACTGTTTTTAATTTTAACAAAACACCGTTTTTTACAATAATGCGTCACGATTCCCTCTTCCTATTCTTCATAAAAACGCTTTTTTGAACATTAGAATTGTAATTCCTGTTTCTAATCGTTCAAAATGTATGTTTTAGCAAAATAGAAAACCGTGACGATCATCACAGTCTATTTAAAAATTTCATTGTCTGCCTTCATTTCTGCCAAAACGGATTCCGTCAAATGCCCCCTGCCGGAATCGAACCAGCAACTACTCCTTAGGAGGGAGTTGTTATATCCATTGAACTAAGGGAGCTAGATAAAAACTCTGCTGAAAAAGCAGAGTTTTTTAGTCGAATTAACGACGGATTTCTTTGATACGAGCTGCTTTACCTTGAAGAGCACGCAAGTAGTACAATTTCGCACGACGTACTTTACCGTAACGTACAACTTCGATTTTTTCAACACGTGGAGTGTGGATTGGGAAGATACGCTCAACACCTACACCGTTAGAGATTTTACGAACTGTGTAGTTTTCTGAGATGCCAGCACCTTTACGTGCAATAACAACACCTTCAAAGATCTGAACACGTTCACGGTTACCTTCGACAACTTTCGCGTGTACACGAACAGTGTCACCAGGACGGAATGATGGGATATCTGTACGAAGTTGACCTTCAGTCAAGCTTTGGATTAATGGATTCATTTTATTCTCCTATCTTTGTCAATCTTGAGGAACCTTCCTCAGCGGATAAACTGTATTTTTGTGCGTCCATTACACACAAGATACAGTTTACCAAATTTCCACAAAAAAGTAAAGAAATTTATAGCAGAATTCCTAAAAAAATCGCAACCAAACCACCTAGGTAGGTCAAGGTCAGGTAAGAATAAAAGACCTTCTTATCGCTTAGCAGTTTTTGAAGTTCATCATTCAAGGTCGAAAAAGTCGTCAGACCTCCACAAAAGCCAGTTGCTATAATAGCGTAGACTTCCTTAGATTCCACATGATTGTAGAATAATCCAATTAAAAAGCAACCCAAAAGATTGGCTATTAGCGTTCCGAGGGGCAATTTAGATGCTTGATTATAGCGGGAAAAGAAATAGCGCACTAAAGCTCCGAAACCACAAGCAATTGCAAAATAGACGATTACCATTTCTTCCTCCCTAGATAATAAGCCAAGAGTAGACCTCCAACAATGCTCAAAAGCAAATACAGGACTAAACTAAGATAACGCCCTGTATCAAGCAGTTTCACAGCATCAAGCATGAGACTAGAAAAGGTTGTTAAACCTCCGCAAAAACCTGTACCTAGTGCTAAAATCAATCCCTTACTAGTACCCTTATAGACTAGATATCCCTTGACAAGATAAACCAAGCAGAAAATACCCAGATAGTTAACAAGAAGGGTGCCCCAAGGAAAATCTGGACTGGCTGGTAACCAAGTAGAAACTAGATAGCGAACCAATCCGCCCAACATAGCAGCTAGAAATCCCTATCGGATAAAATTGTTCTTTTTTCATTTGATATTTTGATCCTGATAATCACGCGAACGTTTGAGTATGTCCGAAAAAGTCGCGACAATAGTCTCCTGATAGCGCTTGTCCTCTACACGACTTCTAACCTTTTCAAAAATAACTGCTTCTCTCTTGGTATCCAAAATCGGTTTCCCTGAAGCCTTCTTATAAGCGACAACCCCTTCAACTAAATGCATTCTTTCTTCTAACAGTTTGACAATTTGGTCGTCGATTTGATCAATTTCTTGACGAATACTATCTAAATCCATACAGTCTCCTCCTTTATTTGAATTATTGTATCAAAAAGCCACAAAATAGGCTAGTAAAATCCCAAGTCACGATAAGAAAAATGCACTGATTGATTGCATCAGCGCACGTTTATGCTTATCCTACTTTAGCAGCCAATTCTTCTGCGAATTGTTCCAAGCGTTCAATGTCTGCTTCCTCAGCAGAAAGATCAACTTTGACACATTCTGAACCTTTTTCTGCTCCTGTCGCTACAAAAACGCGATCAAAGTCATCAACAGCCTTACAGAATTCATCGTAGAAGGTATCTCCTGAGCCGACCACTCCGTAAATTTTACCATTCAAGTTGAGATCTGCTAGGTCTTCGTAAAAGTCCATCATCTCATCTGGCAATTCTCCGTCGCCATAAGTATAGGTCGCAACGATAGCGATGTCTGCTTCCAAGAAGTCTGAAGCGTCAACAGTTGTACATTCATCAACATCGACATCCAAGCCCAAGTCACGTAATTTGTCTGCTACAATATCTGCAATTTCTTCGGTATTACCGGTCATGCTGGCAAATACAATTTTTGCTAATGCCATATCGTCCTCCTCAATTTATCTTTCTCCATTATATCACATCTTTTTCATTTTAAAAATAAAAATTCTTGTGCTACAATGAAATGAGAAAGAATTGAGGTTATTTATGGAAATTTGCCATCAAATTTTAGAAAAAATTAAAGAATACGACACGATTATCATTCATCGTCATATGAAACCAGACCCTGATGCCTTAGGAAGTCAAGTGGGCTTGAAAGCTCTTCTCAAACATCATTTCCCAGAAAAAACTATCAAAGCCGTTGGTTTTGATGAACCAACTCTTACTTGGATGGCTGAAATGGATCTTGTTGAAGATAGTGCCTACCAAGGGGCACTTGTCATTATCTGTGATACGGCTAATACTGCTCGTATCGATGATAAGCGCTATCGTCAAGGTGATTTTCTCATTAAGATTGACCACCATCCAAATGATGATGTATATGGTGACCTATCTTGGGTGGATACTAGTTCAAGTAGCGCTAGTGAGATGATTACCCTATTTGCCCAAACAACCCAACTGGCCTTGTCAGATCGCTCTGCTGAGTTGCTCTTTGCAGGAATTGTTGGTGATACAGGTCGCTTCCTTTATCCTTCTACGACTGCACGGACTCTTCGCCTGGCTGCTTATCTGAGAGAACAGAACTTTGACTTTGCGGCTCTCACTCGTAAAATGGACACTATGAGTTACAAAATTGCTAAACTTCAAGCCTACATCTACGACCATCTGGAAGTGGATGAAAATGGTGCAGCGCGCGTTATCCTGAGTCAAGAAGTCTTGAAACAATTCAATGTTACCGATGCTGAAACTGCAGCTATTGTCGGTGCACCTGGACGCATTGACAGTGTGAGTCTATGGGGAATTTTTGTGGAGCAGGCTGATGGCCACTACCGCGTTCGCTTACGCAGTAAAATCCATCCTATCAATGAAATTGCCAAAGAACATGATGGAGGCCACCCTCTAGCAAGCGGTGCTAATTCCTATAGCCTAGAGGAAAACGAAATCATCTACCAAAAGTTAAAAAACTTGCTTAAAAACTGATAAAATACTTGCCAAACTTTTCAGAATCTGATAGACTAGTATGGTAACAATCTATGGCTCGCAAAGAGACCATGGCAGAAAGGAAATATTGCAAAATGAAAAAAGATATCCATCCAGAATATCGCCCAGTTGTCTTCATGGACACAACTACTGGTTACCAATTCCTTAGCGGTTCAACAAAACGCTCTAACGAAACAGTTGAGTTCGAAGGTGAAACTTACCCATTGATCCGTGTGGAAATTTCATCAGACTCACACCCATTCTACACTGGACGTCAAAGTTCACTCAAGCAGATGGACGCGTGGATCGTTTCAACAAAAAATACGGTCTCAAATAATGATAAAAAGAACAGTTTCAGCTGTTCTTTTTTGTTTCTTATTTTCATTAACCAACCACTGCTATTATCTCTTTATCAATCCTCAAGCTGATGCCAAGACCTGACTTAGACAGGTTTAAAAAATGTCGAAAAGAAGCTTGATATTGAGAATGGTCAAGATGATTGAAACTACGTAGTCTAGGATTGTATTCCACTTGGCATCGGTGAATTATCCCATCACTGACTTCTTAGAGGTCAGATAAATTAAGGGAAAAATCTCGAATGGAAGAGAGACCTGTGAATAGACCAATAACTGATCCAAGGTTCTTTCTTAATGTCCAACTATGATCACAGGAAGCAAGGAAAAAATCCTTGTACCGATACGAATGATCCACTGAGGTAATTTCAGATGCAAGAAACCTTCCATAACAATCTGTCCAGTCAAGGTGCCTGTGATAATAGAATTTTGACCACTTGCTAAGAGAGCTAAAGCAAACAAAGTTGACAGAGTTGAGCTGGCTATCGCTCCTGCTATTGTAGAATCCTGCAAAGCATTGTACATTTGGGAAAAAGCTGAAATTTCAAACGCATGATCAAAAAAAGAGCGATGCTCCTAAAATGAGAAGTAAGGAATTGACAACAAAGGCTAGGGACAACTGAAGATTTGAGTCCCAGGTCATAAAACGAACAGCTTTTCAGATATCTTTCTTATCCTTATGATTTATCTTCCTTGTTTGAGATAGGGATGAATGAAGATAGAGATTATGGGGCCTGACTGTCGCTCCTACAATCCCTAAAGCAAAAGTCAGTTGACTCTCATGTCCTGACAAGGAACTTTTAAATAAAGTCGGAGTCGGTAAATAGCCAGCAAAAATCCCCTGCATACTTAGATTGGATAAAGCCACCAGATAAGAAAAGATATCTGATATGGTTAAGATAAGGGTTGTAACAATAGCTTCAATCTCCTTGAAACCAAATTTCATCAACAAAAGCAAAAGAAATACATCTAAAACGGTTAGTAGGATAGCAACCATTATAGGTATTTTAAACAAAAGATTCAAGACAATAGCTGAACCAAAAACCTCAGCCAAGTCTGTCGCCATCAAAGCTAATTCTAAAATCACCCATAGACTATAGCGGAACCACTTGGGAGCATGATGAGCTGAATCCATCCTAGTCACGATACCGAGCTTTCCAGCCATCTGTTGTAACTGCATGGATATAATGGATGAAATCAAAATAACGAATAAGAGACTATGCTTGTAGGAAGCACCACCAACAACACTGGTAATCCAGTTTCCAAAATCCATATAACCAACTGCCACAAGAGCTCCAGGATCTAAAAATGCTTTTAGATTTTGCCAAAAATGATTATTATTCGGATGTTCAATAGATTGGTTGTTCTCAGAAAGAGAGACCTTTTTGTAAGAAGACATCAGAATATTCACTTTCTAATCTTGTCTTTACCTATTTTATTAATGGATTTTGAAAGAAATGTTGAAAATAGTTTCCTATTTCCAATTTAGTCTTATTGCATCACATTTTGAAATGATTCTTAAGGAAAGTATGATAGTTGAAATAAGCAACACCAGTATTGCAAAAAACCAGCGTTTTCTGACGCTGGTTTTTTAACTGTGAAAATTCTTTCTAAACTAGATTGCTTCTGTGACAAAACTACGGCTTTCAAGTACCTTAAGCATGGCGTTAGCTGTATCTAGGGCTGTAAAGAGGGGAACTCCGTGTTCAATGGCTGAACGGCGAATCTGCTCTCCATCTTCGTCAGCAGTTCGTTTGGTTCCTACTGTATTAATGATAGCTTGAATTCTTCCTTTGCGAACAAAACTTGGGATATCCTTATCGTCATCACCAATCTTACCAACAGGTTGGGCTTGCAATCCATGACTGGCAAAGAAGGCTGCTGTCCCTTCTGTCGCTAGGATTCCATAGCCAATATTTTGGAAACGACGAGCTAAGTCCAAGGCTTCTTCTTTTGCATCATCAGCGATGGTAAATACAACGTTACCAAAAGTTGGCAAGTGGAGGTAAGAAGCTTCAAAGGCCTTATAGAGAGCTTTTTCCAAAGTCGTATCAGAACCCATAACTTCCCCTGTTGACTTCATTTCAGGACCAAGTAAGCTGTCTACCTTAGCCAGTTTGGTAAAGGAGAAGACAGGTGCCTTGATATGAACGCGAGTACTTTCAGGGTAAAGTCCATCTTGGTAGCCAAGTTCTTCAAGTTTTTGACCAAGAATGAGCTTAGTTGCTACTTGAGCCATAGGGATATTGGTCACTTTAGAAAGAAATGGAACCGTACGGCTAGCACGCGGATTGACCTCGATAACATAGACTTTTTCATCCTTGATGACAAACTGGATGTTCATCATTCCAAGACAGTTAAGACCGATTGCTAGGCGTTTAGTATAGTCTGCGATTGTTTCTTGCACCTTTTGCGACAAGGTTTGTGGTGGGTAAACGGCCATTGAGTCACCTGAGTGGACACCAGCACGTTCGATATGCTCCATGATACCAGGGATGAGGACATTTTCCCCATCTGAAATGGCATCAACTTCGCACTCTTGCCCAACGATGTAAGAGTCGACAAGAACTGGGTGGTCTGGACTAGCCTTAACAGCAGTTCGCATGTAAGAACGAAGGTCTTCTTCGTTTTCAACGATTTCCATAGCACGACCACCCAAGACATAAGATGGGCGAACGAGGACTGGAAAACCAATCTTGCGAGCTGCAAGCACTGCTTCTTCTTCATTGGTAGCAGTTTGTCCTGGTGGCTGTGGAATATCCAAATCTTTAAGAGCTTGCTCGAAGAGGTCGCGGTCTTCAGCACGGTCTAGGTCAGAAACCTGTGTACCAAGGATGGTCACACCTGCTTTTGCCAATGGCTCCGCAAGGTTGATGGCTGTTTGACCACCAAACTGAACGATAACTCCTTTGGTTGCTCCAAGTCGATGACATTCATAACATCTTCGAAAGTCAATGGCTCAAAGTAAAGCTTATCTGATACAGAGAAGTCTGTAGAAACGGTCTCTGGGTTTGAGTTCATGATGATGGCTTCGTAGCCAGCAGCCTGGATAGCCTTAACCGAGTGAACAGTTGCGTAGTCAAACTCAACCCCTTGACCGATACGGATTGGACCTGAACCTAGGACTAGAACGGATTCCTTATCAGACTTGATAGACTCGTTTTCCCAACCATAGGTTGAATAGAAATATGGCGTTTCAGAATCGAACTCTGCCGCACAAGTATCTACCATCTTATAAACTGGAACAATCTTGTTTTCCAAGCGAAGTTGACGAACGTGCTCAGCAGTCGTTTTCCAGAGTTCAGCAATCTTACGGTCTGAAAATCCATTTAGTTTAGCCGTTTTCAAAACGTCTAGATCTTGTGGATGAGCTCCCAACTCCTGTTCAATTTCAAAGATATGCAAGAGTTTATCCAGATAGAAGATATCAATCTTAGTCAATTCAGCAATTTCTTCTGGTGTGTAACCACGGCGAATAGCTTCTGACACATAGAAGAGACGGTCATCTTGGGCTTTGACAACTTTTTCAATCAAGGCATCGTCAGAAACTGATGCAAGTTCAGGCATTTCATTGTGGTGCACTCCAATTTCAAGGGAACGGCAGGCCTTAAGAAGAGATTCCTCGATGTTACGACCGATGGCCATAACTTCTCCAGTGGCCTTCATCTGGGTACCAAGACGACGTTCCCCTTTTTCAAACTTGTCAAATGGGAAACGTGGAATCTTAGCCACCACATAGTCAAGGGCTGGTTCAAACATGGCATAGGTTGAACCTGTAACTGGATTAATAACCTCATCCAAGGTCAAACCTACTGCAATCTTAGCAGCCAACTTAGCAATTGGGTAACCTGTCGCCTTAGAGGCAAGGGCTGACGAACGTGATACACGAGGGTTTACTTCAATGACATAGTACTTGAAGCTGTGGGGATCAAGTGCTAGCTGAACATTACATCCACCTTCAATCTTAAGAGCACGAATGATGCTCAAGCTCGCGTCACGTAGCATTTGGTTTTCATAGTCTGACATGGTTTGGGCAGGGGCAAATACGATGGAATCCCCCTGTGTGAATCCCAACTGGGTCAAAATTTTCCATGTTACAAACAACCAAAGCATTGTCAGCTGAGTCGCGCATGACTTCGTATTCGATTTCCTTGAAACCTGCAATAGAACGCTCAATCAAACATTGGGTAACAGGTGACAATTTTAATCCATTTTCAGCGATTTCACGCAATTCTTCCTCATTGGCACACATACCACCACCAGTACCACCAAGTGTAAAGGCTGGACGAACGATGACTGGGTAGCCAATTGTTGCTGCAAAGGCAACTGCTTCATCAACTGTGTTGACAATCTCAGATTCTGGAATGGGTTGTTCCAATTCTTCCATCAATTGTTTAAAGAGGTCACGGTCCTCCGCTTGGTCAATAGCAGATAATTTAGTTCCCAGAAGTTCAACACCAAGCTCATCGAGGATACCATTTTTAGACAATTCCATGGCCATATTAAGACCAGTTTGCCCACCGAGTGTTGGTAGCAAGGCATCTGGACGTTCCTTACGAAGAATACGTGTCACAAACTCAAGTGTAATCGGTTCAATATAAACCTTATCAGCAATCTCCTTGTCCGTCATGATGGTGGCAGGGTTTGAGTTAACCAAGACAACCTCGTAACCTTCCTCTTTCAACGACAAGCAAGCCTGGGTCCCAGCATAGTCAAACTCAGCAGCCTGACCAATAATAATCGGACCAGAACCAATCACCATAATTTTTTGAATATCAGTACGTTTAGGCATAGTTTATGATACAAAGCCCGTAAAGAACACAATGAAAATAGGAAACTCGGTGCAGACGCCTTCAGCGTCAAGACGATGTTTATCTTTTTCACACAGTTCTTAGGGCGTGTTCACTTCCGCGAACAATGTATCTTCTCCTTTCTATTTGGCAACTCTCAGGTTGCCATTAAATAAATTCTCCGACGAGCTTTTACTCGTTCTTAGTTTGATTGTTTAAAAGCTTCCATCATCTCGATAAACTCGTCAAATAGGTAGCTAGCGTCGTGTGGCCCAGGGGCTGCGTCTGGGTGGTATTGAACAGAGAAAGCAGGTTGGTATCTGTGACGCACACCTTCAACTGACTTGTCATTGATTTCTTCGTGAGTGATAATCAAGTGTTCTGGCAAATCCTCACGGCTAACTGCATAACCATGGTTTTGACTTGTAAAATCCACACGACCTGTAGCAATTTCGCGTACCGCATGGTTAAATCCACGGTGTCCAAATTTCATCTTGTAGGTCTTGGCACCATTTGCCATTGCAAAGAGTTGATGCCCCATACAAATACCAAAGATTGGAATTTTTCCTTGCACACCACGAATCATATCTAGTGCTTGTGGAACGTCTTCTGGGTTACCTGGCCCATTTGACAACATCACTCCGTCAGGATTGAGATGGAGTATTTCCTCAGCCGTTGTCGTGTATGGAACCACGGTCACATTACAGTTTCGCTTAGAAAGTTCACGTAGGATTGAGTGCTTGAGACCAAAGTCCACTAACACCACGCTCAAACCAACTCCTGGAGCTGGATAGGATGTTTTAGTAGAAACCTGCTTAATATTGTCTGTCGGCAATACTGTTGCTTGGAGCTGGTCCGTCACATGATCCATGCTGTCCCCAACATGGGTCAAGGTTGCACGCATGGTACCATGCTTACGAATAATCTTGGTAAGTGCACGCGTATCAATCCCTGAAATACCTGGAATTTCTTGGCTTTCAAAAATTCATCCAAGGTCATTTGGTTGCGCCAGTTGCTAGCTCGACGCGCTTCTTCAAAAACAACAACTCCCTTACAAGTTGGAATAATGGATTCATAATCATCACGGTTAATTCCATAATTTCCCACCAAAGGATAAGTAAAGGTCAAGATTTGTCCATTATAAGACTGGTCTGTAATGGATTCTTGGTAGCCGGTCATGCCTGTATTAAAGACGATTTCGCCTGTTACATCAATATCTGCTCCGAAGGCCTTGCCTTCAAAAACTGTGCCATCTTCTAATACTAGGAGTCTTTTTGTCATATTTTCACCTCTCGTGGACGCTCACTGGCGTCTTTTAACGTCTTGTGTTTTAGTTGGCGTTTCTACTCGCCAATACGGATTCTAAGATTGCCATTCGAACAAAGACACCATTGGTCATTTGTTGGACAATCCGTGATTTTGGTGCTTCAACCAAGTGATCTGCGATTTCCACATCGCGATTGACTGGAGCTGGGTGCATAAGGATTGCTGTTTCTTTCAAACGATCGTAACGTTCTTGAGTCAAGCCATGTTGGGCATGGTAGTCCTCTTTTGAAAAGATAGCTCCACTATCATGACGTTCATGTTGCACACGGAGAAACATCATGACATCCACCTGATCAATGATTTCATCAATGGTTACAAACTGTCCATAGTCTGCAAACTCTTGACTTCTCCATTCCTCAGGTCCAGCAAAGTAAAGTTCAGCTCCCAAGCGTTTCAAAATCTGCATATTGGATTTGGCAACACGTGAGTGGTCCAAGTCACCTGCAATAGCAACCTTGAGTCCCTCAAAGTGACCAAATTCCTCATAAATGGTCATCAAATCCAGCAAGCTCTGGCTAGGGTGTTGTCCCGAACCATCTCCACCATTGATAATGGAAGTCGTAATCGTTGGACTTGCAATTAACTCTCTGTAGTAGTCAACCTCAGGGTGGCGAATCACACAGACATCCACTCCTAAAGCAGACAGAGTCAAAATGGTATCATAAAGTGTCTCACCCTTATTGACTGAACTAGTCTTCACATCAAAGTCAAGTCGCTCCAATCCCAGTTTAATCTCTGCCACTTCAAAGGACTTATGCGTCCGTGTAGAATCCTCAAAGAAAAGATTGGAAACAATCGGGTGGTCTTCATAAGGAAGCTGAGCTCCGTTTTTAAACTCAATTCCTCGCTTGATCAATTTCATCACTTGATCGACAGTGAGATCTTCCATGGACACCACATGGTTCAATGCTTGTTGATTTTCTGACATGGCTACTCCTTTAGCTTTCTAAGCTTCTTCAGTAATCAGAACTCTGTCTTGGCCATCAAGTTCTGCCATCTCTACGATGATTTCTTCAGAACGACTGGTTGGGATATTCTTCCCGACGTAATCTGGACGGATTGGTAGTTCTCTGTGGCCACGGTCAACTAAAACAGCTAGGCTTACGCGCGCAGGACGGCCATGACCTACAATATTATCAATAGCAGCACGGATAGTACGGCCTGTATAAAGCACATCGTCCACCAAGATAACTTCACGGCCTGTCACATCAACAGAAATCAAAGAAGTATCTTCTCCACTTTTAATATCATCACGGAAAGGTTTAGTATCCAATTCCACAACAGGAACTGAAAGATTTTCTAGTTGCTCCAAACGTTCTTGGATACGGTGGGCGATAAAGACACCACGAGTTTTAATACCAGCCAAGACGATTTTATTCAAATCTTTGTTGCGTTCGATAATCTCGTAAGTAATACGCGTAATCGCCCGTTTGACGGTCAATTCGTCTACAACTTCTTTTGTCTTCATGACAAACCTCCAAAAAGAAAAGTCTCCTTAAACAAGGAGACTTGAAATGTATAGCTAAGTAAGCCCTACTGCAAACAGTATAGACTTCACCCTTCTACTTTATCACGCTCCTTGCCTGCCTCACGGGACAGGTTTAAAGGAATATTTAGTTATCAAATACTATAGCACAAAACAGACCTAAAATCAAGCAAAAACTTTTGAGCTCCCATCTTATAAATTGCTAAAATCATATAACTGTGGGTACTGGTCACACTCTGGATTTTTAGGATGACAAATGGCTCTTCCAAAATAAATCATAGCCTGATGGGCTGCTAGCCACTGCTCCGGCGGCAAGATATCCATGACCCGCTTTTCCACCTCAAGTGGTGTTGCTGATTTTTTGACGATATCATGGTGTTTGCAAATACGCTCCACATGAGTGTCTACTGCAAAGGCTGGAATTCCAAAGCCCACACTCATGACAACATTGGCAGTCTTGCGACCAACACCTGCTAAACTCTCCAATTCCTCACGTGTTTGAGGAACTTGACCATCAAAGTCGTCTAGTAACTGTTGAGCACATTTTTTTAGGAATTTAGCCTTATTCCGATACAGTCCTAGACGAGAAATGTGTGAAGCAATCTCACCCTCTGTCGCAACAGACATGGCTTGTGGCGTTGGAAAGGCAGCAAAGAGACCTGGTGTGGCCTTATTTACCGCTGCATCCGTTGTCTGAGCTGACAACATGACCGCAACCAAGAGTTCAAAATGATTGGTAAAATCAAGACTGGGCTTGGCATCTGGAAACAGAGCAATGATTTCTTCTAGCACTTTTCGTGCTCGTTTTTTTGATAAAACCATTATTCGTCTCCATCAAATAGTCCTTGTAAGCCAGCAAAAGGACTGTTTTCTTCTTTCTTAACTGCCTGTTGGGCTTGGTATTCTTCCTCTGTCATGATTTGCCAGTCATTTCCTGACACAAAACCTTTACCAGCTTCTTCTTCAGCCGTCAAAACCTTAATAGGAATGTTTAGTAGGATATTGTCTGACACGCTCTCAGCAAGGTCAAGTTCTCCATTTTTGATAGGCAAGACCAAATCATCGTCTAAAACTTCCTGATCTAGCTGGTTGGTTGCGCCTTCCATGAAAACTTCTGTGACTGGATAAGATTCAGCCAACTCAACTGGCTCCATACTGCGACTTGAAGCAAGAACAATGGTATAAGATAGTTGATAATCTAATAAATACATACTGTCTTCGTACTGTACTTTCCCAACTGCAAGGATATCTTTTACATCTAAAATTTCTTGATTACGTGCACGCAGGTCTACGGATAGGTCTAACGTTTGTTCAAAATGCAAGCCTTCAGACTGCTTACGAATTTCTTGAATATTTAATTTCATACTTCCTCCATAAAGATTTACTCTCTTGATTATACCATGAAAAGCCTACAAATCAGCCCACCAAACTTTATAATTAAAATTCGATTTTTTAACATATTTACTATGACATTTTTGTTTTTTAGTGCTATACTATAGGCAATAATACATCAGAGCAAGGAGGATGCTCACATGGAAGACAAAGAACTCATTACTAATGCAACCCAACTCCTATCCGAGTTAAATAAAAGTTTCCAAATCTGCAAACAGGATACTGCAGATGATATTCGATTACAAGAGCTACTAAACACTACTATAAAAGAGCTCAAAAAAGCGGAAAAGTTGAACAACAGTATCTTAATAGACCTTGAGAAATTTTACCAACGTACCAGTCTTCTGATAGGCCTCGGTAGCCTAAAACTGAACGACCAAGCACGTACCGCTTGGCGCAACTATGACAAGTTCCATTACGAGCATGTCAAACACGTACTAACTCTTTATGGACCTGTTTTTGGATTTTAGAGATTAGAATTGTCAGTTTTCTGTTGACAAAATATCCTGAAAGGTATAGGATAGAGGTACTAATACTCGGAGGTAAGGGAGACATGAACAACTAAGTCTATCAAATAAAGAACCTTTATTTAGTAGATTCTGTTTTTGTCTCTTTTTGTGTGCTCTTTTATGCTCTTTTTCTGGCATTTTATACTCAATGAAAATCAAAGAGCAAACTAGGAAGCTAGCCGCAAGCTGCTCAAAACACTGTTTTGAGGTTGTAGATAAGACTGACTTCGTCAGTCACATATATACGGTAAGGCGACGCTGACGTGGTTTGAAGAGATTTTCGAAGAGTATTAATAGAGTTTTTTTGACATAGACTTTGGCTCTACTAGATAAAGTAGAGCTTTTTGTTATGCACTATCGACATTCTAGAAAGGGCAATCATATGATAAAAATCAATCACCTGACCATCACTCAAAACAAAGATTTACGAGACCTTGTCTCTGACTTAAACATGACAATCCCAGACGGGGAAAAGGTTGCTATTATTGGTGAAGAAGGAAATGGCAAATCAACCTTACTTAAAATTTTAATGGGGGAAGCTTTGCCTGATTTCACTATCAGGGGAGACTTTCAATCTGATTATCAATCAATAGCCTACATTCCTCAAAAACTCCCCGAAGAGCTGAAAAAGAAAAATCTACACGACTACTTCTTTTTAGATTCTATTGATTTAGACTACAGTATCCTTTATCGTTTGGCTGAGGAGTTGCACTTTGATAGCGACCGTTTCGCTAGCGATCAAGAGATTGGGAACCTTTCGGGGGGCGAATCTTTGAAAATTCAACTTATCCATGAGTTAGCCAAACCCTTTGAGATTCTATTTTTAGATGAACCTTCAAATGACCTGGACCTTGAGACGGTTGATTGGCTAAAAGGTCAGATTCGAAAGATTCGGCAAACTGTTATTTTCATTTCCCATGATGAAGACTTTCTTTCTGAAACGGCTGATACTATTGTCCACTTGCGACTGGTCAAGCACCGTAAAGAAGCCGAAACGCTAGTAGAGCATTTAGACTATGATCGCTATAGTGAGCAGAGAAAGGCTAATTTTGCCAGACAAAGCCAGCAAGCTGCTAACGACCAAAGAGCCTATGATAAAACCATGGAAAAGCATCGTCGAGTTAAGCAAAACGTAGAAACTGCACTTCGAGCTACCAAAGATAGTACTGCCGGTCGCCTATTGGCTAAAAAGATGAAAACTGTCCTCTCACAAGAAAAACGCTACGAAAGGGCAGCTCAGTCCATGACCCAAAAGCCACTTGAAGAGGAAGAAATCAGACTTTTCTTCTCAGACATCCAACCATTACCGACCTCTAAAGTCTTAATCCAACAGGAAAAAGAAAATTTGGCCATTGGCGACCGAGTTTTGGTGCAAGAACTACAACTAACTGTCCGTGCCCAAGAAAAATCGGTATCATCGGCCAAATGGTATTGGGAAATCAACTCTGTTAGCCAAGTTACAGCAACTTCTTAATGATAAAAGAGAGATTTCTCTTGGTTTTATGCCACAAGATTACCAGCAAAAACTGCAATTGGATTTATCACCAATAGCCTACCTCAGCAAAACTGGAGAAAAAGAGGAACTACAGAAAATCCAATCTCACTTAGCTAGTCTCAATTTCAGTTATCTAGAAATGCAGCATCAAATTCGCTCCTTATCTGGCGGGCAACAGGGTAAACTTTTGCTTTTGGATTTAGTCTTGCGCAAACCAAACTTTCTCCTACTAGATGAACCCACACGAAACTTTTCTCCAACTTCTCAACCCCAAATTAGAAAACTCTTTGCCACTTATCCTGGTGGTCTCATTACTGTTTCACATGACCGTCGTTTCTTGAAAGAGGTCTGTTCAATCATCTATCGCTTAACAGAACATGGTCTGGAGGTAGTTAATTTAGAAGATTTATAAATTTTCAACATAGCAAAAATCCAGAGACGATCTCTGGATTCTTTTTACATATGTTTTAAACGTTCAATCCGTTCTGAGATAGGTGGGTGGGTATAAAAGAGTTTTTGGAACCCTCCCCCTTTCTTAGGATCATTGATATAAAGTGCACTGCTGGCATCATCGACAGGACGACTCATAGGTTTACTATTATCCAACTTACCTAGAGCATTAATCATCCCTTGAGGATTGCGGGTCAACTCGACACTGGAAGCATCAGCTAGAAATTCCCTCTGACGAGAAATAGCTAGTTGTACCAAGGTTGCAGCAAGAGGTGCCAGCACAATAGCTAGTAGGGAAACCACTAGCATAATGATTTCAAGACCATTTCCATCTCGATCATCGTCACTTCGTCTGCGACCTGCTCCACCCCACCACATCATACGACCTGCCATACTAGAAAGCATGGTGATAGCACTAGCAAGGGCAACAGCAATAGTCGAAATACGGATATCGTAGTTACGAATATGACTGACTTCATGTCCCATAACAGCTTCTAGTTCTTCGCGATTCATGATAGCTAGGGAGACCTGACGTCGCAGCCACCGCCGCATTTTTGAGGGTTAGAACCTGTCGCAAAGGCATTTAAGGATGGATCATCAATGATGAAAACACGGGGCATAGGGAATCTGAGCCACCATAGCCATATCTTCTACTACATGGTAGAGGTCTGGTGCCGTTTGTTCATCCACCTCACGCGCCCCATTCATGGACATGACAATCTCTGTCGATTGAAAAATCATGGACAAGGCATAGATAAAGCCGATAATCAGTGCGATAACCAAACCACCAATCCCAGACCGCATAAAGAGGTAACCAACAGCATAGCCAACAAGAGCTAAGAGTAGGAAAAATACCAGCAACAAAATCCAGGTTTTTCGTTTATTGCTTGCAATTTGATCAAACAACATCTTAGTCACCTAAACCGCTAAAATCAACCTTAGGAACTGCCTTTTCCTCTTCTGGTGTTTGAAGGAAATCTGCTGCTTTAAATCCAAACATTCCAGCGATAATATTGCTTGGGAAAGTTTCTAATTTTACATTGTAGTTGCTGACAACACTGTTGTAGAGTTGACGGGAGTAAGAAATTTTATTTTCTGTGTTTGTCAACTCCTCTTGCAATTTAACAAAGTTGGCACTAGCTTTCAAATCTGGATAGCTTTCTGCAACTGCAAAAATACCTGAAACCTGACGAGTGAGGGCATCACTAGCTTTCATAGCTTCTGCTGGTGAAGTCGCTGCTGCCACTTGGTTACGCAGTTCTGCCACCTTTTCAAGGGTAGAACCTTCATATTTGGCATAACCTTTTACAGTCTCAATCAAGTTTGGCAAGAGATCATTTCGACGTTTCAACTGAACATCAATCTGACTCCAAGCCTCCTTTGTTTGCATACGATTCTTAACCAAACCGTTATAGCTAACAATTACAAAAATAACAATAAGAGCGATAACTCCAAGAATAATCCAAGTCATTATATAAGTCCTTTCTACTTTTAGATTAGTACCAGTATATCAAATTTTTAATGATTGTGGTAAAATAAGATAATACTAAAGAAGGAAATAACTATGAAACCAGAAACATTTTACAACCTGCTTGCCGAGCAGAATCTTCCACTTTCGGACCAGCAAAAAAAACAATTTGAACGTTATTTTGAACTCTTGGTCGAGTGGAATGAAAAAATCAATCTAACAGCTATTACAGACAAGGATGAAGTTTATCTCAAACATTTTTACGATTCGATTGCACCCATCCTTCAAGGTTTGATTCCTAATGAAACTATCAAACTGCTTGATATCGGGGCCGGGGCAGGATTTCCTAGTCTACCGATGAAAATTCTCTATCCTCAGTTAGATGTAACTATCATTGATTCACTCAATAAGCGTATCAACTTCCTGCAACTTTTGGCTCAAGAACTGGATTTGGATGGTGTTCATTTCTACCATGGACGTGCCGAAGATTTTGCACAAGACAAGAACTTCCGTGCTCAATATGATTTTGTAACAGCTCGTGCGGTTGCCCGCATGCAGGTTTTATCTGAATTAACTATTCCCTACCTTAAAGTTGGCGGAAAACTATTGGCACTAAAGGCCAGCAATGCGCCTGAGGAATTATTAGAAGCTAAGAATGCTCTCAACCTCCTTTTTAGTAAGGTCGGAGACAATCTCAGCTACGCCCTACCGAATGGAGATCCGCGTTATATTACAGTGGTGGAAAAGAAAAAAGAAACACCAAATAAATATCCAAGAAAGGCTGGCATGCCCAACAAACGCCCGCTTTAAATTTTTTAGTAAAAAATATTTACAAAGTTCGGAATTTCTGCTATACTATCACAAGCAAAGGTTTTTAATGTCATCCCGTGAGGTGACGAAGACGCAGAAATACTTGAAACTCTTTAAAGTCTAGATTTTAGAGAAGTCTTACTCTGAGGGCCTATTGCTGTAAAATAATGGGCTCTTTTTTGATGCCCAAAAGTGAGGTTTATATGAAACAAGAATCAACTGTTGATTTGTTACTAGACGTTGACCAACGTCCTTCGGCTGGAAAAGGAATTCTCCTTAGCTTCCAACACGTTTTCGCCATGTTTGGTGCGACCATCTTGGTACCCTTGATTTTGGGAATGCCTGTATCTGTTGCCCTTTTTGCTTCAGGTGTTGGAACACTCATCTACATGATCGCAACTGGTTTTAGAGTTCCAGTTTATCTAGGATCATCATTCGCCTTTATCACAGCTATGTCCCTAGCTATGAAGGAACTAGGAGGGGATGTATCAGCTGCACAAACAGGGGTTATCCTTACAGGTTTTATCTATGTCCTTGTGGCTGCAAGTGTTCGTTTTGCGGGTACAAAATGGATTGATAAACTCTTGCCACCAATCATCATCGGACCTATGATCATCGTTATCGGTCTTGGACTTGCAGGTTCAGCTGTTACTAACGCTGGTCTTGTAGCTGATGGAAATTGGAAAAATGCTCTTGTAGCCGTTGTTACTTTCTTGATTGCTGCCTTTATCAATACAAAAGGAAAAGGCTTCCTACGAATCATTCCATTCCTCTTTGCCATTATCGGTGGTTACCTCTTCGCACTAACTCTTGGCTTGGTTGACTTTACACCAGTTCTTAAAGCTAACTGGTTCGAGATTCCTGGTTTCTACTTGCCATTTAGCACAGGTGGTACCTTTAAAGAATACAATCTTTACTTTGGTCCTGAAACTATCGCTATCTTGCCAATCGCTATCGTAACAATTTCTGAACATATCGGAGACCATACTGTTTTGGGTCAAATCTGTGGCCGTCAATTCTTAAAAGAACCAGGTCTTCACCGTACTCTTCTTGGTGACGGTATCGCAACTTCTGTTTCTGCCTTCCTTGGTGGACCAGCAAATACAACTTACGGAGAAAATACAGGGGTTATCGGTATGACTCGTATCGCTTCTGTCTCAGTTATCCGTAACGCTGCCTTTATCGCGATTGCCCTCAGCTTCCTTGGTAAATTCACTGCCTTGATTTCAACCATTCCAAATGCTGTACTTGGTGGTATGTCAATCCTTCTCTATGGGGTTATCGCCAGCAACGGTTTGAAAGTCTTGATCAAAGAACGTGTTGATTTTGGTCAAATGCGTAACCTAATCATCGCAAGTGCTATGTTGGTCCTTGGACTTGGAGGAGCTATCCTTAAACTAGGTCCAGTTACCCTTTCAGGTACTGCCCTATCAGCCATGACAGGAATCATCTTGAACTTAATCTTGCCATACGAAAATAAAGACTAAACGTCTTGACACAAAAAGTCCGCTCAGACAACTGAGTGGACTTTTCTGATTCCTAAGTCCCCCAAGCAACCAATAGATAGATCAGGCTAGAACCAAACATATCTGCTAAAGCATGCATGAGAAAGAATGGAAGGAGATTTTTAATTTTATATTTGTATAAGAAATAATAGAATAAGCCATAAACTACACCGATTACCAAAGCCCATACTAATCCTTGATAGGTGTGGAAGGAAATACGAATAATAGTAGAATAAAGCAAAACCAACCACTTGTGTTTTTCCTTCACTGAAGTCAACAAACCTAGAAAGAAAAACTCTTCATAAAATCCATTAAGCAAGGCATAGGCAATCACTATCGGGCTGAGAGCTAAGAACTTCCCTATTATTTGCGTGAAATCTATATAGGCAAAAAGGTCTGGATTAAAGTAGTTGTATTCACCAGTGAGAGTTGTAACCAAGTCTCCAAACAGTCCCACTAAAGCAAATATAAATGGAACCCAAAAGATAATGGACCAATTCCAGCGAATAGGAAGCTGTTTAAAATCATAATTTCGAATCAAAAGATAGAGTAAGGTCACAGTCAGCAATATAGTTTGCAGGGTAAAATTACTAGAATAAGCCGCACCTTCGCTTGCAGCCTGTCTAACCGTCCCTACTGTACTTGATGCACCCGTTGGAAACGTATTTGCTAAAAATAGCTCGGTTGAACGAATTATAAACTGACCAAACATTATGATCGTAATAATCACAATGTCAAACCATCTCAAGTATTTTAGAGGTTTAGATGGATGTATTTTTTTAAAAATATTCATATTTTCTCCAGGTATTCTATACTTATATAAAGATTTTTAAGAAAAAAAAGCTTAAACTTTTTATAAAATTTCATTAATTCATTTAGATTCAAAAAGCTTTTTATTAGTAAAAAAATAACCCCTCTTTAAGAGTGGTTATCATCTACTTTCATTTTTTGTTTATTTCTCTAACAATAAATCTTTCAAAGAAATCAGAGTTACTGCAATTAAAATCATTGCCATGCCAAGAAAATCAATGGGATAAAATTGTTCATTCATAATTAGGAAGGCAAAGAAAACCGCCGAGATTGGCTCAATTGAAGCCAACAAACTTGACTTAACCGGTCCAATCAAACTGGCTCCCTTTAAAAAGGCTGTATAGGCAAAAACAGTCCCAATAAGAATAATACCCACAAAAGCGAGGAGAAAATCAAGACTAGTTGGGATAGCAGTCTGTAGAACTCCTGTAAAAGGAAGGGCGACCAAACATGCTATGACCATTCCCACACCGATGACCAAGCTGCTCCCCCACTTCTTAATCAAGGCTATGGGCAAAATGATATAAAGTGCGTAAGTCAGAGCAGAAAAGAGACCCCAGAACAGACCAGAAGGTGTCATAGATAACTGGTCCAACTGCCCATGAGTGGCGATCAGGAAGGTCCCTCCAATGGCTAATATGATAGAAACAATCTCTCCCAGTGTCGGCGCCACCTTATCCTTGATACAGCTATAAATCAAAATCCCGACAGGACAAACATACTGAAGCACTGTCGCGGTACCTGCATTGGTCTCCTGAATAGCAGTTAGATAGGCAAATTGATTGAGGAAAAGGCCAATCAGAGCAAAAATGAGAAGAGACAGCAAACTTTTTCTATCCTTTAAAAAGGCCAGCATTCTATCCTTTGCAGTAGCATAAGCTAAGAGCATGAGAATTCCACCAGCGATTAAAAGACGCAAGTTGGTCAAAACCAGAGCCGAAATTCCGTGTGCCATCAGATATTGGCCACTCGTTCCTGACAAGCCCCAAGCAATACCAGCCACAACTGTTAGTAAAGTCCCTTTTAAACTATTTGACATGTCTCTCCTTACTCTTCTTTACGAATCAAGTCCATCACTTGATTGCGGTCTACAATCCATTGAGCTCTCTCATCCTTTTCATAGGTACGATTCGATAGGAAAATGGCCGCTTCTTGCTTCTGGCGATTCCACATGATAAAGGTACCTGTATAGCCCGTATGGTCTAGCCAATCTCCTTCCAAATTCCATGCCAAAGAACGTTCCTTGTCATCCAAAGGAGAAAAATTTTGACTCAAATCTCTTGCAAAATCATCTGCTAAATAGTGTTCTAAAAAGATTTGTAAATCCTTTACAGTCGAAAACAAACCCGCACTACCTGCATGTCTGCCCAGGAGACGAGCTTTGGGATCATGTACCAGACCTGCCTCTATACCTCTAACTGTTGGAACAGCAAGCTCAACAGGGCCAAACTGGGTTTCATTCATTCCCCAAGGATTAAAAACTTGATCCTGTAAAATCACATCCAAGTCTTGATTAAAGATTCTTTCCAAGATAAAACCTAACAGCAAAAAATGAACATCCGAATAAAGAAAGGCTGGCTGACTTCGTCTGTTGAGATGAAACATAGCTTCCTTTAATTCTGAAGCTGTTAAAAGATCACGATTGGGAATAAACGGATCAAGATTTGTAGCATGGGTTAAGAGCTGACGAATAGTGATGTCTGGATAATCACTCTCAGCTAAAAAATCGGTTACTGGTCTGTCAATATCTAATTGACCTTTTTCCCACAAAAAGGTACAAACTGCGCCAACCCCAATAACCTTGCTGACACTGGCTAGGTCATAAACTAGACCTGCCTCAGTCTCCAAGCCATGCTCTGGGTCACTCTGGCCTAAATAGAACTCCGTCCATTGATTGTCCTTAAAATATGCAAAAGAGGCTCCGGAATAAATCCCTGCCTCGATTTGTTCTTCTATTTTTTTAATAATCTTGGTCCACTTCATACTTCTTCAAACCACAATTCAACATTATTTCTATCTTTACCAAGGAAGAATTTTTCAGACTTAGGAATAAAATATTCGGTAGACTCAAATTTCTTGCGAAGACTTGCTATATCTAGTTCATTGACCAAGAACTTGAGCATAGATAAGTCCCAAGTAGCCGTATTGTCCACAGTCAAATCCTGCCCCTGAGCTGGGATAAAATCAAGTGACGCCCCAATTTCAGATAGTTCCAAGAAACTTTCGACATCAGTTGGGAGATGTAATTCCATAGAAATCTCAAATTTACTTAAAGAAATTAATTCCAAATCTGTTTGAAATTCAGGCTTTTCTCCTACTTCTACTAGACTTGCTCTATCATCTTCCGCATGAATCAAAATCAAATCATCTTCTGGAGAGTAAATTTCAAAAGCGTAGCCATTCTGCCCCTTATATAATTTATGAATCGAATCTGTTTTAGATAAGAGTCCTTCAATTTCTAAGGGATTTTCCACCTTGACAATTAATCTAGCTAATTTTTTTCTTCCCTCCACCTTACGAGTACGCATACTTGGAGCTTCTTCTAAAACCAGCTTTTCTAGACCTGTTTGATCACCTAGTGATAGAAAGGCTGACTCTTCTAACAAGGCTTTCATACCAAGGGTTTCAATATAAAATGTTTCATTTAATTTTTCTATTATTAACTTTTTAAAGTAGGAATAATCCGTACAATTTGATTTACATTCATAAATTCCTCCAACTCTTTTTATTTTTAAAAGGATTTTTAGAATTTTTTTACAAGATATTATGCTCAAATTTACCGATTTTTTTCGTAAAAATTTCATCTAAAAAACCGAGGATTTCCTCGGTTTCAATTTCTTATAGGTAAAGGAATTTGAAGATAGCTACTGCCGCAATTGCTGCTGCGATAGGTGCTACTACTGGTACCCAAGAATACCACCATTTTGAATCACCTTTGTGCTCACCAAGAACTGATTTTGGAAGGAAAGCATGAAGGAGACGTGGTCCCAAGTCACGGGCTGGGTTCAAGGCAGGCCCTGTAGGTCCACCAAGTGATGTTACCAAGGCCATAACAAGGAATCCAAGTGCCAAGTGAGCAATTCCAAGACCAGATGTCATAAATGGAGCTACTTGTTCTTTAGCTTGGTCAAGCGCTGCTGTTACTTGTTCTTGAGGAATGGTTTGACCTTGAGTAGTTGCTTGTGTAACTTGAGCATTAATAGCTGCTTGTGCTTTTGATACTAGTTCAGCACCAAAGAAGTTTTTAGTTAATCCAAGAGCTGCAAAGAACAGAACAAATGAACCGATAAACTCGTTTACAAAACCGTTAACAGTTGCTGCAAAGCGTGATTCTTTTGTACCTTGATCCAAACTTGAAATTGTTGAGAAAGTACCCAAAATGTTGTTAGGATTTTCAGTTTTCAAGTAATATGGACGATGTGTTGCAACAACTAATGCTTGTCCGAAGATTGCTCCCAACACTTGCATAATGATGTAAGGTGCAACTTGAGCCCATGGGAAAAGACCGCTAACTGCAAGACCTAGAGTGAAGGCTGGGTTGATGTGGTTACCAGATACATTACCAAACATCAAGGCTGGGATCATAACCCCCATACCGTAACCAACAGCGATAACGAGCCAGCCACTTTGGTGACCTTTCGTACCTTTAAGTTCAACGTTGGCAACTGCACCATTTCCAAGAATGATCAAAAGAGCAGTAGCCAAAAATTCAGTGGCATATTTAATTGCCCATGTGAAATCCATTTGATAGATTCTCCTTAAAATTTTTTAGACAATCCTTATTCTATCAATTTTTATATCTTTTAGCAACAGGTTTTCTAAAAGAATATATGAGAAAGCGGTTTTATTATGTGACTATTAGCTTTTCTTCAACCTACTACAGTAGATAAACATACTGAATGGCTACTGTCTTGACTCATTTAATTCTTAAAAATTGATAGAGTTGACAAATGGTAGAAAAAATCCCTTTTTACTAAGTTAAGTATCAACTACAGTTACGATTAGCATTCGTTACTTAACCCACTCACCATTATAGTTGACGTAGTAACCATCTACGGTCGTATTCACTGCCAAAGCACCTGAGCTATAAGCATAGTACCATTTGCCATTGACCTGGAACCAACCTGTCTTCATATCTCCATTACTTGCATTTAAGTAGTACCAAGTTGAACTGTCTTGATACCAACCAATTGCCATGGTTCCTGATGAACGGAGATAGTACCACTTGTTACCAAGGTATTGCCAGCCCGTTTTCATATCACCATTTTCAGCATCTAAATAGTACCAAGTTGAGCCTTCCTGATACCAGCCAGTTGTCATAGCTCCTGATGAACGGAGGTAGTACCACTTATTGCCAATTTGCTTCCAACCAGTTTGCATGATACCAGTTTCTGAATCTAGATAGTACCAAGTGGAAGCATCTTGAATCCAACCAGAACGTTTCTCACCACCAATATAGTTTTCTCCATTAATTTCCGTTTTAGCTAGATAATACCAGTTAGACTGGTCATAAGCCAACCTGTCTTTAAAGAATGATCTTGATTAAAGTAATAGTTCGTGTAAAAACTCTTCTCTTCTTTATCTTCCGGATTTGTACGTTTTTCCCCATGCTTTCTTCCAACGCTGTCTTTAGTTTTAACCTCTAATGCTTCCCAACCAACAAACTCTTGTAGCACTCCATTTTTGTCAAAGTAGTACCATTCTGGCATTGGGGAACCTTCTAATCTTATACCATTAGGGTAAGGACCAATTGTACTACCTTTAGATGGAAACGGAATATATTGCCAGCCGACCACCATCTCTCCAGATAAAGGATCAAAATAATAGTACTTCCCATCAATCACTCGCCAGTAGGTTTCTTTGATGTCACCCTTCTTGTAGTAGGTTCTACCATTTTCTTGGACAAATTGCCAACCTTCTGAATCAGCATCATCCGCCAATACTGCACTTGTTGCTAGCAAACCGAAGAAAAAGACTGTCAGTCCAACTTGCATAGTTTTTTTAAAAAGTTTCATTTATATATACCTCCAATATTAAATTAACATACCATATGAGGAGAAGTTATAAACCTTACCATTTGTCTATTCTTCTGAACAAACTGTTGATAGGAAATTGTATTACCAAATGCAAGAACACTTAGTAATACAAATATAACTATTTTTTTAATTCCACGATTTCTCCTCATCTTATATTGTGAACCTCCTTTCTTTCTGCTTAATTCTAACACACATATGAAAAATCAGTCAAGTTTTTTTATGTTTATTTTGACTTTTTTATATTATTACACATAAACATTTTTTTATTCCAGATTTGCTATTTTTTTAACTAAAAAGAAATATAATTAAGTTAAGTAGAAAGGAATAATATTTTTTATGAATATACTCGCTGAGAAATTCAGAGTAAAGAGAAAAGAGTTAGGTCTCTCCCAACAAACTCTTGCAGAAGGAATTTGTGAACAAAGTCAGATTAGTAAAATTGAAAGAGGTCATTTTATTCCCTCCGCAGACTTGTTATTCAAACTCTCTCAACGACTTGAAGTCCCTTTGGATTACTTTTTCAATGAACAAATCGAAGTTAAGTCTAACCTCTCTAACTTCAAGCAATTATCTGCTCGCTTATTAGATGATAGAAATTATGACGATTTAGAATATCTTTATAAAATAGAGGCTGAACGAAACACTTTTCTAACACTAGAAGACCGAACTTACCTTGAATGGATTAAAGCTATAATTGACTTCTATCAATATGACAGTAAGTGTGATGCAATTTCTTCATTGGAAAATATATTATTAAAAGTCTCCTCAAATACTCTGATTTATTTAAAGGCGTTGAATACTCTATCTAATTTCTATTCCTTAGTGGGTCGTGAACAAGCATATGAGGCAAACTACTCTCATTTGATGGAGTTATATAAAACAAAAAATTTTGAGTATCAAGAGTTTTTATTTGGCTACATCAGAGTTCGTTACAACTACGCTCACTACCTAGTATCAAAGGAAAAATATAATGAAGCCATCCAAGAAGCTCTTGAGACGATTGAACTCTGTAAACAAAGACAGACAAGCTATCAACTGGCTCCCTTACTTATTCTTGTAGGAAATGCTGGAGCCAAATTTCTAGACAAAGAACAAGTCAAAAATTATTATATAGAAGCAAGAGAGTTATGTAAGATTTATAACAATCCTTTAATGTTGATGAAGATAGAAAATTATTTAAAGGAATTAAATACTGTTTAGTTAATCTTGACATTATAGTCTTTCTGAAACGTTAAATAACCTGTAAGGCTGATAGTGAAATTAATACTATCAGTCTTATAATTATGTGACTGTTACTTCAGATTCAGTTCACTATAATTTCCAAACGAATCTTATGATAGCTACCTTATTAGGATGCTCTTATTTTTTATCAGACAAAACAAAAGGATTAAGGGAGTGAATTTCCTTAATCCGATAGTCTCTTAAGCCTGACGCTGACCAAAGTCCTTAATCATCTGATCCATTTCTTGTCGACTCGGAGTTGTCAGCATATAAAGGTAATCTCCTTGAAGTTCCGCAAAGGCCGCTGGCATGATTTTTTTAACCTTGAACTGCTGAGTGTATTTGGCAAGCAAGTCCTCCTCAGAATAGATATAGTGAGCATTTGCACGACGGGATGTAGCCAAACAATACTGCGGTTCAAAGTCTGACGCTGGGAACTCTTCTCCTGCGACAATAGCTGCATAGCCACGATAAAGATCCAAAGAGTGGGCAAAGTTATAAACATCAATGGTAAAACCACCTGCAGGGCGGTTATTGTACTCAATGGCAATATAATCATCCCCTTCACGGAAGAACTCAATATGGAAGAAACGTTCTTTCATACCAAATTCCTTAACAATCGCTTCACCATACTTGCGAAGTTTGGGATCCATATCCTTGAGAACGTAATAAGAATTGTCCATCTTGTAAATCATGAGATCAAGCGGTGTATAGGCGTAGTCAAATGTCGTTGAAAAGACAATTTTACCATCCTTATCCACAAGACCATCAAAGGTACAAATTTCACTGGAAGTGACAAATTTCTCAAAGAAATAAACGGTCGAATGGTCCCATTCTTGCTTGAAGTGATTGATATCGTCTTCTGTCTCAAGCTTAAAGGTGGCGGCTGCTCCCACTCCATTATCAGGTTTTGCAATCATTGGAAGGCCGATTTCTTTCACAGCCTGATCAACATCTGCTTCTGTTTTGATAACAGCTCCAGGGACCACAGGAACACCTGCTTTTTTGAAAAGCTTCTTCATTTCAGACTTAAATTTCGTCTTTTTAAGATCCTCTGGTTTGGCACCAAAGACATTGAATTGTTCTCTGAGTGTTGCATCCAACTCTAGCCAGTATTCATTGTGGGATTCGATGCGGTCAATTGGGCCATGTTTATAAAAGAGAAAAGCAACTGCACGTTTGACTTCATCTATATTTTCAAGATTATCTACACGGAAATACTCGGTCAGGCTATTGCGCAAAGGTTCATCTAATTGCTCGTATGGTTCTTGGCCAATTCCCAAGACTGTGATTCCTTTATTGGCTAGCTCAATTGTAAACTGTTGAAAATTTTGTGGATAGTAGGGAGAAATAACAAGGTAATTCATAGGTAACTCCTTTTATAAATAGAGATTGCCGAGGAAATAAGGCATTTGTTTGCGCCACCATTCCCAGTCGTGAGCGACATCATGTCCCCATTCAGCAAACCAGGCTGGAATTTGTTTCTGGTCAAAGGCTTCTTTAAGCTTGTAGAAAGATGGTATACCATCTTGTTCCCAGGCACCAAGACCGTACACAGCACAATCTCTGCCTGACGGTAACGATCGATAAACCAATCGTCGTTCTGATTCCATATATAATCTACTGGTGAGTTTTGGTAAATAGCATCATCATTGTAGTAATCACCGACAAAGAATCGTGCGTCGTAAACACCACTGAGAGCAATCACCTTGGTAAAGACATCTGGATGTTGGAGGAAAAAGTTAACAGCATGGTAAGCGCCCATGGAGCAACCTGTCGTCATCATACCATCAAACCAACCTGTCTTATGCTTGATAAAAGGAATAGCCTCTTCAATCACATAGCGTTCATAGGCACGGTGCATCTCTGCTTGGTCGTGACCATTTTTCCAAGTGGCCAGCCAGCTCTCACTATCCACACTGGATAGGGTAAAGAACTGAACACGGCCTTCCTCGATAAAGGAAGCACAGGCATCAATCATGCCAAAATCATAGTATTCGTTGTGACTACCACCTGATGATGCAAAGACCACAACTGGAATCCCAGCATGCCCATAACGGTTGAGGTACATTTCACGGTTGAGATGACCACTCCAGTGGCTAAGGTTTTCAATATGCATTGGCTTTCTCCTTTCCTAACTTACCATTTCTCTGCAAAAAATCTCAGACAGTCTGGTAAATTTTCCGACCATGGAATCTCACTATGGATGGCACCAGACTGAACTTTCAAGACAAGATTATCCAAATAAACTCCCCCTGATATCAAATCATGGTAATAGCGAAGAGACGAATCGATATAGGCTTGTTTGATATTACCAGCCATCAGGGTCTTGTCTGTATCATCTGCTTCTTCCGTTCCCACATAGATGAAGATGCGCTGGTCAGGCGATAGTTGCTGACGCTCGATATAGCGGTTAAAGGCTTCTTGGTGGAGCCAGTTAGCAGATGAAAAGACGCCCAAGCAACCAATTTGGTCTTGGTATTCCAAACCGATAAACTGGGTAATATTGCCTCCTAGTGAAGACCCAATCATAGCCGTATGCTGGCGGTCAGCTTTGGTACGGTAGGTCTCATCAATAAAAGGTTTGACCACCTCCATGACAAACTCAGAATATTCCACACCCTTACCGCCAAACTGCTGCCCTGGAATAGGAGATTCTTGAAACTTCCAAGCTGCGTACTCATTCATCCGTCCCATACCATCATTGTCAATAGCAACGACAATCATGCGACTGATATCAGGATTACGCTTAATAGCTGGGATAATCTTCCATGAATGGCCAATGAAAGACTCCTTGCTATAAAAAACATTTTGCCCGTCATGAAAGTAAACAACAGGATAGGAACGATCCGTGTCTTTCTCATAATCTTTAGGAAGAAGAACACGTACACGGCGCTCCTTACCTGTATAAGGAACCTTGAGTTTGTGTTCTTTCATTTTTAAATAAAAGTAGGATTGATTCATTGTCAGAAAACTCTCTATATTCAAAAATTTTTATCTCATTATATCACAATTATAGAAAAAAAGTTAGTTTTGCTTCCATTTTTTTGGATTAAAAACTAACTTTTTTTCATTTATTTTTCTAAATTCTTTCTGGATTTTTCTGATTAGAGCAGATTGTCAATCAAGTCATCGACTTCATCTTTTTCAACTTGAGGTGTAATCTCAGTAATCATGATTCCAGCTACTGCTCGCTCAACTAAGCCCTTAACATCCATCCGTTTTTCATACTGCTCTGCATTTTTAATCTTAGGATTGGTCTTAGGACGGTCAGGTGCAAAAATCGTACAGCAGTCTTCAAAAGGCTGGATAGAAATATCAAAGGTATCGATTTTCTGAGCGATGTCAATGATTTCCAACTTATCCATAGTCACCACAGGACGAATGACTGGAGTGCTGGTCACAGCGTTAATAGTCTGCATGCTTTCCAAGGTCTGGCTAGCTACTTGGCCAAGACTTTCCCCATTGATGATAACCAAACCATTTCGTACCTCACGAATACGATCAGTAATCCGCATCATAAAGCGACGAGTTAGAGTCATCAAATAAGCTTCTGGCGCTTTAGCCTTTGATTTCCTCTTGAATCTCAGTGAAAGGCACTTCGATAAATTGGATATTGCCACCAAACTTGGTCAATTTTCGAGTCAAAGCGTGGGCTTTTTTAAGGGCACCAGGACTAGTATATGGTGGGCTGGCAAAGTGAACCACCTCAATATCTACCCCTCGTTTAAGAGCTAGATAACCTGCCACGGGTGAATCAATACCTCCTGACAACATGAGCATGCCTTTACCAGAACTTCCCACAGGTAATCCTCCTGCTCCACGAAAAGTTTCATAGGAAATATAGGCAGCCTCTTCACGAATCTCAACTTGAAGATTAATATCTGGATTTTTCATCTGAGCTTTCACGTTTGGAATAGCCTTGAAAACAGCACTACCAAGAGTTTGATTGAGTTCACGACTATCAAGTTCAAAGGTGTGGTCGCTACGCTTACCAGTGATTTTAAAGGTCATCCCTTCCTTGTAAGTTTCTTTCATAATCTCTTGGACAGCAGATTTAAGAACTTCCACAGACTTTTCGACTTTATAAACGGGAGAGAAGTTTTGAATTCCAAATACTTGTTTGAGGGATTCTGCTACTGCGGTATAATCAGCTCCATTGAGGTAAGCGTGGGCACGGTCGCGATCTGCGGTTACCTTAACTTGGGGATAGATAGACAAAACGTCTGAAATATTATTACGAAGTTTATTGATGAAACGCATACGATTTTTGTGCTTTGGTTGACAATTCTCCATAGCGAATCATAATTTCTGAATACTGCATAAATGCTCCTATCTTACTTTTCTAGTTTGATTGTAAATTAATTTTAGCTTGGTCAAAAACTGCTCGACCTGACTCATATCATTTTCAAGGTCTAGGCTAAGACGCACAGCTGACTGAGCCTTATCCTTATCCACTCCCATAGCAATCAAAGTGCCTGCAGGTTTTCCTGCCTTGGATGAACAAGCAGAGGTCGTTGAGATAAAAATATCATAGTCTTCAAAGGCATGAACAATGACCTCACCACGAACACCCTTGATTCCAAAAGTCAGGATATGAGGGGCAAAGTCTTTCCTCATCTGAAAAGACAAAAATATCTGGATAGTCCAGAAGGGCTTGGCGAATCACTGCCTTCATCTGTCCTGTCTTACTCAGTAAAGATATCCAGCTTTTCCATGGACAAACGGAGAGCCTTGGCTGTCGCTGCAATTCCCTGCCACATTTTCAGTTGTCGAACGATAATCTCGCTCCTGACCACCACCTGTTAAAAGAGGCGTAATCTTCTTGCCAGACTTGATATAGACAAAACCAACACCACGAACTCCGTGGAACTTGTGACCAGAGAAGGTCGCAAAATCCACTCGTTCTGTCAGATACTTTTTCAGTCGGAATCTTGGCAAGTGCCTGAACCGCATCAACGTGGAAGGAAATAGTTGGCTTGTCTGCCAACAGTTCTGAAATAGCCTTAATAGGCTGAACAGAGCCAATTTCATTGTTAACTGCCATGATGGAAACGAGGGTCGTATCAGGCCGTATCAAACCTGATAACGCTTCAACATCCACAAATCCTTCCTCATCAACTGGAGCAAAATCCACTTCAAATCCTTGACTTTTCAACCAGAGGGCTGACTCTTTGACTGCTGGATGTTCAATGGCTGATACGATGATGTGCTTTCCAAACTGGGCTTTTTCAAAGGCCACACCCTTGATGACCCAGTTATCTCCTTCTGTTCCACCAGAGGTAAAGAAGATTTCATCGCTTTTCTTACCGATTAAATCTGCAATCTGTTGGCGAGAAGCATCTAAGATTCGTGTTGCCTGGTCTCCCAAACGATGGAGACTAGATGGATTTCCTAAAATTTTTGAAGCCACCTGCATATAGGTTTCAAGGGCTTCAGGATAAGGGCTTGGTCGTCGCCGAATTATCAAAGTAAATCATGTTTTCTCACGCTTTCTAAAATCACTCCTTCTATTGTATCATGAAACGGAGCTTGCGACAAGAAAGGGCAATTCCTCTTTTTTTAAGATTTTTTTAAAGAAATGAGGTATAATAAATTTTAATTAAAGGAGAGAATGTATGTCTAATTATCGTAGAACTTCAAAACCAAAAACAGAACACATCAAAAAAGGCTTTACGGTCTTTCAAAAAACCGTTGCGACTATCGGTAGTATCCTTGGCTTAATTACCGCAAGTATCACTATCATGAACGCCTTGGATAATAACAAAAATACTAAAAAAGAACCTACGACAAGCCAGACGACAACAATTGTCAAAGAAATTCAAAAGGAATCCCCTCAGGAAAACACTAGTCCCAATAAGGAAAATAACACTTCTCAAGAAAAAACACAGCAAGAAGAAACACCAAAATCTAGCGTCAAGGAAGAGAAAAAAGAAGAGCAGAAAGCATCAACTCAGGATTCTTCTACTCCTACTCCAAGTAAACCTGCTACTGAAAATGAAAAACAGTCCAATACACCAACTTCGGAAAATAAAACTAATCAATAATCACTAAAATAGCTTCCTTCCAAACTTGGAAAGAAGCTATTTTTTTATTGTTGTAAAACTTTTCTTGGTTTGGTACCTTCAGCTGGACCAATGACACCTGCCATCTCAAGCTCTTCCATGAGACGGGTCGCACGGTTAAATCCAACTGACAAACGACGCTGAATCATGGATGCGCTGGCTTTCTGAGTTTCGATTACCAAAGCCTTGGCTTCTTCAAAAAGCGGATCTCCACCAGATTCACCATCTGAAAATTCTCCTTCATTTTCAGAAACCTCACCTGGATCAAAACTCTCATCGTAGTCCGCATCTGCCTGAGCCTTGATAAAGTTTACGATGCGTTCGACATCGTCATCCGAGATAAAGGAGCCTTGGAGACGAACTGGATGATTTTCATCAATCGGTTTAAAGAGCATATCTCCTCGTCCAAGCAGTTTCTCAGCTCCATTTTCATCCAAAGATAGTACGCGAGTCTGTATCCTGATGAAACCGCAAAAGCGACACGAGATGGGACATTGGCCTTGATCAGACCAGAGATGACATCAACAGATGGACGCTGGGTTGCAAGAATCATGTGGATACCTGCAGCACGCGCCTTCTGTCCGAGACGAATGATAGCATCTTCCACTTCCTTGCTGGCCACCATCATGAGGTCAGCCAACTCATCCACAATCACGACAATGAGCGGTAGCGGAACCTGCTTGTACTCAGACTGGGCATTGAACTCTTCTACCTTGGCATTAAAACCTGCAATATTCCGAACTCCCACCTTGGCAAAGAGTTCATAACGATTTTCCATTTCATCCACGACCTTTTGCAGAGCCTTGCTGGCCTTACGTGGATTGGTCACAACTGGAATCAAGAGGTGGGGAATATCATTGTAAACAGACAACTCAACCATCTTGGGATCGACCATCATAAATTTAACTTGGTCAGGTCTCGCCTTCATGAGGATGCTAGCGATAATGCCGTTAACAGCTACTGACTTCCCTGAACCCGTTGAACCTGCGACTAGCAAGTGGGGCATTTTAGAAAGGTCAAAGCTCTTGCGGTGCCATTAACAGCCTTTCCTAAAGGAATTTCCAAGAGATTTTCTGCTTTTGTTTGAGATTGTTCCCATAGTTCGCGGAAAGATACAGTCGCAATCTCAGAGTTGGGTACTTCGATTCCGACTAGGGATTTCCCTGGGATAGGTGCTTCAATCCGGACATCCTTGGCCGCCAAGGCTAGAGCGAGGTCATCTGCGAGATTGGAAATGCGGTTAACCCTTACACCAACGGCCGGCTTGACTTCATACTTGGTCACTGATGGTCCAATTTCAGCCCGTTCAACTGTTACCTTGATACCAAAACTAGCAAAAGTTTCTTCTAGGATTTTGATGTTTTCACGAACGATTTTCTTCTCTTTAGACTGGTCTTTAGGTTTATCAGGGGCAAAGAGTTGTAAGCTTGGAAGTTTGTATTCTAGAGTTTCCTTAGCTGAAAAATCGACCTGAACATCTTCATCATCAGAACCGTCTTCCTGTTCAGGGAATTCAAGTTCAGGTTGAGGCAGGATGATTTCTGGTTCCACCCACTCTTCTTCCGGAAAAGGTGGAACGTCAAGCACAACATCATCAGTCAGAATTTCACCCGTTTCCATATCAACAGGAGGCAAATCGAGTAAGGCTTTTTCAGCCTCTTCTTTCTCTAATCTAGCCTCTTCCTCAGCCTTTTGACGAGCTTTTTCTTCTTGTCTGACAAAGCGTTCCTCTTTTCGACGCTCATGACCTTCCTGCCATTTGGCAAAGCCTCTACTGAAGAATTCAGCAATATCGTAAACAGACCAAGGACTGACTAGGAGGGCTCCAGCTAAAATCAAGATAGAACCAATAAAGTAAGTGCCGATATTTGAAAAGAGAAAGGCGGTTGGAATATAAAGAGCAACCCCAATCAAGCCCCCTCCAGCAAAACTGGTCGTTCGAAAACCAGTCAAATCCGTCACAACCTGAGCCATGGTTCCTTTTAGGACCGACTTGTCCAAACCATATTTCCAAACTAAATAGGCCTCAAAAATCAAGAGCAAGCCTGCAAATATGGTGAAAAAGCCAGATAGGAGGCCTTCCTGTTTTCGTATCCACTTGAAAAAGAAGAGGTAGAGCAGGATGCCAAATATTGCCAGATAAGCTAGACTACCCACCAGCAAGCGAATTAAATTGTAAAGGGTGATACCTGCAGCCCCTAATTTGAAAGCTGCAAAAATCAATAAAAACGCGATTCCCAACGAAATCAACATCCGTTGAATCGCTTCTTTTCTTTCGAGTTCTGCTTTAGACGGTCTCCGTCTTGTTTTACTTGTATTCTTGTTTGCCATTCTTCTATTATACCATATTTCACAGGCATTTCGGAAAAGGTCAATATTCTCCTTGGATAGTTCAGTATTAAGAGATTCAAATAAAATTTTCTTATCCATAGTTTCCCTCTCTAAGCAATTTCAGAACATCTTTTTAATAGCCTTTATGATTCAACTGGACTGTTCATCAAAAAAAGAAGATATGCAAAATTTTGAAATTTTGATATAATAGAACTATCAAAAAGTAAAGGAATGATTGGTATGAACGCAATCACAGCTCACAGCTCACAGCTCACAGCTCACAGCTCACAGCTCACAGCTCACAGCTCACAGCTCACAGCTCACAGCTCACAGCTCACAGCTCACAGCTCACAGCTCACAGCTCACAGCTCACAGCTCACAGCTCACAGCTCACAGCTCACAGCTCACAGCTCACAGCTCACAGCTCACAGCTCACAGCTCACAGCTCACAGCTCACAGCTCACAGCTCACAGCTCACGCTGATTATGTAATCAAGCGTATTTTTTGTCAAGCCCTAAAACAGACTTTTTCACATTTTTGTGAGAAGGTCTTTTCTGTTGTTTCTCAACTCAATGAGTTGATTGTTGGAGGTGTAAAATGACGCCTCTAGCTATTGATAGAAGTTGGCAATCTGGAAATGAAAGAGCAGACAATTTATTTTTCTGGAGAAATTTCGGTTTTGATGAAAAAGATATTTTAATCGAAAATACTGATGGTATCGTTAACGGATCTCTGTTTGAATTTAAAAATAGCATTGCTGATCTTAATGCTGTGCTTACTCAAGCTATCCACTATCTGTCTAAATTAAGGATTAAAGGTGGTATTCCTATACCAAGCAAAATCGTTTTAGTTGATATTAATAAAAATCGTGCTAGTGTTTATGATGCAACTAAATATCGTTTAGAAATTTTACAAAATTATACGAATAGTGCATCAAAAAATGTAAATCAGAAGACTTTAAAAGATGCTACTAATCCTGAAAAAGTAATTGAATTTGATGTTTTTCAACCAAAGAGCCCTAAAAATCGTGAATTGCGTGAATTATTCCAAATAGACGAGTATCAAAAGTTTGAAATTGGCTTTCCAAACATTTTAGGGTGGGCGAACTACATATACCGTCACGATAAAACAACAACAAAATCTCAAATGTTTGAGATGCTCAAACAACCGTCTAATTCAATAGTCGAAAACTATATCTTACCTTGGTGTGGAGACGAAAGCGATTTTGACACCGTGATGGACGCATTAAATGACCCTGCAAATAGAAAAGATTTAGGAGCGTTTTATACACCATTACCTTATGTTAAAGAAGCAACTAAACTTGTTCGTCAAGCTATTAGCAGTCTTCCTAAAAATATGGACTATGTTATTTTGGATAGATGTGCTGGTACAGGAGCATTAGAGCATTATTTAACTGAAGAAGAGTTAAGCCATGTTATCTTGAATACTTATGAAATAAAAGAATGGCTTGTTTTGTATAACAAATATATTGGAAAGGTGAGGGCTATCATACCACCACTTTCAATTGTACAAGCAAACAAGGGGAACTTAGTAACAGGTGGGGATGCTTTAGCAGAAGAGTTTTTATCAATTCCAATGGAAACAGATGGAAAACATAATACATTACAAGAAGTCATAGATGACAAAAATGTTGCGATTATTGGTTTTGAAAATCCCCCTTATTCTAGCGAATTAGCCCGTGCTCAAGAAGGAAATGTTAAATCGATAGATAAATTTAGCTATATAAGGAAATTGATGTCCGATGAATTTGTTGGTGATAGTAACCATGCAAAAGATTTGCTAAATCAATTCGTTTGGGCTTTTGAAAAATACTTTATGAGAGATGAAAACGACTATTATATTTTATTTGCTCCTGTTAAGTATTGGAAATCAGTTGGTCTAATGCAAAAAATCTTTATTAATGGTTTTCTAGCAAACAGAGGGAACTTTAAAGCACAAGAAAGTTCCGTTTTGGTAGCACTTTGGAAAAACGATCAAGATAACGAAACTGAAAGTATTACTGTAACTGCTAAAGAAATATGGAGAGATAATAAAAAATGGGGAACTGGGAAAGGAGCAGCAGTCATTGATATACCTGATGATGCTATTCTTAAAGATGTGAAGCATGTCACTATAAAAAAAGTATACAAAACGCTAGGAGAATACTATTCTAAAAAGTTAAAAACAGATGTGTTATCTAAAATTGCTACTGGCTACGATGGTAAAGAAGTGCCTTTAAAAAGCTATGGAAAACCTGTTTATAATGACAATATTTTAGCGGTTATAGAAGCCAGTGGTTTTGGTACTACTCCGCAGGACATAAGAATGACTAGAATTGCTATTTATCATGGACGAGGTAGTCAAGTTAGAACGAATAATTACGCAGAGCAAACTGCTTTATTTGTTGCCAAGCAATACCCTCAAAAAAACTGGTATGAAAGGGATATTTACTATACAACTGCTGATAAAGGGGATTTGTATACAGAGGATACAGATTTTCTTAGAAAAGCTACATTATGGACTTGTATATCTCAAAAAAATCATTGTTTAAGCTTCCATGGTTCTGATGGGAAATTTTACAATAACGAGATGTGCTTAGATGAGAACTCTCTAGTCCGTAAAGAATTGGTCGAACAAGAAAAATATGGGAAACTTGATAGAGCGGACTTAATGTTGTTAGGTGTCTTCGATGAATTACTTGAACTAGTCAAAGATACTCAAGAATACAATCCGGAATACAATTATGGCACTTATCAAATTGAATTAGAGATAAACACATCATACAAAGATAGTAATGATAAAAAGATATTCAACAATGAAAAAGTTAACACCAAACTAAAAGAGCTTAAGAAAAGGTTAGCTGAATACTATGAGAATGAGCTTGAAAGTAAATTATTTGAGTATGAACTATTGAAATAGTGAGAAGACGATTTCCAAACGGAAATCGTCTTTTTCGATATTGTTGAAATACTACATTTTGTGGTTGGTTTAAACTGGTATATAGTTCCCTTTTATTTAACTGCT
>BNJS01000563.1_pt1 | contig 37836 bp, 49 predicted proteins | sample 8540461 | NCBI WGS metagenome assembly BNJS01 (sample SAMD00202454, study PRJDB9452) | human saliva metagenome | isolation source: human saliva | place: Japan
TCGATGATTTGGCATTTAGATTTTTGCTATTAGTTTGCTCTTAAAAAAATGTAGATATGAAATTGACAGTATAGACTAGGATTCAGGACCTTGTTTTTTTCTCTAGAGGATATCTATTATTACTTGAGGCTATGGGAACGTTAGACTATCTTTAACATATATTTACAAAAGAGTATAATTCCTTTCTTCAAAAAAGCATTTTTGATATACTATATTTAATTAGAATACAAAAAATTTTGGAGAGAACGTTGTTTATAGTTGAAAGGGGAAAATAGATGGTCTCGGTTTTTATGTCCTTGACCGTTTCTCAAGGTGTTCAAGCTCAGTAAACTGGACTCGATTACCAACGACAACAGCGAATTGTTGAGTGTGTAATTTTGCTCGTGAAATCCTAGAAATCTTTTGGCGAAAGTTTTTTAAGTCTTGAATTGTGCACCTAGTTTGACAATTCAGGACAAATGAATAACCATGTCGCCCTACTAACGTTGAGGAGAAATATTTATGCCTGATTTTGCTAAAATAGATAAAAAGTCTGTATATACTACGATCATTGGTTTGTTTCTAATGGCAGTATTGTCTTTGACAAAGATAATACCTGAACTTTCTTTGTCAGGTCTCACTGTACTGATTGGTATTCTCTTTTTCTTTGTTCTTGAACATTTTGATAAAAAATCACATATAGAGTCAGGTTTGCGCTTTAAATCATTTTTCGATGATCTGAAAAAACAAGGGGTAATTCTTTTGGTCTTGCTTCCTGTAGGAACCGCTGCAGCAACTTTGCTTATCGGCGATATGATATTTAAGGGCGCTTTTGCTAGTCATATTTTGGGAAGAACGGATGGTATGTTATCCTTCGATAAAATACCGCTCCTTATGGTTCAAATAGTAATCGCAGCCTTGGGGGAAGAAATTGCATGGAGAGGTTTCTTTCTTGGTAAGTCAATGAGAATTATACCATTTTGGCTTTGTGCCATTCTATCTTCTTTATTGTTCGCGATAGCCCATATTTCTAGTGGAAGCGTTGGGCTTGTAAGCTACGATATTTTCATGATTTTTGTTGATAGTATCATCTATGCAATGATTTATAAAAAGTCTGGGAATTGTTTGATTTCTACACTTTCTCATATTCTTGGAAATGCAACAGGAATTCTTTTGCTAATGATGTATAGCTAGACAGATTTTAATGTTATCTAGCTAATAAAGGATTTTCATTATAGGGAGGAAATGGTTACTATCAGCAAAAGTGGGCTAGATGACTTGATTTATAAAAGTAAGGAATCTTGCTAAAAACTTGAATAACAAAAAGCACTGTTTATGGAAGTAGTTATTTAAGAGAGAAAAATGAGTTACCAAAAAGTTACTAAAATTTGAAAAATGAGTCTATTTTGCAAGATTCAAAAGTCCCAAAACCCTATTAAATCAAGGTTATAAGATTTAAAAAATGTATTCATAGAACTCAAAATCCAGTGTCCGCAAGGACGTGCCGGTTCGACCCCGGCCGCCGGTATAGTATAGAGTTAAGGAACGTTGTAAATCTTCGTTCCTTTTTTATATTATTTTTGGTATAATAATAGTTATTCAAATTTTATTTAGATTATGAAAGTGTAGGGAAGTATGTCTCGTTCTATCGATTTATTAAAACATCGGTATTTGAAAAAAATATTAAAGAAAAATCCTGAATTGTTTGTCGGGATTGAGCTGGAATATCCTGTTGCAAACTTTGGAAGGGGATGCTACAGATGTTGAAGTTATCAAACACTTATTCCGATATTTAGTTTTTTCTTTTGATTTAACTGTCGAAAAGGTTGATGATTTTGGGAATCCTATCCAGTTAGTAGATCCAGTTAGTCAAGATGCTATTTTATTTGAAGTTTCCTATACTACGATTGAGTTTGCATTTGGTAAGGCTGAAACAATACAAGAGGTTGAAGAACGTTTTAGTATTTATATGGAAGCAATCCAGAAGAAGTTAGCTGAATCAAATCATGCTATTGTTGGCTGTGGTATTCATCCCAACTGGGATAAAAATGATAATTGTCCAGTGGCTTACCCACGCTATCAGATGTTGATGGACTATTTGAATTTGAGTAGAAATGCGACTAAATCAGACTTACATCAATTCCCTGAATACGGAGCGTTTATTTGTGGGAGTCAGGTTCAGTTGGATGTTTCAAAGTCTAACTACTTACGAGTGATTAATGCTTTTACCCAAATTGAAGCAGTTAAGGCTTATTTATTTGCAAACTCTGAGTTTACAGGTGCGGATTGGGATACGAAAATTTCAAGGGATATTTTCTGGGAAGAATCGATGCATGGTATCTATCCAGAGAATGTTGGGGTCAATGCTAGACTCTTTAAAGATGAAGACAATTTTTTTGACTATCTAGATCATTCTGCAATTTTTACTGGGGAACGTGATGGGCAAACCTATTATTTTTATCCGATTCAGGCAAGAGACTATCTGGCGACACCTGAAATCCAAGCATTTGATCTTAATGGGGATGAGGTTCTTATTTACCCTCAAGAGAAAGACTTTGAAACTCATCGTAGTTACCAATATCAAGACTTAACAACTCGAGGGACGATTGAATTCCGTAGTGTTTGTACGCAACCGCTAGACCGTACCTTTGCTTCAGCAGCCTTTCATCTAGGTTTGTTGGTAAATCTAGACAAGCTTGAAGCTTATCTAGAAACTGCTCCTTTCTTTGAGAACTTTGGCCGTGACTACAAGTCTTTGAGACGCCAGTTTTCTAAGAAACAACTCACAGATGAGGAAAAAGCTGGTGTTGTCCAGTTCTCCAAAGACTTGCTGGCTATAGCAGAGCAAGGACTTGAGAGTAGAGGTCTGAGAGAAATGACTTATTTAGAGCCTTTAAAAGAAGAAATGACTCTATAATTTTCTTATAAAGGGAGAATTTTCTGAAAAATCATGTTATAATGGATGAGACTATAGATAAAGGATAGAGATTTATGACATTAGTTTATCAATCAACGCGTGATGCGAAAAATACCGTAACAGCCAGCCAAGCGATTTTGCAAGGTTTGGCAACAGATGGAGGTTTGTTTACTCCGGTTAGTTATCCAAAGGTAGATTTGGATTTTGACACATTAAAAGATGCTTCTTACCAAGAAGTGGCCAAACTTGTCTTGTCAGCCTTCTTGGATGACTTTACAGCAGAAGAGTTGGACTACTGTATCAACAATGCCTATGACAGCAAGTTTGATACACCAGCTATTGCTCCTCTTGTCAAACTTGATGGTCAATACAACTTGGAACTCTTCCACGGTTCAACCATTGCCTTTAAAGACATGGCCTTGTCTATCTTGCCATACTTTATGACAACGGCGGCTAAGAAACATGGCTTGGAAACAAGATTGTCATCTTGACAGCAACATCTGGAGACACTGGAAAAGCTGCCATGGCAGGCTTTGCGGATGTACCAGGTACTGAAATTATCGTCTTTTACCCAAAAGACGGTGTCAGCAAGGTGCAAGAGTTGCAAATGACCACTCAAACTGGTGATAATACTCATGTCATCGCCATCGATGGAAACTTTGATGATGCCCAAACCAACGTGAAGCATATGTTCAACGATGTGGCTCTTCGTGAGAAATTGGCAGCCAACAAGTTGCAATTTTCATCGGCTAACTCTATGAATATCGGTCGTTTGGTACCACAGATTGTCTATTATGTGTATGCCTACGCTCAGTTAGTTAAAACTGGCGAAATTAAGGCCGGTGACAAAGTTAACTTCACCGTACCGACAGGAAACTTTGGAAATATCTTAGCAGCTTTCTATGCCAAACAAATCGGCTTGCCAGTTGGTAAGTTGATCTGCGCTTCAAATGACAACAATGTCTTGACAGACTTCTTCAAAACTCGTGTCTATGACAAGAAGCGTGAGTTTAAGGTAACCACTAGCCCGTCTATGGATATCTTGGTCTCTTCAAACTTGGAGCGTTTGATTTTCCACCTTTTGGGAAATGATGCGGTTAAGACAGCTGAACTCATGAACGCCTTGAACACTCAAGGTCAGTATGAATTGACAGACTTTGATGCAGAGATCTTGGATTTCTTTGCAGCAGAGTACGCGACAGAAGCAGAAACAGCGACAGAAATTAAGCGTGTTTATGAGTCAGATTCTTATATCGAGGATCCACATACAGCGGTTGCCTCAGCAGTTTATAAGAAATACCAAGAGGCTACTGGCGATGCGACTAAGACAGTGATTGCTTCAACAGCTAGTCCCTACAAGTTCCCAGTGGTTGCCGTAGAAGCTGTAACTGGAAAAGCAGGTTTGACTGACTTTGAAGCCTTGGCTCAATTACATGAAATCTCAGGAGTGGCTGTGCCACCTGCAGTTGATGGACTTGAGACAGCTCCTGTTCGTCACAATACAACAGTGGCAGCTGCTGATATGCAAGCAGCGGTTGAGGCTTATCTAGGGCTTTAAGATAGAGGAAGTAAACTCGGTTGGGAAACCAACTGAGTTTCTTTCATCAGGAGGAAAGATTGTTTAAGAAAAATAAAGACATTCTTAATATTGCCTTGCCAGCTATGGGCGAAAACTTTTTGCAGATGCTCATGGGGATGGTGGATAGTTATTTGGTTGCTCATTTAGGATTGATAGCTATTTCGGGTGTATCAGTAGCTGGCAATATTATCACGATTTATCAGGCGATTTTCATCGCTCTGGGAGCTGCTATTTCCAGTGTTATTTCAAAAAGCATGGGGCAGAAAGACCAGTCGAAGTTGGCCTATCATGTGACTGAGGCCTTGAAGATTACATTATTATTAAGTTTCCTTTTAGGAGCTTTGTCCATCTTCGCTGGGCAAGAGATGATAGGACTTTTGGGAACGGAGAGAGATGTAGCTGAGAGTGGTGGGTTGTATCTATCTTTGGTAGGAGGATCGATTGTTCTCTTAGGTTTAATGACTAGTCTGGGAGCCTTGATTCGTGCAACGCATAATCCACGTTTGCCCCTCTATGTTAGTTTTTTATCTAATGTCTTGAATATTCTTTTTTCAAGTCTAGCTATTTTTGTTCTGGATATGGGGATAGCTGGTGTTGCTTGGGGGACTATTTTGTCTCGTTTGGTCGGGGTTGTAATTTTGTGGTTACAATTAAAGTTGCCTTTTGAGAAACCGACTTTTGGACTGGATAAAGACTTACTGACATTGGCTTTGCCAGCAGCTGGAGAGCGGCTTATGATGCGAGCTGGTGATGTCGTTATCATTGCCTTGGTTGTTTCTTTTGGGACAGAGGCCGTGGCTGGAAATGCAATCGGAGAAGTCTTGACCCAGTTTAACTACATGCCTGCTTTTGGAGTTGCTACGGCAACAGTCATGCTGGTAGCTCGAGCAGTTGGAGAGGATAATTGGAAAAGAGTAGCTAGTTTGAGCAAGCAAACCTTTTGGCTTTCTCTGCTTCTCATGTTACCCTTGACGCTTAGTGTCTATGTATTAGGAATACCACTGACTCATCTTTATACGACTGATCCTCTAGCGGTGGAGGCTAGTGTGCTAGTGACACTTTTCTCTCTATTAGGGACTCCTATGACGACCGGAACAGTCATCTATACGGCTGTTTGGCAGGGCTTGGGGAATGCTCGCCTTCCCTTTTATGCGACAAGTATAGGGATGTGGTGTATCCGTATTGGAACAGGATACCTGATGGGAATTGTTCTTGGATGGGGGTTGCCTGGTATCTGGGCAGGAACGCTTTTGGACAATGGTTTTCGCTGGATTTTCCTACGTTATCGTTATAAATTTTATATGACATTGAAAGGATAAGAAATGCAAGAAACAGCTTTTATTTGGGATTTAGATGGGACCCTGTTGGACTCCTACGAAGCGATTTTGTCAGGGATTGAGGAGACTTTTGGTCAATTTGATATTCCTTATGATAAGGAGAAGGTGAGAGAGTTTATCCTCAAGTATTCTGTGCAGGATTTGCTTGTACAAGTGGCAGAGGAGAGAAAGCTGGATGTGGAAGTGCTAAATCAGGTGCGTGCCCAGAGTCTGTCTGAGAAGAATGCTCAAGTAGTTTTGATGCCAGATGCGCGTGAGGTTCTAGAGTGGGCAGACCAAGCAGGGATTCAACAGTTTGTCTACACTCATAAAGGGGACAATGCTTTTACTATTCTCAGAGACTTGGGCTTGGAATCCTATTTTACAGAAATTCTAACTAGTCAGAGTGGTTTTGCGCGCAAGCCCAGTCCAGAAGCGGCTACCTATCTGATAGACAAGTATCAGTTGAATCTTGATAATACTTATTATATAGGGGATCGAACTCTAGATGTGGAATTTGCCCAGAATAGTGGGATTCAAAGTATCAACTTCTTAGAGTCGACTTATGAAGGCAATCACAGGATTCAAGCGTTAGCAGATATTTCCCATATTTTTGAGTCTCAGTGATAAAAAGATTGTGTCAATTTTGTGACAGAGACCTAACAAACTATTTCAAGTAATCGAGTTTGTTACAAGGAATGGACAGTTCTGTTAAATAGGCCCGAGAGGGCTTTTTTTCTGCATTTTTTGTGTTATCATAGTCAGGTACTCATTTGAAAGGAATTTGAAAGAATGAAGAAAAGAATTTTATTAGCCTCAACAGTAGCCTTGTCATTTGCCCCAGTATTGGCAACTCAAGCAGAAGAAGTTCTTTGGACTGCACGTAGTGTTGAGCAAATTCAAAACGATGTTACCAAAAGTGAGAATAAAACAAGCTATACAATTCAGTATGGAGATACCCTAAGTACTATTGCTGAAGCCTTGGGAGTGGATACGACCGTTCTTGCTAACTTGAACAAGATCAGCAATATTGATCTGATTTTCCCTGAGACAGTCCTTACAACAACTGTCAATGAAAAGAAAGAAGTGACAGAGGTTGAAATTCAAACCCCTGACGCAGTCCAAGGTGGCGAAGGCACAACTGCCACAGCAGATTTGACAACCAACCAAGTCACTGTAGATGATCAAACTGTACAGGTTGAAGATTTAACTCAACCAGTTGAAGGAACAACTGTAGCTGAGCCAGTGGCAGAAGCAACAACAGAAGCCGTTACAGAAGTTGTAGCACCGGTAGAAGAGTCAGTAGTAGAAGCCACTCCTGAAGTTGCAACACCAGCAGAAGGATCTGCAGCAGAAACAACAACAGGAGCCGTTGCAGAAGTTTCAGCACCAGTAGAAGAGCCGGTCGCAGAAACACCTGTAGTGGAAGAAACTACTACAACAGAAGCTCCTGTTACAGAAACTGAAGCAGAGACTCAATCAACACCATCAACTTACCAAGCTGAAGCAAGCCAAGGGTCATCAGCGACTTATGCAGCACCAGCAGCACCTGATTATGCAAGTATTGCAGCTTCAAAATCAGAAAATGCAGGTCTTCAGCCACAAACGGCTGCCTTTAAAGAGGAAGTAGCAAACTTGTTCGGCATCACATCCTTTAGTGGTTACCGTCCAGGAGATAGCGGAGACCACGGGAAAGGTCTTGCCATTGACTTTATGGTTCCAGTAAGCTCAGCTCTTGGAGATCAAATTGCAGATTATGCTATCCAAAATATGGCTAGCCGTGGCATTAGCTATATCATTTGGAAACAACGTTTCTATGCATCATACGATAGTAAATATGGACCAGCCTACACTTGGAATCCAATGCCAGATCGTGGTAGCGTTACAGAAAATCACTATGACCACGTTCACGTATCGATGAACTAATAGAAAGAGAAGTTGAAACTAATTTAGTTTCTGCTTCTTTTTTGTAAAAATAGCATTTATAAGTGAAATAAAATCTAAAACATGATAAAATGTAAGCGTATACAAAATGATGCTAAGGCATTAAAAGCAGGGAGAAAGGATGAAGTGAATGACAAAACGATTAAAAACTCCATTTGAGAAAACAAGAGATGATTTTGAACAGGAATTTTGCGGAGAAATTGTTGAGCTCTTGATTTTTACCCTCCAAAATGTAACTGGGGCTGCTTCTTTAAAAGATGGTTGTAAAATGCCGTCCGTTCATTTTAAAGCTAGTGTCAATGTCGCAACTCAGGAATTCTCTGAACGTGAGGGACGTTTGGAATGGATCTTGACTCCTGAGGAATTTGAAGAAAAGAGGTGGGGCTTTAGTTTTGAACCCTACAAGATTCATCGTATCAAATGTCAAAAACGCCCCTTCATGGAGCTAGAGCCATATATGTCAGAAGTAGCTAATAACTGCTACCACTTGCTGGAATACCTAGATGACCAATCGTCAGACTCTAGGTTAGAGACCTTGATTGAAGCCTATCAAAAACCTGTCATCATTCAAGACGATATTGGCGAATTCACTTTAAATAGAGCCTATTCTTGGTTTGAAGGCTTCATCACTTATGAGGGTGGTAAGATTCATGCTATCTTTGCTGCGAGTGCAGATGAAAGTCTCCCTCCAAGTTCTTTCGATGATTTAAAGAAATTTATGGGAAATTTCCAAGCTCAAGATACTCGGATTAAAGACTATATTGTCAAAGAACTGTGGGAAACAGCTCAAGACTGGATTGATTCAGATGAAAATGATGTGGAGTTAACAGAAGAGTATTTTACCAACTCTCTTTACTTGAGTGAACTATCGATCAATGAAGACGGGGAATTGACCCTCTACTATGATGATCGTGAAGAAATTTTTGCAGGCCATGCCATCGAAGTTGTCATTGATAAAGAGGGAGAAATCCTTAGAGCGGACTTGGTAGGTTAGTAATTGGGCTCTCAATAGATTTTAGAAGAAATAGAGGCTGGGACAAAAAATCCTAGCCTCGCTTTATAGTTACCATGCTCGTCTAAGGAAAATATCATCTTTCAATCCCTAGCCTTGACTACTTTATACTCAATGAAAATCAAAGAGCAAACTAGGAAGCGAGCCGCAGGCTGTACTTGAGTACGGCAAGGAGAAGCTGACGTGGTTTGAAGAGATTTTTGAAGAGTATTACTAGCTTGATGAAGCTTGAGAACTCCTGGAATAGTATATTCAGACTGGGACTTTCGCTCTTCGTTCCCTTATCTCTGTTCAAAAATATGAGCAAAAGACTTGCATTTTGAATTTATTTGTTTTATACTTGATAAGTCAATCATTGATAAATCAAATTTTCGCAAGGAGGTAGAAATGCCAGAAATAAATGAATTACTGTACCAGATCCATTTAGTAGATCAGACGATTACTCAACTTTTTGAAAAACAGTTGGGGATCAGTTTGACCCGCTATCAAATTCTGCAGTTTTTATTGCAAAAATCACCTTGTAATCAAATTGCCGTTCAGGAAAAGTTAGAGATTGACCAGGCAGCCTTGACCCGTCATTTCAAAATTTTAGAGTCAGAGGGCTATGTCAGTCGTGAGCGAAATCCAGTCAATCAGCGAGAAGTTTTGGTTGAATTAACCCAAGAAGCCAAGAATCAACTACTGGTTAATCCGCCTAAACATCATTTGAAGGTGAAGGAACAGATGGAGAGCATCTTATCGAATGCTGAGCAGAAAGAGCTGACGACTTTACTGACAAAACTAGTGTCAGGTTTAGAAAATATAGAAATTTAAGGAGAAATAGATGTCAGTTATTACAATTATTTTAGCAACGATTGTTGCTTTGGAGCATTTTTACATTTTTTATTTGGAAAGTATTGCAACGCAATCAGATGCGACTAGTCGTGTCTTTAACATGGACAAAGGAAGAACTGGCTCGTCCGTCAGTAAGTTCATTGTTTAAAAATCAAGGGATTTATAATGCTCTGCTAGGAGTCTTTCTCTTGTATGGCATTTATTTCTCACAGAATTTAGAAATTGTGACTATTTTTGTCTTTATTTGTGATTGGTGCTGCGGCTTATGGCTCTCTCACAGCAGATAAGAAAATTATTTTGAAGCAAGGTGGACCAGCTATTTTGACCTTGATTAGTATTTTACTCTTTAAATAAATTTGAAGGTCAATCCTAGTCTCGCTAGTCCTTTTCACTCCAGAATAAGGGAAATATGTTATACTTGTTTTTAAGAAAAGAGTTTCATTGAATTGGTTTTGAGGAGTTAGAAATGAAAGTATTAGTGACAGGTTTTGAGCCCTTTGGAGGGGAAAAGGTCAATCCAGCTTTGGAGGCTGTTAAAGGTTTACCAGCTGAAAATCCATGGTGCTGAGGTTCGTTGGCTAGAAGTGCCAACAGTCTTTCACAAATCGGCCCAAGTATTGGAAGAAGAGATGAACCGTTATCAACCTGACTTTGTCCTTTGTATCGGCCAAGCTGGTGGAAGAACTAGCTTGACACCTGAACGAGTGGCCATTAATCAAGACGATGCACGCATTCCTGATAACGAAGGTAATCAACCGATTGACCTTCCTATTCGTCCAGACGGTGCCTCGGCCTATTTTAGTAGTTTGCCGATTAAAGCGATGGTTCAAGCTATAAAAAAAGAAGGGCTTGCCGGCCTCTGTTTCCAATACGGCAGGGACTTTTGTCTGCAATCATTTGATGTATCAGGCCCTCTATTTGGTAGAAAAGAAATTTCCACATGTTAAGGCAGGTTTTATGCATATTCCTTATATGATGGAACAGGTGGTGAATCGACCGACTACTCCCAGCTATGAGTTTAGTGGATATTAGGCGAGGGATAGAAGCGGCAATCGGCGCCATTATCGAACATGGAGATCAGGACCTCAAGTTGGTAGGCGGAGAAACTCATTGATAGAAAAAAGCTTGAGGGGAAAACCTTCAAGCTTTTGGACGTTTTCGAGCCAGTACTGCTCGGTAAAAAATTATTTTATTGATTTGAATGTAGGGTAGGAGTGAGAAACTAGCAATTCCCCAAAGGTAATCCAATTGAGGAAGTACCAAGGAAGGAGTTGTAAGTCTAGGACAAAGCGCTGAAACTTTGTAACCTTTCATCAGGAAACGGCTGGTTTTAAGGATTTGTCCTGGTTTGGCTTGTCCCAAGTCTAGGGTGTCACAGAGGAGAAATTCTACCTGTGAATAGGCATAGTATTGTGGAATATAGAGACTATTTCCGACAATCATCAAGAGGATACTTGCTAGAAAGTAAAGACCAAAGGTCATGAGGAAACGCTCAGTTTCAATTGACGTGAGATCCAGATTAGGAAACTCAGGATGAAGGGCAACGAATTTCTTTGCTAGAAAGCTACTGTAAAAGAGGAAAGTAAATCCCGAGTAAACTAGGAATGCTCCATAAGAAAGAGATAGAAAGCGTTTGAGAAGGAGAGTCAAAAAGGTTTGTGAAAAGTGCTCTTCGTTAAAGAGAGTGAGACTATTTTTGACGGATAGTTCTGTATCAGGATTCTTGATGAGTTTCAGGGTTGTATAGACTGAACTGGTTAGAAGTATTGTCCCGATAAAGGAGACTAATAGTGGAAAAAGGTAGGCTTGGAATACATGACCAAACACGCTTAAAAAGGATTGCTCTAAAATAGACTCGTTGATGCGCTCTAAGGGATTGAGGAAGCCAGACAAGATGACCAGCATGCTAGGTAAGAGATAGACGAGAAAGAGGCGGGGATTTTCAGCTTGAAATTGTCTGGCCTGCAGACGAATGGTTTTTAAATCAATTTTTGGGTATTTCATTCTCTCATTATACCATAGTTCGTGACAGTTCCAGCTTTTTTTGATAAAATCATACAGTATGCCCTTGGGCACAAAGTATGAACTGGGACTGTTTTTCCCAGCTTCGGAGGTAAAAAATGTCAGATTCACCAATCAAATACCGTTTGATTAAGAAAGAAAAACACACGGGAGCTCGTCTGGGAGAAATCATCACTCCCCACGGCACCTTTCCCGACACCTATGTTTATGCCAGTTGGGACTCAAGCTACTGTCAAAACTCAGTCACCTGAAGAATTGAAGGAGATGGGTTCGGGAATTATCCTGTCAAACACCTATCATCTCTGGCTTCGCCCTGGAGATGAACTCATCGCACGCGCAGGTGGTCTCCACAAGTTCATGAATTGGGATCAGCCAATCTTGACAGATAGTGGTGGTTTCCAGGTTTATTCCTTAGCAGATAGCCGTAATATCACAGAAGAAGGGGTAACCTTTTAAAAACCATCTCAATGGTTCTAAGATGTTCTTATCCCCAGAAAAAGCCATCTCTATTCAGAACAATCTGGGCTCAGACATCATGATGTCCTTTGACGAATGTCCTCAGTTTTATCAACCTTACGACTACGTTAAGAAATCAATCGAGCGTACCAGTCGTTGGGCTGAGCGTGGTTTGAAGGCTCACCGTCGTCCACATGACCAAGGTTTGTTTGGAATTGTGCAGGGGGCAGGATTTGAAGACCTGCGTCGCCAATCAGCTCATGACCTTGTCAGCATGGATTTCCCAGGCTACTCTATCGGTGGTTTGGCAGTGGGAGAAACCCACGAAGAGATGAATGCGGTCTTGGACTTCACAACCCAACTGCTGCCTGAAAACAAACCTCGCTATTTGATGGGTGTGGGAGCGCCAGATAGCTTTGATTGATGGGAGTGATTCGTGGGGTGGATATGTTTGACTGTGTCTTGCCGACTCGTATCGCTCGTAACGGAACTTGTATGACCAGTCAAGGACGTTTGGTTGTCAAAAATGCTCAGTTTGCTGAGGACTTTACGCCACTGGATCCTGAGTGTGATTGCTATACATGTAAGAACTATACACGCGCCTACCTTCGTCACCTGCTCAAGGCTGATGAAACCTTCGGTATCCGCTTGACTAGCTACCATAATCTTTACTTCTTGCTTAACCTGATGAAGCAAGTTCGACAAGCCATTATGGATGATAATCTCTTGGAATTCCGTGAGTATTTTGTTGAAAAATATGGCTATAATAAGTCAGGGCGTAATTTCTAAACTGGAATTGATATAAGCTAAAAATCCTAAGTTTTCTCTTAGGATTTCAGAATGTAGATAAACGTCATTTTTGGCGTTTGTCTTTTTTGCTTTTAAAAAATATTTTGTCTCATCATCTGATATTCCAACCAAAAACCGGATTTAGAACAAAATAAAAAGGGATATTCGCTATCCATTTCACTAATTTTTTAATATTTAAGCATGCCAAAGTAAGCCCAACCTTATCCTCCATTTTGGACTTTCCTTTCTCTCTAGTGTATCTCAAATTATGGTACTCCTTAGCCGTCCCAAAGAGTCGTTCAATTGTTTCTTTGCGCTTCTTATAGAGTTCCTTCATTTCTTTTTGGTGACGGATTTCTCACAAAATTCAAGGTCATCTTTCCAGACATGTCTCGTTACTACTTTTTGAAAATTCTTGCTTTGGGTACAAACGGATAATAAAGGACAGGCAACACATACTTTGGGATTACTCTTATACTCACGGTAACCTTCTCGAGTGGTAGTGCGATAGTTTAATACTTGATTCTCTGGACAGACATAAGAGTCATCACTTGAATCATAAACAAAATGACTAGGTCTTTAAGTTTCCCTTTACTCCCTTTGGACGAGTATAAGGGAAGACAGGGATGATGTTACGTTCTAATAAATAATGGGCAATAGCTGGGGTCTTGTAGCCTGCATCCGCAATAATATAGCGTGGGAGAAAGGTTCTAACTTTTGAGAAAAGAGCAGGGAAAGCCTGACTATCATGAACATTTCCCGCTTCAACCGTATAAGCTAAGGCCCAACCATGCTTATCGCAAGCAACTTGGGCAGAATAGGCAAATACTTCCTTGTGTTCTCCCTTGTGAAACCAACCACACTCGGGATCTGTCGTTGAAATTTTCTTTTCTTTAGCCTCACTTTCTTTTGCGGGCTTTAAGGACTTTTTTGCGTGTTTTTTCCTATCTAAATCAATCTCAACTTCCAATTGTTCACTCATAAACTTAGCTTGTTGGTCTACCATTTCCTTACGATACTTGTGACTATTAGCTGCCGCTTTGATATGGGTACCATCCACAAATATTTCAGAAGGATCAATTAAACCTGCATACAAAGCTTGGTTGAGAACTTGGGAAAAAATCTCAGAAATGAGTTCCTTATCTTGAAAAACGACGGCTGTAATTCTTCCCATAGGTAGTAAAATGAGGGACCTTATCATCTAAAGTCAGACCAAGAAACCAACGATAGGCCACGTTAACTTCAATCTCTTTAATGGTTTGGCGCATGGAACGGATTCCATAAAAACATTTAATCAAAGGAATTTTTGACTAACATGACGGGATCAAGACTAGGACGACCCTTATCTGGACTATAGGTATCTTCTACCAAGTCATAGATAAAGTCAAAATCAACTTTTTGAATCAACTTGTCGAAGAAAGTGATCTTTTGGGACCAATTCGTCTATTGTATAGAAACCATATTGCTTACGATTATAATCAGGTTTTTCTTTGTGAAACATAGGGATTACCTCACAACTCTTCTTACCTCTATTATACGACTTTACACAAAGAAAAGCCCTTAGAAACTTGTGTTCTAAGGACTTTGTCTTCAATCTGAAATCCTAAGTTTTCTCTTAGGATTTTTCTTCTTTTTTTGATAGAATAAAGTGTATAATGAAAGGGAGAATAAACTCGTATGCGCATTAAATGGTTTTCCATGATTAGGATTACAGGTTTACTACTGGTACTCTTGTATCATTTCTTTCAGACTATCTTTCCTGGAGGATTTTTCGGGGTAGATGTCTTTTTCACATTTTCAGGTTTCCTGATTACAGCTCTACTCATCGAAGAATTTTCTAAAAACCATGAGATTGATTTGATTGGATTTTTTAGAAGACGCTTTTATCGGATTGTGCCACCTGTGGTTTTGATGGTCTTGGTAACCATGCCTTTTACCTTTCTAGTTCGACAAGATTATGTGGCTGGAATTGGGGGTCAGATAGCTGGAGTTTTAGGATTTATGACCAACTTCTATGAACTGCTCACAGGTGGGAGTTATGAATCTCAGTTCATTCCTCATTTGTTTGTTCATAATTGGAGCTTGGCTGTTGAGGTTCACTACTATATTCTTTGGGGATTGGCAGTTTGGTTCTTATCTAGACAGGCTAAAACAAATGGTCAATTGAGGGGGATGGTTTTTCTCTTATCTGCTGCTGCCTTCTTGATTAGCTTCTTCTCCATGTTTATTGGTAGTTTTCTAGTAACCTCTTATTCCTCTGTTTACTTCTCTAGTTTAACTCATGTCTATCCATTCTTCTTGGGAAGTATCTTAGCAACTATTGTAGGCGTTCGTCAGACGACTTCACTCGTTAAGCAGTTAGATAAAATCTGGGATTTACGAAAGACTCTGTTGATTTTTTTGCAGGGAGGTTTTCGGCTTCTTACTCATTTTTGACCTTCTTTGTCAAATTCACCTATCTCTTTCGCCTATCTTATTGGCTTCTTGCTTGCCAGTCTTGCAGCCCTTGCTATGATTTTGGCGGCGCGTGTCTTACATGAAAAAGACTCCTAATATGCAGGAGCCAAAGATTATCAGCTTTTTAGCAGATACTAGTTATGCGGTTTATCTCTTCCATTGGCCTTTCTATATTATTTTTCTCACAGTTGACATCAAATCTTCTTGCTGTGTTACTAACTTTGATTTTTTTCTTATGGATTTCGCCAGTCTTTCATTTTATGTGTTGGAACCTTGGATTGCAGGAAAGGACACCCCTATCATACAAAACCCTCCGTCCCCTGCCTTATATCCATACAATCCTTGCAGCAGGTACAGGAATCTTGACCATCATTGTCTGCACGGTGACCTTGTTGGCACCACAAGTCGGGAGCTTTTTGAGACAGATTTAACTGTCAATGGATTGAAGCAAGCTGCTAGTAATATTGCCCAAACAAAGGTGATGGCAGAACGAGCAGAAGCTGATAGCCTAGGAATTGCTGATGGCACTATGCTAATTGGTGACTCGGTGGCTTTAAGGGCAAATACAGCCCTGCAGACAGCCCTTCCAGGAGCACAGATTAATGCGCAGGTTAGCAGAACAACCAAGACTGCCAATGAAATCATGATAAATAATAGCCAGAATAAATTTCTACCAAAGATGGTGGTTATTGCAACAGGTGTGAATAATCCTGAAAATTACAAGGAAGATTGGGATAGTATCGTAAAAAATCTTCCTAAGGGCCACCATATGATTTTGGTGACTCCTTATGAGGGGGATAAGACAAAAGAGACTTATGCAATCGTTGAGAAGGCTGCTGCCTATATGAGAGAATTGGCAGAGAAGACTCCTTACATCACGATAGCAGATTGGAATCAAGCTGCTAAGGAACATCCAGAAATTTGGACTGGGACAGACCAAGTCCATTTCGGAAGTGACAATAGTAAAATTGAAGCAGGAGCTAAATTGTATGCAGATACCATTGCTACAGCCTTACAAACGGCTCAAGACAAGCCAGTCAAATCAAAATAACTTGTATTAATAACTTGTATTAAAAAGAGAAGAGTTGGAGAAATCCAGCTCTTTTAAAATATCTCTAGAAAATAGGTCTATACCATTTACAAATAAAAAAGAAAGGTTTATAATGTAATTGACATAATAAATTGTAGAATCAATCTTTTAAGGAGGTTAACATTATGCCTAACTATATTAAAGCGGATCAGTTTTTCTACCCACATGGAGTTCGTCGTGGAGGTTACTTGGAACTTGTGGACGGCAAGTTTGGAAAACATGTGGAAGAGATTCCTGAAGGCGCTGAAGTCATTGACTATACAGGCTACAGCATTGCTCCAGGACTTGTAGATACCCACATTCATGGATTTGGTGGTGTGGATGTTATGGATAATAACATCGAAGGAACCCTTCATACTATGAGTGAAGGACTCCTTAGCATGGGGGTAACGAGCTTCTTGCCCACTACTTTGACATCTTCTTATGAGCAATTGCTTGCGGTAACAGAAAATATCGGTGCTCGTTACCAAGAAGCAAGTGGAGCCAAGATTCGTGGTATCTATTTTGAAGGTCCATATTTCACAGAGAAATACAAGGGAGCTCAGAACCCTGCCTATATGAAAGATCCTCGTATGGATGAGTTTCGTGCTTGGCAAAAAGCGGCCAATGGCTTGCTAAATAAAATTGCCCTTGCGCCAGAGCGTGAAGGTGTAGAAGACTTTGTACGGACTATCACCGGAGAAGGCGTAACGGTTGCTCTTGGACACTCAGATGCAACATTTGACGAAGCTAAAAAGGCAGTAGATGCTGGAGCTAGTGTTTGGGTACACGCCTACAATGGAATGCGTGGGTTGACTCATCGTGAACTCGGTATGGTGGGAGCCATGTATCAATTACCTCATACCTATGCAGAGTTGATCTGTGATGGTCACCACGTGGATCCAAAAGCCTGCGAAATTCTTATCAAACAAAAAGGAACAGAAAACATTGCTCTTATCACAGACTGTATGACAGCTGGTGGATTGGAAGACGGTGACTATATGTTGGGAGAATTCCCTGTAGTAGTTGCCAATGGAACTGCACGTCTTAAATCTACAGGCAATTTGGCAGGTTCTATCCTCAAACTCAAAGATGGTTTGAAAAATGTTGTCGACTGGGAAATTGCGAATCCACATGAAGCAGTCATGATGGCCAGCCTCAACCCAGCAAAATCTGTTCACATTGATGATGTTTGTGGCCAAATCCGTGAAGGCTACGACGCTGACTTTATCGTATTAGATAAAGATTTGGAATTGGTAGCAACCTACTTAGACGGTGTGAAACGTTATCAAGCATAAAAGAGAAGGCAGAAGTTAGAGACAAGCTTCTGCTTTTTTATGTATGGTACTTTACCGGTAAATAAAAAAGTTAAAAAAATCACAAAAAAACTTGAACAAACAAATAAAAAGGCTTACAATTATATTATAAATAGTACAAATAAAAAAACGGAGGAGTGCTTTATGAAAGCCTATACTTATGTTAAACCAGGACTTGCTTCTTTTGTTGATGTAGACAAACCAGTTATTCGCAAGCCAACAGACGCTATTGTGCGTATCGTAAAAACCACTATTTGTGGAACAGACCTCCATATTATCAAAGGGGATGTTCCTGCTTGCCAAAGTGGTACCATTCTTGGTCACGAAGGGATTGGGATTGTTGAAGAAGTTGGAGAAGGAGTTTCTAACTTCAAAAAAGGCGACAAGGTTTTGATTTCTTGTGTCTGTGCCTGTGGTAAATGCTACTACTGTAAAAAAGGAATTTATGCCCACTGTGAAGACGAAGGGGGTTGGATTTTCGGTCACTTGATTGATGGTATGCAGGCGGAATATTTACGTGTCCCTCATGCAGATAACACTCTTTACCACACTCCAGAAGACTTGTCAGATGAAGCTTTGGTTATGCTATCAGACATTCTGCCTACTGGATATGAAATTGGTGTCTTGAAAGGGAAAGTAGAACCTGGTTGTAGTGTAGCCATTATTGGTTCAGGACCAGTTGGATTGGCTGCTCTTTTGACAGCTCAATTCTATTCACCAGCTAAATTGATTATGGTGGACTTAGACGATAACCGCTTGGAAACTGCTTTATCATTCGGTGCGACTCATAAGGTTAATTCTTCAGACCCTGAAAAAGCCATTAAAGAAATTTATGATTTGACAGATGGCCGTGGTGTAGATGTCGCTATCGAAGCTGTTGGTATTCCTGCAACATTTGATTTCTGTCAAAAGATTATCGGTGTAGACGGAACAGTTGCCAACTGTGGTGTGCATGGTAAACCAGTTGAATTCGATTTAGACAAACTTTGGATTCGCAACATCAATGTAACAACTGGTTTGGTATCTACAAATACCACTCCACAATTGTTGAAAGCACTTGAAAGTCATAAGATTGAACCAGAAAAATTGGTAACTCATTATTTCAAACTAAGTGAAATTGAAAAAGCCTATGAAGTCTTCGGTAAGGCAGCAGACCACCATGCCATTAAGGTCATTATCGAAAATGATATCTCAGAAGCTTAAGAAGTAAAAAGTTTTATCATATAAGTAAATAGAAATTCAGTCATCATCAGATGGCTGGATTTTTATCAAAAAAGTCAAGAAATGAGCATTTTACTTTCCTTGTTTGGCGGAATTGGTTATAATATACGGTACAGAGGAATGAATATGTATCGTGTTATAGAAATGTACGGAGATTTTGAACCGTGGTGGTTCTTAGAAGGTTGGGAAGAAGATATTGTAGCAAGTAAGAAAGTTTGACCAGTATTATGATGCTCTCAAATACTACAAAACTTGCTGGTTTAGATTGGAACAAGAATCCCCTCTTTATAAAAGTAGAAGTGACTTGATGACCATTTTTTGGGATCCAGAAGACCAACGCTGGTGTGATGAATGTGATGAGTATTTACAACAATACCATTCGTTGGCTCTTTTACAGGATGAGCAGGTTATCCCAGATGAAAAACTACGCCCAGGCTATGAAAAACAAACCGGTCAGGAAAGGCATCGTTCTTGCCGTATGAAATTAAAATAGAGAAAAAGTAACTTTTTTGGAGTTGCTTTTTTTAATTTTTTCCAACTCTTTGCGAATAGTATAGGTGAGGAGGTAAGTATGGTTCAAGAAATTGCACAAGAAATCATTCGTTCGGCTCGGAAAAAAGGGGCACAAGACATTTATTTTGTCCCCAAGTTAGACGCCTATGAGCTTCATATGAGGATCGGAGACGAGCGCTGTAAAATTGGTTGTTATGATTTTGAAAAAGTTTGCGGCTGTTATCAGTCACTTTAAGTTTGTGGCGGGTATGAATGTTGGAGAAAAGCGACGTAGTCAACTTGGTTCCTGTGATTATGAATATGACCAGAAGATGGCGTCCCTACGTTTATCTACTGTAGGCGATTATCGAGGGCATGAGAGTTTGGTGATTCGCTTGCTGCATGATGAGGAGCAGGATTTGCATTTGGTTTCAGGATATTGAAGAATTGGGTAAGCAGTACAGGCAACGTGGTCTCTATCTTTTTGCTGGTCCGGTCGGTAGTGGCAAGACAACCCTGATGCACGAATTGGCTAAGTCTCTCTTTAAAAGACAGCAAGTCATGTCCATTGAAGATCCTGTCGAAATCAAGCAGGACGACATGCTCCAGTTGCAGTTGAATGAGGCGATTGGACTTACCTATGAAAATCTCATCAAGCTTTCCTTACGTCATCGTCCTGATCTCTTGATTATCGGAGAAATTCGGGACAGCGAGACGGCGCGTGCAGTGGTTAGAGCCAGTTTGACAGGGGCGACGGTCTTTTCAACCATTCATGCCAAGAGTATTCGAGGTGTTTATGAGCGCCTGCTGGAGTTGGGTGTGAGTGAAGAGGAACTAAAAGTAGTGCTACAAGGAGTCTGCTATCAAAGATTGATCGGGGGAGGAGGAATCGTTGACTTTGCAAACAAAGACTATCAAGAACACCAGTCAACTAGCTGGAATGAACAGATTGACCAGCTTTTTAAAGATGGACATATCACAAGTCTTCAGGCCGAAACGGAAAAAATTAGCTACAGTTAAGCAAAAAAATATCATCACTCTATTTAACAATCTCTTTTCTAGCGGTTTTCATCTGGTGGAGACCATCTCCTTTTTAGATAGGAGTGCTTTGTTGGACAAGCAGTGTGTGACACAAATGCGCACAGGTTTGTCTCAGGGGAAATCATTCTCAGAAATGATGGCTAGTTTGGGCTTTTCAAGTGCCATTGTTACTCAGTTATCCCTAGCTGAAGTTCATGGGAATCTTCACCTGAGTTTGGGAAAGATAGAAGAATATCTAGACAATCTGGTCAAGGTCAAGAAAAAGTTAATTGAAGTAGCGACTTATCCCTTGATTTTGCTGGGATTTCTTCTCTTAATTATGCTGGGGCTACGTAATTACCTACTACCACAACTGGATAGTAGCAATATTGCCACCCAAATCATTGGCAATCTGCCACAAATTTTTCTAGGAATGGTAGGGTTTGTTTCCGTACTTGCCCTTTTAGCACTCACTTTCTATAAAAAGAAGTTCTAAAATGCGCGTCTTTTCTATCCTAGCACGTCTTCCCTTTCTTGGAATCTTTGTTCAGACCTATCTGACGGCTTATTATGCGCGTGAGTGGGGGAATATGATTTCGCAGGGAATGGAGCTGATGCAGATTTTTTTCAAATGATGCAGGAACAAGGTTCCCAGCTCTTTAAAGAAATCGGTCAAGATCTAGCTAAAGCCCCTACAAAATGGCCGGGAATTTTTCTCAAACGATAGGAACCTATCCTTTCTTTAAGAAAGAGTTGAGTCTCATTATCGAGTATGGGGAAGTCAAGTCCAAGCTGGGGAGTGAGTTGGAAATTTATGCTGAAAAAAACTTGGGAAGCCTTTTTTACCCGAGTCAACCGCACCATGAATCTGGTGCAGCCACTGGTCTTTATCTTTGTGGCACTGATTATCGTTTTACTTTATGCGGCAATGCTCATGCCCATGTATCAAAAAAATATGGAGGTAAATTTTTTAAAATGAAAAAAAATGATGACATTCTTGAAAAAAAGCGAAAGTGAAGGCTTTTCACACTTGTGGAAATGTTGGTGGTCTTGCTGATTATCAGCGTACTTCTCTTGCTCTTTGTACCTAATTTGACCAAGCAAAAAGAAGCAGTCAACGACAAAGGAAAAGCTGCTGTTGTTAAGGTGGTGGAAAGCCAGGCAGAACTTTATAGCTTAGATAAAAATGAAGATGCTAGCCTAAGCAAGTTACAAGCAGATGGGCGAATCACAGAAGAACAGGCTAAAGCCTATAAAGAATACCATGCTAAACAAAATACCAGTCAAACAGTTGCAGATTAAGGCCTTTACCATGCTGGAAAGTCTCTTGGTTTTGGGGCTTGTGAGTCTCCTTGCCCTGGGCTTGTCCGGCTCTGTTCAGTCCACTTTTGCGGCGGTAGAGGAGCAGATTTTCTTTATGGAATTTGAAGAACTCTATCGGGAAACTCAAAAACACAGTGTAGCCAGTCAGCAAAAGACTAGTCTAAACTTAGATGGGCAGACGATTAGCAATGGCAGTCAAAAATTGACAGTTCCTAAAGGAATTCAGGCACCATCAGGCCAAAGTATTATATTTGATCGAGTTGGGGGCAATTCGTCCCTGGCTAAGGTTGAATTTCAGACCAGTAAAGGAGCGATTCGCTATCAATTATATCTAGGAAATGGAAAAATTAAACGCATTAAGGAAACAAAAAATTAGGGCAGTGATTTTACTGGAAGCAGTAGTTGCTTTAGCTATCTTTGCTAGCATTGCAACCCTCCTTTTGGGACAAATTCAAAAAAATAGGCAAGAAGAAGCAAAAATCTTGCAAAAGGAAGAAGTCTTGAGGGTAGCTAAGATGGCCTTGCGGACTGGTCAAAATCAGGTAAACATCAACGGAGTTGAGATTCAGGTGTTTTCTAGTGAAAAAGGATTGGAGGTCTACCATGGTTCAGAACAGTTGTTGGCTATCAAAGAGCCATAAGGTCAAGGCTTTCACCTTGTTGGAATCCCTGATTGCTCTCATTGTCATCAGTGGAAGCTTACTCCTCTTTCAAGTCATGAGTCAGCTCCTCATTTCAGAAGTTCGCTACCAGCAGCAAAGCGAGCAAAAGGAGTGGCTCTTGTTTGTGGACCAGCTGGAGGCAGAATTAGACCGTTCGCAATTCGAAAAAGTGGAGGGCAATCGCCTCTATATGAAGCAGGATGGCAAGGAAATTGCGATAGGCAAGTCAAAATCGGATGATTTTCGGAAAACTGATGCCAGTGGACGAGGTTATCAGCCTATGATTTATGGTCTCAAATCTGCACAGATTACAGAGGATAATCAACTGGTGCGTTTTCGTTTCCAGTTCCAAAAAGGCTTAGAAAGGGAGTTCATCTATCGTGTGGAAAAAGAAAAAAGTTAAGGCAGGTGTTCTCCTCTATGCAGTCACCATAGCAGCCATCTTTAGTCTTTTGTTACAATTTTACTTGAACCGACAAGTCGCCCACTATCAAGACTATGCTTTAAATAAAGAAAAGTTGATTGCTTTTGCCATGGCCAAGCGAACCAAAGATAAGATTGATAAGGAAAGTGGGGAACAGGTCTTTAACCTAGGTCAAGTAAGCTATCAAAACAAGAAAATTGGCTTGGTGATGACGGTTCGTACGCCTAAGAGTCAATATGAATTCATTTTTCCTTCAGCCAAAATCAAAGAAGAGAAAAAGGAGGAGATAGTGACTGATCTAAGCGAAAAAGCGGAGAAGAAAAAATCAGAAGAGAAGCCTGAAAAGAAAGAGAATTCCTAGTCAATTCAACTACTTTGTGCTAAACTAAAGATATGAAACATGATTTTAACCACAAAGCAGAAACTTTCGATTCCCCTAAAAACATCTTCCTCGCAAATTTGGTATGTCAAGCAGTCGAGAAACAGATTGATGTTTTATCAAACAAAGAAATTTAGATTTCGGTGGAGGGACGGGTCTATTAGCCTTGCCTCTGGCAAAACAGGCCAAGTCTGTAACATTGGTGGATATTTCGGAAAAAATGCTGGAGCAAGCTCGTTTGAAAGCGGAGCAGCAAGACATAAAGAATATCCAGTTTCTGGAGCAAGATTTATTGGAAAATCCCTTGGAGCAAGAGTTTGATCTCATTGTTGTTTGTCGGGTTCTTCACCATATGCCTGATTTAGATGCAGCTCTCTCACTGTTTCATCAACATTTGAAGGAAGATGGGAAACTCCTCATTGCTGATTTTACCAAGACAGAGCCTAATCATCATGGATTTGATATAGCTGAACTGGAAAAACAGCTAATTGAGCATGGTTTTTCATCTGTATATAGTCAAATCCTCTATAGCGCTGAAGACCTGTTTCAAGGAAATTACTCAGAACTCTTTTTAACAGTAGCCCAAAAATCACTCGCCTAGTCAGGGAGTGATTCTTCTATAAGGATGGAAAAAAGAAGGGAAATTTGATAAGATAGGAATATGGATTTTGAAAAAATTGAACAAGCTTATACCTATTTACTAGAGAATGTCCAAGTCATCCAAAGTGATTTGGCTACCAACTTTTATGATGCCTTAGTGGAGCAAAACAGTATCTATCTGGATGGTGAAACTGAGCTAGAGCAGGTCAAAAACAACAATCAAGCCCTTAAGCGTTTAGCACTACGAAAAGAAGAATGGCTCAAGACCTACCAGTTTCTCTTGATGAAGGCTGGGCAAACAGAACCCTTGCAGGCCAATCACCAGTTTACACCAGATGCTATTGCTTTACTTTTGGTGTTTATTGTGGAAGAGTTGTTTAAAGAGGAGGAAATTACTATCCTCGAAATGGGTTCTGGGATGGGAATTCTGGGCGCTACTTTCTTGACCTCGCTTGCTAAAAAAGTGGATTACTTGGGAATGGAAGTGGATGATTTGCTGATTGATTTGGCAGCTAGCATGGCAGATGTAATTGGTTTGCAGGCTGGCTTTGTCCAAGGAGATGCCGTTCGTCCACAAATGCTTAAAGAAAGCGATGTGGTCATCAGCGACTTGCCAGTCGGCTATTATCCTGATGATGCCGTTGCCTCGCGTCATCAAGTTGCTTCTAGTCAAGAACATACTTACGCCCATCACTTGCTCATGGAACAAGGGCTTAAGTATCTCAAGTCAGACGGATACGCTATTTTTCTAGCTCCGAGTGATTTGTTGACCAGTCCTCAAAGTGATTTGTTGAAAGGGTGGTTGAAAGAAGAAGCAAATCTGGTTGCCATGATTAGTCTGCCTGAAAATCTCTTTGCCAACGCCAAACAATCTAAGACTATTTTTATCCTACAGAAGAAAAGTGAAATAGCAGTAGAACCTTTTGTTTATCCACTTGCTAGTCTGCAAGATGCAAGTGTTTTAATGAAATTTAAAGAAAATTTTCAAAAATGGACTCAAGGTACTGAAATATAAAATAGATTTTGTTATAATAGATGAAAACGCTTAAAAAGGGGTATCATGTTATGACAAAAACAATTGCAATCAATGCAGGAAGTTCAAGTTTGAAATGGCAATTATACTTAATGCCAGAGGAAAAAGTGTTAGCCAAAGGCTTGATTGAACGTATCGGTTTGAAAGATTCAATTTCAACTGTAAAATTTGACGGCCGTTCTGAACAACAAATTTTGGATATCGAAAATCACACACAAGCTGTTAAAATCTTATTGGATGACTTGATTCGTTTCGACATTATCAAGGCTTATGATGAGATTACAGGTGTTGGCCACCGTGTTGTTGCAGGTGGAGAATATTTCAAAGAATCAACAGTCGTTGAGGGAGATGTTTTAGAAAAAGTTGAAGAGTTGAGTTTGTTGGCTCCTCTCCACAATCCAGCCAATGCAGCAGGTGTTCGTGCCTTCAAGGAATTGTTGCCAGACATTACCAGTGTAGTTGTTTTTGATACTTCATTCCACACAACTATGCCAGAGAAAGCTTATCGCTATCCACTACCAACAAAATATTACACAGAAAACAAGGTTCGTAAATATGGTGCCCACGGTACAAGCCACCAGTTTGTAGCAGGAGAAGCTGCAAAACTCTTGGGCCGTCCATTAGAAGACCTGAAATTGATTACTTGCCACATCGGTAATGGTGCTTCTATTACAGCTGTTAAGGGTGGTCAATCTGTCGATACTTCAATGGGATTCACTCCACTTGGTGGTGTGATGATGGGAACACGTACAGGGGATATTGACCCAGCTATTATTCCTTACTTAATGCAATATACAGAGGACTTTAACACTCCTGAAGACATTAGTCACGTCCTTAATCGTGAATCAGGGCTTATGGGGGTTTCAGGCAAGTCTAGTGATATGCGTGATGTGATTGCTGCGAAAGAAGCAGGAGATCATGATGCTACCCTAGCTTATGAAATCTATATTGATCGTATCCAAAAACATATCGGTCAATACCTTGCAGTTCTAAATGGAGCAGATGCTATTATCTTCACAGCAGGTATCGGTGAAAATGCTGCAAATGTACGTGAAGATGTGATTTCAGGTATCTCTTGGTTTGGCTGTGATATTGACCCAGAAAAGAACGTCTTTGGCGTGACAGGGGACCTCTCAACAGAGGCAGCGAAGATCCGTGTCTTGGTTATTCCAACAGATGAAGAATTGGTCATTGCCCGTGACGTTGAACGCTTGAAAAATAAGTAATACTCAATGAAAATCAAAGAGCAAACTAGCCGCAGGCTGCTCAAAATACTGTTTTGAGGTTGTAGATAAGACTGACGAAGTCAGTCACATATATACGGCAAGGCGACGTTGACGTGGTTTGAAGAGATTTTCGAAGAGTATAAAACTAGAAAAAATATTCAGTACAAGAAGTTGGAAAAGAGATTTTTCCAGCTTCTTTTTCTGATGAGATTGTCCAAAACCTTGCTATGATTGGCTTTTTTGAAAAATATGGTATAATAGTAGTAATTTAATAGATGGAGTTGAGTTTTGAAGAAAAACTTTCGTGTAAAAAGAGAGAAAGATTTTAAAGCGATTTTCAAGGAGGGGACAAGTTTTGCCAATCGCAAATTTGTTGTCTACCAGTTAGAAAACCAGAAAAATCATTTTCGAGTAGGTCTATCAGTTAGCAAAAAACTGGGGAATGCGGTCACTAGAAATCAAATCAAGCGACGGATTCGACATATTATCCAGAATATAAAAGGGAGTCTGGTAGAAGATGTAGACTTTGTTGTCATTGCTCGAAAAGGGGTCGAAACCTTGGGATACGCAGAGATGGAGAAAAATCTACTCCACGTATTAAAATTATCAAAGATTTACCAGGAAGGAAATGGGAGTGAAAAAGAAACTACAGTTGACTAGTTTGCTAGGACTGTCTCTATTGATCATGACAGCCTGTGCAACAAATGGGACAACTAGCGATATCACAGCCGATTCGGCTGATTTTTGGAGTAAATTTGTTTACTTCTTTGCAGAAATCATTCGCTTTTTATCGTTTGATATCAGTATAGGAGTGGGGATTATTCTCTTTACGATCTTGATTCGTACAGTTCTCTTGCCAGTCTTTCAGGTGCAAATGGTGGCTTCTCGAAAAATGCAAGAAGCTCAACCACACATTAAGGCGCTACGAGAACAATATCCAGGTAGAGATATGGAAAGCAGAACCAAGCTAGAGCAAGAAATGCGTAAAGTCTTTAAAGAAATGGGTGTCAGACAGTCAGATTCTCTTTGGCCGATTTTGATTCAGATGCCGGTTATTTTGGCCTTGTTCCAAGCTCTATCAAGAGTTGACTTTTTAAAGACAGGTCATTTCTTATGGATTAACCTTGGGGGTGTGGATACAACCCTTGTTCTTCCTATTTTAGCAGCAGTATTTACCTTTTTAAGTACTTGGCTGTCTAATAAAGCCTTGTCTGAGCGTAATGGAGCTACGACGGCGATGATGTATGGGATTCCGGTCTTGATTTGTCTTTGGGGTCTATGCTCCGAGCGGAGTAGCGCTCTACTGGACAGTGTCTAATGCTTACCAAGTCTTGCAAACCTATTTTTTGAACAATCCATTCAAGATTATCGCAGAGCGCGAGGCTGTAGCTCAGGCACAAAAAGATTTGGAAAATAGAAAAAGAAAAGCCAAGAAAAAGGCTCAGAAAACGAAATAATAAGGAGGAATCTGGTAATGGTAGTATTTACAGGTTCAACTGTTGAAGAAGCAATCCAGAAAGGATTGAAAGAGTTAGATATTCCAAGAATGAAGGCTCACATCAAAGTCATTTCTCGTGAAAAAAATGGATTTCTTGGTTTATTTGGTAAAAAACCAGCCCAGGTTGACATTGAAGCTATTAGTGAAACAACTGTCATCAAAGCCAATCAACAAGCTGTAAAGGGTGTTCCTAAAGAAATTAATGAACAAAATGAACCAGTTAAAACAGTCAGCGAAGCGACCGTTGATTTGGGTCATGTTGTAGAAGCAATTAAAAAGATTGAAGAAGAAGGCCAAGGGGTTTCTGATGAAGTCAAGGCTGAAATCTTGAAAAATGAAAAACATGCTAGCACCATCTTAGAAGAAACTGGGCATATTGAAATTTTAAATGAATTACATCTTGAAGAAGCTGGTCTTGAAGAAGAAATAGAAACTCCTATTCTTGAAAGTCAAGCTGAACAAACTAAAAGTCAAGAATTAGAAGATTTGGGCTTAAAGGTAGAACCGAGCTTTGATATTGAACAAGTAGCTACGGAAGTAACAACTTATGTTCAAACGATTATTGATGATATGGACGTTGAGGCGACGATTTCAAATGACTACAACCGTCGTAGCATCAATTTGCAAATTGATACCAATGAGCCAGGTCGTATCATCGGTTACCATGGTAAAGTTTTGAAGGCCTTGCAACTGTTGGCTCAAAATTATCTTTATAATCGCTATTCAAGAACCTTCTACATTACAATTAATGTCAATGATTATGTTGAACACCGTGCAGAAGTCTTGCAGACCTATGCGCAAAAATTGGCGACTCGTGTTTTAGAAGAAGGGCGCAGTCATCAAACAGATCCAATGTCAAATAGCGAACGCAAGATTATCCATCGTATTATTTCACGTATGGATGGCGTGACTAGTTACTCTGAAGGTGACGAGCCAAATCGCTATGTCGTTGTAGATACAGAATAAGTAAAATCGGCTCTTTGTCAACTGTAGTGGGTTGAATAAAAGCTAACATCTGGAGAGGACAATCATTGTCTTCTCCATTTATATTCAGAGCGATAAAAATCCGTTTTTTGAAGTTTTCAAAGTTCCGAAAACCAAAGGCATTGAGTTTGATGAGATTATTAGTCGCTTCCAATTTGGCATTGGAATAGGGTAACTGAAGGGCGTTGATAGTCTTTTCTTTGTCTTTGAGAAATGTCTTAAAGACAGTCTGAAAAAGAGGATGAACCTGCTTTAGATTGTCCTCAATGAGTCCGAAAAATTTGTCAGGCTCTTTATTCTGAAAGTGAAAAAGCAGGAGCTGATAGTGGTCTTTCAAGTCTTCTGAATAGCTCAAAAGCTTGTCTAGGATTTCTTTATTGGTTAAGTTCATACGAAAAGTAGGGCGATAAAATCTCTTATCACTGAGTTTACGACTATCCTGTTGAATGAGCTTCCAGTATCGCTTGATAGCCTTGTATTCATGGGATTTTTGATGAAACTAATTCATGATTTGGACACGCACACGACTCATAGCACGGCTTAAGTGTTGGAGTAAAACAGTCCAGTGGACTGTTTTAGCCTGAGTTTAGAAATATAATAAGGAAGGGTGAAAGCGATCCAGAACGATTTTTGCATTCGGGAGTGAAACAGTCTGGGAGACTGTTTCAGCCTGAGCCTAGAAATTCGAAAGCGAAGTTGTCTAGCTAAGTCATAATAAGGGCTAAACATATCCATGGTGATGATTTTCATTCGACATCGGACGGCTCTATCATATTTAAGAAAGTGATTTCGGATAACAGTTTGTGGTCTACCTTCAAGAACAGTGATGATATTGAGATTATCAAAATCTTGCGCAATGAAACTCATCTTCATTTCCCGATTGAAACAGTCACTCCCCTGACTATTTCAACGTCCCAGGACATAATCTCAGGCAGACGAGAAAAATTATGCTCAAAGTGAAAGTCATTGAGCTTGCGAATGACAGTTGAAGTTGAGACGGCTAGCTGATGATCAATATCGGTCATAGAAGTCTTTTCAATCAGCTTCTGATCAATCTTTTGGTTGATGATACGAAGTATTTGGTGATTCTTCTTGATGAGAGAAGTCTCAGCAACTGCCATTTTTGAGCACTGATAGCACTTAAAACGGCGTTTTTTAAGGAGAATTCTGGTAGGCATACCAGTTGTTTCGAGGTAAGGAATCTTCGACGGTTTTTGAAAGTCATATTTCTTCAATATCGAGTAGTTTTGTAATAAAATGCAATTGTTCCATATGAATCTTTCTAATGATGGTTTGGTTGCTTTTCATTATAGATCTTATGGGACTTTTTTTCTACAACAAAATAGGCTCCATAATATCCATAGGGGATTTACCCACTACAAATATTATAGAGCCTTTTATATCAGATTCTAGAGAGATTATAGTACATATATTGATATATCAACTAGTTCACGTTTATGCATAATAGAGTATGGGACAAGTGTTTAGAAGAGTGATTATCTTTGTACACAAGTGTCCTCTTTTACAATTTTTCATGACTTTAAAAAGTCGGTATTTTACAGCTTTTGTGCCGAACTTCTCCTTTTTATAGTATTTAAGTGATTTACGGTCAAATTGCTTGCTTTTGTCTACTAATCATGTATAATGGGGATGGATAATAATAAAAAAAGGAGACTGCAATGTTTTTTAAACGTTCAAACGGTGAATTCCGTGAAACCGATCGTGTGACTCGGTTCAAATTGATTAAGTCGGGTAAGAACTGGTTGCGCGCATCTACTTCGAACTTTGGGCTTCTAAAAGTGATTCGTGGTCAAGTCGAAGAGACTATTGTAGCCGAAGTGCATGAAGATGCGGTGGCAGAAAAGGGACTGACAAGTCGAGGATTCTTAAAAGGGCTTGTCGTGGCCGCAGCTGTTCTTAGTGCGACATCACTTGTACATACTGGTCATGCAGATGAACTAGAAAAAGATGCAACTACTGCGTCAGCTTTGGTTAGTGCACCTGCAGTTACAACAGAGTCGAAATCATTGAGTGAGCAAGGTTCTACAGAACAATCAGCAACTCTAAATGAATCTGCTACTGAAACAAAAGAAGATACAGTGGTTTCATCTGAATTAGTGGAAAATGCTCCTGTGTCTGAAGACAAAGCAATCTTAGAACAAAATGCTTCTGAAGCAGCTTTGTTGATTAACATCGCTGAAAAATATGCATCAAACCATCAAGATGCAAATCAAAAAGCAGCGATCCATGCAGCTGTTGCTAACCTTCAATCAGAATTGTCAGCAAGCACTAGTTTGACCCAAGCACCTGCTCAAGCTTATGCAGATCAACGTGCGCGTTTGAGCAAGTCAGTGGATGAGCTGATGGCAGTTTTAACAGTGGCAGGTTTTGAAGGAAACACTACTGTTAACGGTGCGCCTGCAGTTTCTGCGCAGTTGGATGCTATTTCAACGTCAACTACTCTTACTGCACCATCTGTATTAGAACCAATGGACCAACCAAATGGAGCTTCAATTGAAGATCCAGCGTTGGGCAATCCAAACTACAAATTGGATCCAAATGAAGAACGCTATACCTATTCAATCTGGGATCTTCAAAACTGGCAAGGTCCAGCAAATCAAGGTGGTGTTACCTATAGCAACGGTGGCTATTATGTAACCTTCTCAGTAGATCGTTCTGCTGTTGGAACGACACAGACGCCAACTGTTCATGCTCGTTTGGTTGAAAAAGCTACTGGTAAAGAAGTAGAAACGTTGGATATGACTACCAAGTCAACTTACCAATTTAAGACCTTGGTGCAAGAAAATCCAACTTATGCACCTCAATTTGACTATACTACTGGAGAAGTTTCGCAAATTCTAGGAACTTGGACGAATAACCGTGATGCTGGTCCAACTTCTGATGACAAATATAAGCACCATATTCTTCAAATTCGTGACACAACGAAACCAGGAAATGTTGGTGACACAAAGCCAAATGTTCAAACAGTTGTTCCAACTGAAAAAGTAACCCATACAACTCACTATAAAGTTGAGGGCACAAACGAGGAATTGGCTTCATACGCTCAAACGGGTATTGAGAGTCAGACTTATCATGCTTCTAATCCGCGTACATTTGAAGGTTACGAGTTTAGCCGTACTCAATCAGAAAAAGACATGACTGGATCACTCGGTGGTGTTGGAGCTAAGTACCTAGAACTTCAGGGTGGGCGCGCTCACTACTATGTGAAACGTATTGTAGAACAAGTAGATAAAGATGGTACATCTGTTGTTAAATTGTATGCTTTAGACCCATCAAAAGTCTCATCCTATAATCCATCAACAGATGTAAATACGCTTGACTTAACCAACTATACACTATTGTATACCTCAGATCCTGTTAAACCAGGAGGTAAGCCAACACCTGCTGGAACAAAAGATGCAACTCACTCAGTTGGATTTGTTGATAGTAAGGATGGGCAATACCATCTTAAGGTGGAAACCTATACTGATGGTGGAAATGGGAATGTGCGTTTGAGTGGTTGGTACAATAAAGCCACAGGGGATGCTTTTACAGCTTCGCCGCAATACTCAGCAGATGTTGATCCTGTTCGAAATAATAGAGATAACATCATCGGTGGGAATACACCGGGAGATAAAGCTTCAGGCTATCCATCATTCTTCAACAACTACTCACTTCCTTCTATTAAAGAAATTTCTACAGATGTAACTCACTACTACCGTAAATCAGATGTTAAAGGTAATGTTTACGTGCATTATCAAGATACAGAAGGCAAGACTATCAAGCCAGATGTAACTGATGAAAAAGATCAACCAATTAATAAGGCCTACGATACAGTTGTAGATAATCGTCCGAATGAGATTCAATTCGAAGGTAAGACTTACGAGTTGGTCCCAGCTGGTAACTACACAGTAGGTGAAGTAGATGAGCAAGGTCACTTGAAGTCATCAGACTCAACAACAGGTGCAGTTGCTAAAGAGGATAAGAATGTAACTTACATCTACAAACTTAAAGAAACGCCTAAGGGTAACGTTTATGTTCACTATGTAGATACAGAAGGCAAGACCATCAAGTCTGATGTAACCGATGAAGATAAACAACCAGTAGACAAAGACTACGATACAGTTGTAGACAACCGTCCACAAGAGATTGAATTCGAAGGTAAGATATACGAATTGGTCCCAGCAGGTAACTACACAGTAGGTGAAGTAGATGAGCAAGGTCACTTGAAGTCAACCGACCCAACAACAGGTAAGGTTATCGAAGGTGATAAGAATGTCACATATGTATACAAACTTAAAGAAACGCCTAAGGGTAACGTTTACGTTCACTATGTAGATACAGAAGGTAAGACCATCAAGTCTGATGTCACCGACGAAGACAAACAACCAGTAGACAAAGACTACGACACAGTTGTAGACAACCGTCCACAAGAGATTGAATTCGAAGGTAAGACATACGAATTAGTCCCAGCAGGTAACTACACAGTAGGTGAAGTAGATGATCAAGGTCACTTGAAGTCAACAGACCCAACAACAGGTAAGGTTATCGAAGGTGATAAGAATGTAACTTATGTATACAAACTTAAAGAAACCCCAGCTGAGCCTAAGGGTAACGTTTATGTTCACTATGTAGATACAGAAGGCAAGACCATCAAGTCTGATGTCACCGACGAAGACAAACAACCAGTAGACAAAGACTACGATACAGTTGTAGACAACCGTCCACAAGAGATTGAATTCGAAGGTAAGACATACGAATTAGTCCCAGCTGGTAACTACACAGTAGGTGAAGTAGATGATCAAGGTCACTTGAAGTCAACAGACCCAACAACAGGTAAGGTTATCGAAGGTGATAAGAATGTAACTTATGTATACAAACTTAAAGAAACCCCAGCTGAGCCTAAGGGTAACGTTTATGTTCACTATGTAGATACAGAAGGCAAGACCATCAAGTCTGATGTCACCGACGAAGACAAACAACCAGTAGACAAAGACTACGATACAGTTGTAGACAACCGTCCACAAGAGATTGAATTCGAAGGTAAGACATACGAATTAGTCCCAGCTGGTAACTACACAGTAGGTGAAGTAGATGATCAAGGTCACTTGAAGTCAACAGACCCAACAACAGGTAAGGTTATCGAAGGTGATAAGAATGTAACTTATGTATACAAACTTAAAGAAACCCCAGCTGAGCCTAAGGGTAACGTTTATGTTCACTATGTAGATACAGAAGGCAAGACCATCAAGTCTGATGTCACCGACGAAGACAAAACAACCAGTAGACAAAGACTACGATACAGTTGTAGACAACCGTCCACAAGAGATTGAATTCGAAGGTAAGACATACGAATTAGTCCCAGCTGGTAACTACACAGTAGGTGAAGTAGATGATCAAGGTCACTTGAAGTCAACAGACCCAACAACAGGTAAGGTTATCGAAGGTGATAAGAATGTAACTTATGTATACAAACTTAAAGAAACCCCAGCTGAGCCTAAGGGTAACGTTTATGTTCACTATGTAGATACAGAAGGCAAGACCATCAAGTCTGATGTAACCGACGAAGATAAACAACCAGTAGACAAAGACTACGATACAGTTGTAGACAACCGTCCACAAGAGATTGAATTCGAAGGTAAGACATACGAATTAGTCCCAGCTGGTAACTACACAGTAGGTGAAGTAGATGATCAAGGTCACTTGAAGTCAACAGACCCAACAACAGGTAAGGTTATCGAAGGCGATAAGAATGTAACTTATGTATACAAACTTAAAGAAACCCCAGCTGAGCCTAAGGGTAACGTTTATGTTCACTATGTAGATACAGAAGGCAAGACCATCAAGTCTGATGTAACCGACGAAGAAGCTCAGCCAGTAGACAAAGACTACGACACAGTTGTAGACAACCGTCCACAAGAGATTGAATTCGAAGGCAAGACATATGAATTGGTCCCAGCTGGCACTTACAAAGTTGGTGAAGTAGATGATCAAGGTCACTTGAAGTCAACAGACCCAACAACAGGTAAGGTTATCGAAGGCGATAAGAATGTAACTTATGTATACAAACTTAAAGAAACCCCAGCTGAGCCTAAGGGTAACGTTTATGTTCACTATGTAGATACAGAAGGCAAGACCATCAAGTCTGATGTAACCGACGAAGAAGCTCAGCCAGTAGACAAAGACTACGACACAGTTGTAGACAACCGTCCACAAGAGATTGAATTCGAAGGCAAGACATATGAATTGGTCCCAGCTGGCACTTACAAAGTTGGTGAAGTAGATGATCAAGGTCACTTGAAGTCAACAGACCCAACAACTGGTAAGGTTATCGAAGGCGATAAGAATGTAACTTATGTATACAAACTTAAAGAAACCCCAGCTGAGCCTAAGAAGGGTGAAGTCATCATCACTTATGTAGATGAGAAGGGTAAAGAGCTTCAAAAACCTCGTCAAGACACACCAAACTCACCATATGACACACCATATAACACCACTGAGGAAGGTGAAAAACCGAATACTATCAAGACACCAGATGGTAAGACCTATAAGATCGTACCGAAAGGTGACTACTCAGTAGGTAAAGTTGACGAAGATGGACACTTGGAATCATCTGATCCAGTTAAAGGTAAAGTTGACAAACCAAAATCAACCATCACTTACGTCTATAAAGAAGTGAAGGGTAACGTTTATGTACACTACGTTGATACAGAAGGCAAGACCATCAAGTCTGATGTAACCGACGAAGATAAACAACCAGTAGACAAAGACTACGATACAGTTGTAGACAACCGTCCACAAGAGATTGAATTCGAAGGTAAGACATACGAATTGGTCCCAGCTGGTAACTACACAGTAGGTGAAGTAGATGATCAAGGTCACTTGAAGTCAACAGACCCAACAACAGGTAAGGTTATCGAAGGCGATAAGAATGTAACATATGTATACAAACTTAAAGAAACTCCAGACAAACCTGTAGAGCCAACTCCAGACAAGCCTGTAGAACCAACTCCAGATAAACCTGTAGAACCAACTCCAGACAAGCCTGTAGAGCCAACTCCAGACAAGCCTGTAGAACCAACTCCAGATAAACCTGTAGAACCAACTCCAGACAAGCCTGTAGAACCAACTCCAGACAAGCCTGTAGAGCCAACTCCAGACAAGCCTGTAGAACCAACTCCAGACAAGCCTGTAGAACCAACTCCAGATAAACCTGTAGAACCAACTCCAGACAAGCCTGTAGAACCAACTCCAGACAAGCCTGTAGAGCCAACTCCAGACAAACCTGTAGAACCAACTCCAGACAAGCCTGTAGAACCAACTCCAGACAAGCCTGTAGAACCAACTCCAGACAAGCCTGTAGAGCCAACTCCAGACAAACCTGTAGAACCAACTCCAGACAAGCCTGTAGAACCAACTCCAGACAAGCCTGTAGAACCAACTCCAGACAAGCCTGTAGAACCAACTCCAGACAAACCTGTAGAACCAACTCCAGATAAACCTGTAGAACCAACTCCAGACAAGCCTGTAGAGCCAACTCCAGACAAACCTGTAGAGCCAACTCCAGGTAAATCAGTAGATCCAACATCAGCTAAAGGACAACTTCCAAATACTGGTGAAACTACATCTGCAGGCTCAACTGTACTCGGAGTAGTTGCAGGACTTGTAGGATTGGCAGCACTTGGACGTCGTAAAAAAGAAGACGAAAAATAGTCATCTTTCTTAAGTGAGTAATGTTACTTTATTAAAAATAACAAGTCACGATTGACGATCAGAGCCGGTTTTGAGTCATAGAAAAAAGGGAACTGTGTGTTCCCTTTTTTCGACTAGTTATAAAATAGAATCTCTGCTGAGAGTCTATGAGAAGAAAAGCTAGTAACAAGATTTATAAAAAGATATAAAGTTATCCCGAATCTATGATTTATCATGATTCGGTTTTTTCAGGTTCTTTGTCAACTGTAGTGGGTTGAAAAAAAGCTAATCTCGAGAAAGGACAAATTGCGTCCTTTCTTTTTTGATGTTCAGAGCGATAAAAATCCGTTTTTTGAAGTTTTCAAAGTTCCGAAAACCAAAGGCATTGCGCTTGATAAGTTTGATGAGATTATAGTGGTGTTTCAAGTCTTCTGAATAGTTCTAAAGCTTGTCTAGAATCTCTTTATTCGTCAAGTGCATCCGAAAAGTAGGGCGATAAAATCGCTTATCGCTGAGTTTGCGACTATCCTGTTGGATGAGTTTCCAGTAGCGCTTAATAGCCTTGTATTCATGGGATTTTCGATCAAACTGATTCATAATTTGAACACGCACACGACTCATAGCACGGCTTAAGTGTTGGAGTAAAACAGTCCAGTGGACTGTTTTAGCCTGAGTTTAGAAATATAATAAGGAAGGGTGAAAGCGATCCAGAACGATTTTTGCATTCGGGAGTGAAACAGTCTGGGAGACTGTTTCAGCCTGAGCCTAGAAATTCGAAAGCGAAGCTGTTTAGACAAGGTATAATAAGGACTAAACATATCCATAGTAATGATTTTCACTCGACATCGGACGGCTCTATCATATTTAAGAAAGTGATTTCGAATGATAGCTTGTGTTCTGTCCTCAAGAATAGTGATGATATTGAAATTGTCAAAATCTTGCGCAATGAAACTCATCTACATCTCCCGATTGATACAGTCACTTCCCTGACTGTTTCAACATCCCAGAACATAATCTCACGAAGACGAGAAAAATCATGTTTAAAGTGAAAGTCATTAAGCTTGCGAATAACAGTTGAAGTTGAGATGGCTAGCTGATGAGCAATATCGGTCATAGAAGTTTTTCAATCAACTTTTGAGCAATCTTTTGGTTGATGATACGAGGGATTTGATGATTTTTCTTGACGAGGGAAGTCTCAGCGACAGCCTTTTTTGAGCACTGATAGCACTTAAAACGGCGTTTTTTAAGGAGAATTCTGGTAGGCATACCAGTTGTTTCGAGGTAAGGGATCTTAGACGGTTTTTGAAAGTCATATTTCTTCATTTGACTTCCGCAATCAGGGCAAGATGGGGCATCGTATTCCAGTCTAGTGATGATTTCTTTGTGGGTATTCTTATTGATGATATCTATAATTTGGATATTGGGGTCTTTGATATCGAGCAGTTTTGTGATAAAATGTAATTGTTCCATATGAATCCTTCTAATGATGGTTTAGTTGCTTTTCATTATAGATCTTATGGGACTTTTTTCTACACTAAAAAAGGCTCCATAATATCCATAGGGGATTTACCCACTACAAATATTATAGAGCC
>BNJS01001377.1_pt1 | contig 37826 bp, 44 predicted proteins | sample 8540461 | NCBI WGS metagenome assembly BNJS01 (sample SAMD00202454, study PRJDB9452) | human saliva metagenome | isolation source: human saliva | place: Japan
TCCTTCTTCTTTAGATTGGTCAGCCAGTAGTTTATGCAGGCTTTTTGGCAATCTTAACTTAAATGCCCCGAATAATCATCATAGGAAGTAGGTTCAGGAATGGTAATTCCTTCTTCTAATGCCGCTTAAAGAATCCATTCTGTTTTTGCATCACCTGCATTCTTAACAACTGATTCAAGTGTATCACCAACTGTTATACATCCCGGAAGCTCCGGATATCTTCTCATATCCACCTTCATCCTTATCGGAACGATTTCTAACTTGTATGGAAGATCCAAGTAATAATCAATTGTTTTCATCTAACATTCTCCTCAACTATATCACGTACCATTTCAACGTATACCTACTTTATTGGTTCATGCTTAGGAATCGTAATCGGATTCTTACCTGATTTACGAAAAGTATAGTGGCTGCTTCCGCTTTTTGGCGCATTCATAACATAACCATAGTACTCTAAAATTTTACGCAATTCATTAAACTCTCATGTCTTTTGACAAAGAGATTAGCTTTTTAAAAGTTTCTCCCATTTGGACATTATTAACTCCTAACAATATTATATATAATGGTGTCATATATGGTGTCAACAAAAATTACAATTTTACATCTATCTTTGTTTATTTTCTAAATATTCTGAGTTATGGTAATTAAAACACTATTATACCTTGTTATTATTTTTTCTCCACCAGTTTCTGATACATTTTCATAAGTTCTGCTACACAGTCAGCTTCAGACAACTTAATATCAAAGCCATAGGCCTTCATCACAGCTCTATCGTTCTCCGTATGTGCTTTTCGTAGTTCAGCCGGCATTAGAAGAGGATCATATAAATCTGCAAGGCTGCTATTAGGATAAAGTTTCCTTGCATCCAATATACCTTGTGCTGTCTGTTCGATTTTTCTCTTTTGTTCATCAGATGGTTCAGGCCAAGGAAAGTTGTTGTAGACGATGTCTTTTGAATATCTATAGTCACTTTTTAGTCTACCACATACAACTCTAGTCCATGCCATGTGAACATTTGATGTCAGAACACCAAATTCATATAATCCTGCATCTGGAATTATAGCAGCTGAATTTGTCGAATAATATCTCCATGAAAAACCCTAATGGTATGTATCTACGATTTTCAGATGATGTTAATGGCATAATTATATATAGTTAAAGGATTTTAGTCTCTCTCAAAAGGGTAGGTGTATCAGCCAATTGTTGTCTATCCTGTGCTCCATTAAGCCTATCTTCCCTACCAGTTCTATTCTTTTTCATTATTTCTGGCATTTTTATAAGCTCCGCCGGATCAGCCCCTACCAACCACAGGCAATATCTATCCCTATTGTTGATATACTCAGCAGCACCTGTTAATTTTTAATATATTTTTACTGCATTTGGTTCTTTTTCTATAAACGATTCATAATCTTCTGCTTCTATTATCAAATGCCCACCATCTGCCAGTCTATTACCTGTAGTCATTTGGGTACATTACAAAAGAGCTTTGGTATTGACTTTGACAAATATTATTTGAGCTTCTATTAAATAGGGATTAATTTCAGATACAACTTTTTACACTATCATTAGTAAATATTTTTCTCCACTCTATCATTATTTGTTCCAAATCCAATAATCACACAATGGACATATGCTTTTGAATTGCTTCACTATCCCAAATAAATGTTCTATATGCAAAATTGATATGAATATTAAATCTTTCATATAGAGTCTCCATACACTTGACACCTGTTCACCTTGAGTAATTGAATTAGTTGAAACAAAAGCTACAGAAACATCCGTATTTTCAACATATTTTGAAGCTTTAAAATACCAAGCAGATACATAATCAATTTTACCTGCGTTTTATATGGTTTCCTTTCTTTCATCAACATAAATCGAAAGAATATCAGCTTTCTGATTTTTCATTTTGCATAGAATATCCTACAAACGGCGGATTACCCATTATATAATTAAGCTCTTCTGCAGGTATAACATCATTCCAATCAATTCTAAGTGCGTTTGCCTCAACAATGTTTGCATTTGTCTTAAGTGGAAGAAAGTCAAGATTTATAAGCATAATGTTTTCTGTCTCTTTCATCATCTGGCTTTCTGCTATCCATAGAGCTGTCTTTGCAACTGTTACAGCAAAATCATTAATTTCTATTCCATAAAACTGACTAATTGAGACTTTGATAGGATTTACTGCCTCTCTATCATCATCTGACCACTTTGAAGAGTGCGGATTACCTCATTTTCAAGACGGCGGATAGAAATGTAAGTTTCTGTAAGGAAATTTCCACTTCCCGCTGCAGGATCTAAGAATTTAAGAGATGCGAGCTTATCCTGATAATCTTTTAACAATCGAACTCTTGTTTTAATTACAGTATATTCTTTTTATCTCATCAAGTTCTTTCTTTAATTCATCTAAGAAAAGTGGGTCTATTACCTTATGGATATTCTCAATAGAGGTATAGTGCATACCGCCGGTTCTTCTTGTTTCAGGATTTAAGGTAGATTCGAACACAGCTCCAAATATTGTAGGGCTTATAGCAGACCAATCAAATTCTTCGCTTGCCTTCACTAAGATTAGTTCTCTTATTTCATCAGTAAACATTGGTATTTCAATATTTTCATTGGCAAAAAGACCACCATTTACGTAAGGAAATTCTGCCAGTTCAGGTATGAGGTAAGGATCCCTATCTTCTACCCTTTGATCAAGCACTTTAAACAGGTCAATTAGGGCATTTCTTAAATGATGGGTATCATAGTTTGCAAGATAATCATGAAACATATTTCTTCTTCCAAATATGCCTGCATCTTCAGCATAAAGGCAGAATACAAGTCTTACACAGAGTACATTCAGGCTTTTTAAAGGTTTCGGATTTTTCCGGATTCTTATATTGTTTCATAAAAGCATTATATAACAGTCCAACAATATCTCCTGCTTTTAAGGAAATTTCCATTTCATGTGAGAGTTGTTTTACTTCTTTCTTTACCATAAAATCCAGCATCGGATATTTTCCCTGAAGCTCAACCAGCATTATCTTATTAGGTTTAGGTACTTGCACATTCATCGTCATAGGATCCAAATTTCAGCAAAATTTGATATAATAATCCAGCGAGCTTTTTCTTCGTATGGAGAGATTATCATTATATCTTTTGGCCTGTTCATAAGGAGTGAGTTCAATACCGCCTGAATTATGTAATTTTTTATCCAGTCCTATTCCAAAACTTTTTTGTTCTATAAGAACTTTGGTTTCAGGAATATAAACATCAATTTTTTTGGTATTACCATCCACTACAACCTTTTTTCAAAATTTATATAGTCAGTTGGATGCGCTATTCCCATAACATTTCCCAAAAATCCAGCCAGTATGAACGGGCATCTTCTTCTTCATTTTCCCCTATTATTCCACTTGTTTACAAACTGTCTTACTGCTTCTCTCTGTTTCTACATCTGTCATTTATCTATCCCCTTACATTATAATTTATTCAAATATTCCTACTTAAAACCCACCCTGATAATATGCCCTCGCAATTACATAAGAGGGTTCATAGTATGCACTACAGTTATAATTATCTATCTTCTCACAAATCTCATCATTGTATACCCTTATAATCCCTTCTACTTCTGTTTCATTTGACCTAGCTTATATCGTGAATAAGTCTTTCGTATACCTTTCCTATCTGAAGAGCTGTAGGAATCCTATCTACCAAATCATAATCTACATCAGTTATATCCAGTGCCTTCTTCTAATTGGTACTCATCAATCCATTCATCTTCTACATCAAGAGATTTTTGCAGTGCAATACATTAGCTACACTTATAAGATGGTTCAGGTTTTCCTTTCCCAGTTTATTTACCACATAACTATTTTTTGTTTTGTCGACCTTCTTGCCACGCTCTATCATATAACAGATAAATTTAACATCATCTCTTGTAATTTTCTTCATCTGGAAAATATATATTCGTCATAGTTGCTCACTCCTTCAAACTTAGAGTTTTAAGTGCTTCTTCTGTAGAAAATACTATTTGATGGGTTGGATATTTCGATTTAACAAGTTCCCCAAAAATACGACTTTTGATATATTTTTCAGCAATATAATCTTCTACATAGTCCCAAATCTGATCGTCTGCCATCAGTTATTCTACAATATCAAATTTATGTTCTTTACCTAGGCGACAGTTTACAACAAATTCCAACCACTCTTCAGTCATAGTATCAAATACAAGTGATTTCAGGTTAGAATTTTCCTGATAAAGATACTTATTACTGTATGACTTACCAGGTTTTGTTGTTGCCCACCTCCTTGCTTGTTTTTCTATATTGGTACAATAAAACCCATATCCAAAATCCTTATAATGACTATTAATTAATATTCTCGGATTTTCAACTATAACATTACTTCCATGATATAACAAATAATTATTATCCATATATATATCTCCTATTAGCAACTCATAAAATACTTCCTTAATTATACTCTAAACACAACTTAAAATCCACACTAACCACTATACTTCTTTTGTTTTCATTTAAATAAATGCCTACTTTAGTAGATTAGCGAATCTGTTATATAGAAAATATATACTGTAAATTTAGGCAAAGAATCATTCCCAGAGTTTTTGTGTCTAGAAATTCCAGAAGAATTTCCTATGACATAAAAACGACAGCCTCCATAAAGAAACTACGCCTGACTTATAACTAATTATTTTTACAAGTAAAAGAGCCATCTTGAATCTTCCAACCGCCTTTACGCTGCTGAAGGGCATTTTCAAACTTGAAGTTGTCGCCTTCATTAACCTCATAGTCAGTGCCTTCATAGTTAATAACGCCCTTTCCTTCAAGGGCAAATACTATAGCCTCGCCGGGCGATGCTCTGAAAGATAGCAGCCCTCATCAAAGCCATTATCATAAACTTAAGATTGTCCTGTCCGATGAGATCAAGGTTTGTGATGCTTCCTTCTCATAATCAAGTAAGTAATTTTTGTAACTCTCCTGCCTTTTAATACACTATTCATATTAATCTCCTTTTCAAGTAATATTTCTATATATGACAGGTACTCTCTGTACCGGCCGACATACCGCATAAAGTTTTGGGAGCAACGTATAACAAGGCATTTTCAGACATATGTTCTGTATCATTTTCATTCAGATTAAACACACCAAATCCGTCTGTGCCCTATGTAAAGTACAGGGCAGTCATAACTTTCCTTGCTTATATCAGTTTCCCTACCCAGCCTGAAGTAAGTAGAGGGCATCTGATAAACCAAGCTTTGTAGATATGGTCAGCTCACTTTTAATCTTGTACTCTTCAGAAGACTTAAACTACCACCTGTAACCATAAGCACCTCCTATTATTATCTTAGTAACCTTAAAACACGTACTTTACTCTTTGTATAATGATAAATAATCCGTTGCCAGTCTATCATACTCGGAAATATCATTTAACTATCTTGTAAAAATACTTATTGTTACCTGCTATTGCAATTACTTACTTAATACTATCTTATCTAATCAAGACAATTATTGCAACTAAAATATAAGCCGGAAGGTATATGTACTCGCTAAGAACAACGAACATCACTCTGATTGTGATAAGCTTATATCTTTTATGTAATTTTTCGAAATATTCACCACATTTTCTAAGCTCTCGAGTACAACCTTTCTGCCTCTTTCTGTATATGTACCAGTTATCCGCGGTTATGTTTTGAGTGTTGTGTCGGGACTACATATGGCTTAGTATCAGGAAATAAATGAGAGTAGGTCATAAGCGCCCTCCTTGCGTAGAAGGCTTGTGGACAGATGATGGCTGATTTTATACGAAACTTCATCTCACGTAATAATTCCTTTAGAATATATCGCATTTTCATAAGTGTTGGTAGCCTTTTCTTCCTTTATCACATCTTCTTTAGGTACACCGTTTTTTATAAGAACTGATGCTAAGAACTCAGCTTCTGTCTCGTAAATACCCTTATACCTCTCATCAGTTACCCTTTCATTTATAAATCTGTCAAACTGATAAAAAGTACATTCCAGATGGCATAATTTTCTCTGCTTTTACCCTCTTTATACAACCTTACGACAGTTTCAGCAAGAACCCAGTTAGATGAACCCGGAATGAAGATTATATCAGCTTTCTCCGGTTCATCCTTTATGAAGATAAATTTTGTGATATCCTCTATGTTGTTTCTCATTATACTTAACTCCAATCAACTCATTATATTTAAGATACAAGTGTCAAAAAGTATAAAGTATACTCATTCCGATTTTACTAACTCATAGCAAAAACAGTTTCCTTTTCTCACCTACACCATTTTTAATTCAAATTGCTCATAAAGGTCAATATCCTGTCACTATACTATTTTACTTTTTAAGACTATATAAAGATATTATCCGCAGATATTCTACAAAGTATTTCTATTAATTATTCACTTATTACATTATCTTATTATATTGAATAATTTTGCAAAAATACTATAAGTTTTTCAAAATTTTTATTGATATTTTTAACAAACTGTTATAATATTCACATAACTATATTAAATAAATACAATTTGAAAGGAGATTTATGATGAAGGGTTACGCAATATTTGAAAATCGGAGAGTCAGGCTGGATTGAGAAAGAGAGCCTAAGTGTGATCCTCTTGATGCCATCTGTAAACCACTTGCACTCGCAATCTGTACTTCTGATGTGCACACACTGGGAGGGTGCTATCGGAGAAAGACACAATATGATCTTAGGTCATGAGGGCTGTGCTGAGGTTGTTGAAGTCGGCGAGTGGTTAAAGACTTTAAGCCTGGCGACAGAGTTCTCGTACCTGCAATTACACCTGACTGGAACTCACTTGAGGCTCAGGCAGGCTTCTCAATGCACTCAGGCGGTAGTGCTTGCAGGCTGGAAGTTCTCTAACTTTAAGGATGGTGTATTCTCAGAGTTTTTCCACGTAAATGATGCAGATGGAAACCTTGCTCACCTTCCTAGCAATATAAATACCGTTGATGCTTGTATGCTCTCAGATATGGTACCTACAGGCTTCCATGGCGCTGAGCTTGCAGATGTTCAGTATGGTGATACTGTTCTTGTTATCGGTATCGATCACTGTGAGGCCTTATGTCCGTTGCAGGAGCAAACCTTCGTGGTGCTTCAAGAATCATTGCCGTTGGTACAAGACAGGTATGCGTTGATCTTTGCAAAAGGGCTCATGGTGCTACAGACTTTATCAGCTATAAGAATGGCGCCATTGACGAGCAGGGTACTAAAAATGACTGATGGCAAGGGAGTAGATAAGGTAATCATCGCCGGTGGCGGCGTTGGAGACCTTCTCTCCTGCTGTTAAGTGCTTAAAGTGCCGGGTGGAAAGATCGGCACGTTAACTACCTGAGGATCCGGTGAGAATATCGAGCATTCCTCGTGTTGAGTGGGGGTAGGTATGGGACATAAGCTTATAAATCAGTGCGGTCTTATGCCTGGCGGCAGACTTCGTGTGGAAGCTTTCTTCACTTGTTTCCGCAGGAAAGCTTTGACCTTTCTCCTCTCAACTCCGTGTTTGAAGGATGGGATCATATCGAGAGCTCTCTTCCTTATGAGAGATAAGCCTGCAGACCTTATTAAGCCTGTAATCAGATTCGGGATTAAGATAAATTATAGTTGTTGTCTTTTTCAGTCTATTATGATGTAAGTATCAAAAGTGTAAAACTATTTATATGATGTGCTTACTGCATATTAGTAAATAAATTTTTATAGATACCTGTATGGAGTAGTTCTCTGTACAGGTATCAAAGATTTGAGGAGATATATGAAAATACTTATAGTATCAGGCTTTTTAGGTGCAGGTAAAACCACCTTTATTAAAGAGCTTGCAAAGCGTACAAAAAAAGAAATAGCTATTTTTGAGAATGAATACGGAACCTCCAGGTGTAGATATGCGATATTCTAAAAGAGTCTACAAATGTAAATATTTGGGAGCTCACTGAAGGATGTATCTGTTGCTCTGTAAAGGGCGACTTTGCGACCTCCGTGCTTACTATAGCAAACACCGTTAACCCCTGATTATCTTGTTATAGAACCTACAGGAGTTGCTCTGCTTAGCAACTCATAGCTAATCTTTCCCAGATAGAATACGAGCATATCAGGCTTATGGCTACTATATCAATCGTAGATGCCTTAAGTCTTGAACGCTACAAGAATGAATTCCCTGAAATATATAAGAATCAGATAGAATATGCTGATATCGTTATATTTTCAAAAACCAGAATTTAGCCTGTGAAGAAAGATAAGCTTGACTTGAAACAAGTGAAATAAATCAAACTGTAATATAGTTACTGAGCACTACTCTACCTTGCCCGACTCTTTCTGGGGATAGTCTTCTTCTTAAGTATCTTGATGGAGCTATAGAAATTCCTGTTAAAGAAGACCCTCGAAGAAATGCCAGACAGCTTCTTTCTCTTAATGATATTTCTATAAGATCAATTGAAAGATTTATTATCTTTCTTGAAAAATCTAATAAGAGGTAAATACGGCAATGTCTTTAGAGCGAAGGGAAGCTTCACAGTCAGGGGCATTAACCTCAGATTCGATGTCGCTGACTCTCGTTATCGAGATAGAGATTGGTACTGATGAAATATCTAATAAAAGTGGTATTTATCGGCAATGAGATTAAAAAGCAAAAATAAGAAGAGGTCTTCTTTGAAAACTCAAAAATACATTAAAATAAGGCAAGAAAAACCGTTATTTCCTGATTGGGATACTATATACTTGTAATCCCAAAATACACTAACTCTCAAAGATTAATCTATTCATAAACAGCCGGTCAGAATATGCAAAATATTTTCTGACCGGCTTACCATTCTTTATGCAATTTTGGTTCTAATTTTACATCTAAACAGACATTATTCCTCTTTTGCACTTGCGACGTTTTCTTCAACTACCTTAGCCTGAACATCTGCAGGATGAGCCTCATAGTGGCTGGAATTCATAAGAATACTCCCTCATTCCTCCTGTCATAGATCTAAGGTCTGTAGAATATCCCAAAAGGCTTGCCTGTGGAATATCGTCAAGTATCTCTGTTCTTCCATCATACAGAGTATTCATTCCACTTACTCTTCCTCTTCTCTTGTTAAGATCACCCATTACGTCTCCGGTGAACTCGTCAGGAACAACCACTCTAAGAGTCACAATAGGGCTCTAAAGGATGAGGCGCAGCCTGCGAAATCTCGTCCTTAAATGCCTGCATTGTGACCGTCTTAAATGCCATTTCAGAAGAATCAACAGGGTGGTAGGAGCCATCTGTAAGTGTCGCCTTAAGTCCGACTACAGGATAGCCTGCAAGAGGTCCCTTTGCTACACACTCAGCGATACCCTTTTCAATTGCAGGGAAGAAGTTCTTTGGAATAGCTCCACCAAATACAGTCTCCTCAAAAATATACTGTTTTTCAAGGTCATCTGAAGGCTCGAATGTAATATGTACATCACCAGTACTGACCGATGTCCACCAGTCTGCTTCTTGTACTTGTTCTGAACTGAAACCTTCTTCTTAATCGTCTCTTTATATGGAATACGTGAGTTTGAGAAGCTCAATATCTACCTTGTACCTTGTCGCAAGCTTTGCACTACCACTACCTCCAGTCATGCTGGTCCCTATACCATAGATAAGTGACTGGCGGTTAGCACTGTCATTTACAAGCTTTATGGTTGGATCTTCATCTACTATCTTTGATAATGCACTTGCTATCTTATCATCATCACCCTTATTCTTGGTTACATATCTCATATATGTATATGGAACAGAGAATGAAGCTTATCATATACCACAGGTACAGCCTTGGTAGCTATGCTGTCACCGAAGCAGCTAGTCCAGCTTGCCTATTGCGCCGATATCACCTGCATGCGCTCTTTTTACCGCTATCTGTTCCTACCCCTGAGCACATAAAGCCTTGATATCTTCTCCTCAACATCCTTTGCTACATTGTAGATAGTTGAATCTGCCTTAAGTACACCTGAGCATATCTTAATGAGTGAGAACTTACCGATGAACGGATCAGCTATGGTCTTAAATACCTTAGCAGTCATCTCTTTATTCTCCGTCATAATCAGCATGGAAGCTATTTCGGTCTTCTGATTAATACCTGCAATAATTGTCTTGTTTGGTGATGGGAGTAATTAACTATCTGGCTCGATAAGGTTTCTAACTCCCTTAGCCTCAAGACCTGAACCCATTAGTACAGGCACAAGACTAGTATCCTCCTACACTCTTTCTAAGCTGTAGAGCATCTCAGCCTGAGTAAATTCTTCACCATTGAAGCACTTTATCCATCATCTGCATCGCCTGTCTCATGCATCTGCCTCTAAGAAGGCATCTCTATAAGTCTGTAAATATTCCATCAGAATAGTCAGGGATATCAGATTCTATATAAGTGCCGTCGTTATTAAATCTACGTCCGTGCCATTTTTACCACATTTACAAAACCAACAAACTTTTCATTTTCACTGAATAGGTAACTGGAAAAGGACAACCCTTGTTCCATATAGTTCCTGTAATGCTTTCCACTACCTTCCTGTAGCTGGCATTACTCATCATCCATATCAGTTACAAAAACATTCTTGGTAGTTTATATTTTCACAAAGATTCCAAGCTTTTTCTAGTACCCACCTGAACTCCTGCTTTTGCAGAAATTACAATAATGCGACATCAGTCAGCACTCTACGCCTGCTCAGCTTCACCAACAAAATCAAAAATATCCCGGAGTATCTAAAAATGTTAATCTTCGTTTCATCACTTACAATAGGAATAATAGAAAGTCTGTATAGAAAAATTCTCTCTTCTGTTCCTCTTTGTCATAATCACTGATTGTGAGCCGTCTTCAATTTTCCCCTGTCTTGTAATTACACCGTTACATACGCCATAGCCTCTGCAAGTGTAGTCTTCTACGTACCTATACCCTCAGTAGAGCTATCGTTTCTAATTCTTTCATACTTAAAAATGTCCATAATCTTCTCCAATCTGCCACAAACTTATGTAGCCTAGAAATCGGATTTAGTACATATGTATATTTTACAATTATTATGGATATTTTTCAAGTATTATGTTGAAAATCTCACTAATGTTATACCATCTTTTTATTATTTATTTGGATAAAAGAGCATTAAACAGCCATCTTTTTGCTGATTTGGGTAAAAATATATACAATTAAAAACAAAACAAGGGAACGGACCCTGAACCCTTTCTCATAATTAATTGCTATATCTCTAGCTTCTTGCTGTTTCTGTAATAACAATATATCCTTGTCTGAGAGTACATCTTCATCAGAAACCACTGTATTGTTGATATTCTGAACCATATCCTGCAAGGTGGACACTTCTTTATCTTTTTGTGGCCTTGAGTATAGTAGTCCTCATGTATAGAGCTTGGGAGAATATATAAATCAGATTCTAGTCAGAAGAAATCCTATCTAATATTTTGTCATACAAGATAACTCCCGCACCACAGCTCTTTCTCTTGTTACAAACTATGTACATTTCCTCGATATCTTCTTCCCTGTCTTTAGCAGGAATGAAGCTTGACATAGGAACCACATCGGGAGCCAATAGCTTTGGTGTATTCTTTTTAGCTATCTCCCAAAGTTCAGCACTACTAAGGCCAAACTGGTCTGCTATCTCATTGGTGATGTGAACCACCCCAAAGTCTTTTCCAAGATCCGTGGCAACAAAGGCAAATATAACCGCCAAATCCATTACCTTGATATAAGGTCTGCTCTAGTCTTCCCTTATTCATCTCAAAATTGACCAGCTCAAAGATTATCCTGTCTTTTATTATGTCGATATCTGTATAATCTCTTTCATCGAACTTAGGAGTAGTAAAATCCATAAAGATGTCATAGAGTTCATCCCTATAGAGCTTTAATTCATAAGACTGATTCTCACAGAATTTCTATAGAAGTCTTCCATAAATAATCCTAGATACCTTTTTATTATCCTTAGCTTTTTTGCAAAACAACGAAATCCCATAAGCAGATACATCATATTCTTATGTAACCTTTTTCAGTACAACCTCATAAGAAGAACCAAGCCTTCTGCTAGTCCTTCCTTAACTACCTCGACAAATTCAATTATAATTCAAGTTTCCGCTTTCCCCAACTTGTCTGAATCAAATAAACAACTCACATTATAAATTAAATTTATGTCTTTGAGACAGTATAACCAAAAACAACGACTTATATTCGCTTTTTAGCACAATCATCTGATTTCGTTAACAGTCAAAAGAGATACCTATAAATCTCTTCTACATATTCTCCACCACATTCAACTGCAACAGCGTCCGTGGCTTCATCATTTACTCCTGAAAAACGATATAGTCTTTCCAAGCTGTAGCCACTGTAACTATCTTCAAGCACCTTACAACCTCTTCTTCTTCATCCTCTGTAAAGTCTGTTTAATGCAATTGAAATCTGAGAGACCGGCAGGACTTTCAAGAATCTCCACAGACATCCTCCTGTTCCATATCTTCCGACTCTAAAACTAAATCCCTTAGCAATAAGCTTCCTTCCAGAAACAAAACTAAACTCCGGTATATCTGCTATTAGTATACTTTCATCTATTTCGATTATCAGCCTCTTTGCATCAATTCTGCCTCGTTTTACTATACTGTAGAGCTTGTTTCTAAACTCATAGTTAGCACCAGCCTTTTGATAAAAGGCAGAATTACTATCAGTAAAAGCTTTTCATTTCCTCACAGACTAAATGTATATTTCTCCCAGCGCAAATATCTGTCCTGTCTGCAAAAGCCTATGAATTTTTCTTTGCATGCTATATACCCTGTTCCTCTGTCCCAGTGGCACTCATACGCACAGTATCATATGTTTTGTATGTCATATACAGGGCGTACTTAATAATAGGTTATCGTTTTTATGGCATTGTGAGGTTTTGACTGGAGTTCTAGATTTTAAATCTCTTTTGTTGTCATCTCCTCAACATAATAGCAATAGTTGTCCTTTACCTAATCGCTTTTGTTTCTGTAAGTGCTGTTGAGGTATTTTTAATGAGTACGTCTGCTTTTGGTCCCACTCTAGGAACTACAGCATTTCTACTTGTTGTAATCACCCAACTGACCAAAATGAGGTTATACAGGAAACCTAAAATGATGCTTCTATTCTCTTAATTTTTCAATCAAAGTCTGCCAAGTCAAAGGATATTCTGGCTAAGTACCATGAATTCATCACCACTCATCTTTGCCAGATAGTCATTTTCATCCAGACTCTGTCAAGCCTATGACTTACATCCAGTAAGCTCATCACAATTGGCATGTCCCCACATATCATCAATCTGTTTAAAATTGTCAAGGTCAGCATGTATGGCACGTATTCTTCTTTCCTAGAGTCTCAAGTGTAGGATTAAGCACTTCAAGGGCTACACCATTAGGAAGACCTGCATAAGAATCCTCATGGGCAAGCTTTCTTATCTTGTCCTCCTGTCTTTATCTCCCTGTATTTTTACATTAAGCCTTCCTGCTGGTATTTATCTCATATATACATTATCAAGATCACTTAATGTATCTTTTAGTTTTTCTGCTTCCTTCTTTTCTAGAATTTTATTTCTTGAGAAGTAGAACAGCTAACATTGACAACAAAACCAATTACAATATATAACAGATTATCCAAAACCTTCTTCCTCCCATCCATCATAGTTCCTAAGCATCTATTCTAAAAAGTATGGCAAACGCTTCAAATGTATCTTAATTTCATATCATTTAGGTTAATATCTTATAATTATTAATTAGTATTCTACCATTCCCTCATGTCATTATAGTCAAATTTCCTTGTATTTTCAGAAAAATTACAAGCTACCAGGACTATATTATTATGTTTAGCCTTCTTAAATATACAAAAGAGATCCTCGTCATCAGGGAGGAGTAATTCATAATCGCCATAAACCATAATTTATTCTTTTCCTTATTTGGAAACTAAGCTATAATAATTAAATACAGAATCCTCTGTTAGCTGTTCCTTGGCATTTATCTTTTGTAATTTGGGTTAACATTTATCCAAGGTTTTCTCGTAGTAAAAGCCCGCATTTTCACTGTCATCCCACTGCATTGGAGTTCTTGCATTATCCCTACTCTGACTGGCAAAAGCTCAGGAGAAAAAGTTCCTCAGGGCTGATTATTCATTTTCAGTGAGCTCATGATCAGCATTGATTGATTCAAGGTCTCAAAAGTCATCTACAGACTTAAATACCGTATTAGTCATACCAAGCTTCCTTCGCCCTGATACAGATAAGGCGTTCCCTCTGCATCATATGTAGACAGGTGGCTGCGCATTTTGCAGAAAGCTCTCTCTATATTCATCTCACTGCCTAGTCTTGATACAATCCTAGGCTGGTCATGGTTACAGAAATAAAGGCTATTCCACGCTACTCCATTAGCCCTTCTGCCATTTAGTAAGGTTCTCTTTAAGAGGAACTAATGGAATCCTCTTTTGACCACTTCATAGTCTCTCCATTGTCAAGCCCTGTATGCTCAAACTGAAATACCATACTAAGCTCAGTTCCGGCAGAGTTTGCATACTTTTTAGCCTCCTCGACAGTTACGCCTGCACACTCACCCACTGTCATAAGGTCATATTTTGACAAAACCTTTTTATTCATTTCCTGCAAATACCTATGCACTTTGGTCATTAACGCAGGCTTCAAAGCTCCATAAAGGCTCTCCATTGGTGAGCCATCAGGAAGCTTTGATCCTTTGATATAAGGCTGATAACGTCCATTCTAAAGCCATCTATGCCCTTTTCACACCAACGGTTCATCATAGCATAGACTTCTTCCCTAACCTTTTCACTTTCCCAGTTAAGGTCAGGCTGATTCTTTGAAAATAGATGTAAATAATACTGTCCTGTTTTCTCATCATACTGAGACCTGAAAACAGGAACCCCAGTTATTTGGCTCCTACCATCTTTCCTGTCCTTCCATATGTAGTAGTCACGCTTTTGATTGTCCTTGGAACTGGCATTTCAATAAACCACTTATGTTCGTCAGAAGTATGGTTAACCACCAAATCCATAACTATATATAATACCCAAACCATGAGCCTTATCGACATTTCATCAAAAGTCATCATAGTGCCAAACTCTGTCATTGCATCAGCTTGTAGTCGCTTATGTCATAGCATTGTCACCATTAGGAGACTGATAAACAGGCGATAGTCAGATTACATTTATTCCAAGTTCTTTTAGATAAGGGGTCAGTTATTCCCTTTGTGAGTCACTATACCATCACCATTGCTGTCTAAAGCTTCTTGGATATATCTGATATACTACACTTTCTTCCACCTATGTTTTGTTCATTTTATTCTTCTCCTTTTTAAATTGTTTAGTGATTAGCCTCACAGCACATTCCTGCATCAAAGATGTAGAAACTATTGCCATGATGTAGGTCTATTTCTAGAGTAGTAATATAAATGTATAAAAGTCAATTAAAGTTCTAGTCTAAAAATGTGCCACCTCCTAAGAAGTGGCTGTGTATTGTCAATTTATCATGCTTCAACTTTAACGATCTCTTTCTTATTGTAGAACCGCAAGCCTTGCAAACTCTGTGAGGAACCATCGGCTCACGCAGTTGCTTTCATTCCAACAAGTGCTGGACACTCCATCTTCCAGTTTGCTCATGAGCATCTCTCATGCCCTTTAGAGCTCTTCTTTGGACAGATTGACATGTGAACACCTCCTTATCAATGCTTTTATACATTGTATCTAGGGTTTCATCAGAGATAACTTCGAATAAAACAATAAATTTTACAGCCCTGATTATTGTACAGACATTTAAATGATTTGTCAAGTATTATTTACAAGAGCAAGTGTATCTTTCTGCAATAGCAAGCCCCTCATTTGTAGGAATTAGATACATTTTAACCTTGTTGCCAGGAGTAGAAATAAGATCTTTTGCACCTCTCTTCCTTATTAGCAAGATCATCAATCTTGATACCAAGATACCAAGGTTTTCATGAGATATCTCTTTCGTAGTGGAGCTATTCTCACACACACCTGCAGTAAAATGCAATTGCACTACATTATTCATTGTCACGCATATGCCGATGTAATTTAATTACTCTATATTTGAAAGCATCGTTTGCAAGTTTTGCTCTTTCATTACCCTCAGCAGCAGCCTTGTCAAGGTCTCTAAAGTCACTTGATACCCCTGAAAGTCCAAGTACACCGGACTTTTTGTTGAGGAGGTTGAGGATTTCGTCAATGCCTTATTCTCGGATCTTGCAATAAACTGAATAACTGCAGGATCTATATCACCTGATCTTGTTCCCATAATAAGACCTTCAAGCGGTGTAAGTCCCATAGAGGTATCAAACACACTTACCGTCAATAGAAGCTGAAATTGATGAACCGTTTCCAAGGTGGCAAACTATAACCTTTCTATGTCCCTCAGGTAGCTCACCAAATCTTATGGTTTCAGCAGATACATATTTGTGGCTTGTTCCGTGGAAGCCGTAATGACGGATAGAGTATTCTCATAGTACTCATAAGGAATTGCATACATATGAGCCTTAGCAGGCATAACCATAGCAAAACCTGTATCAAATACGGCTACATTAGAGTAATCTGCACAGCCTCTCTCTCACAGGCTTTCGACACCCATAAGGTTAGCAGGACTGTGAAGCTACCAAGGTCGAAACAGTCCTGCACCTCCTAACATCTTCATGTAACTATTACAGGATCGCTATGTCAAACTGTACCTGCGTGAAGTACTCTGTGACCAATTGCAGCCTATCTCTGAAAACGATCAGAAATCACGCTCATGGTCTTTATCTGTGAGTGCATCCATATCAAGCTTTAACAGCTACTGTATGGTTAGGCATTTCAAAGTGCTCAAGAACAAAATCATCTTTTCCTACAGCTTTATGTGTGTAAGAAGAGAGCTGTTGATACCTATTCTCTCACAGAGTCCCTTTGAAATAACTTTCCTCTGTTTCCATATCATAAACTGATATTTAAGAGAGAGCTCTCCACAATTGATAACTAAAATTTCTCACAAACATACCCTTTGTGTTTATATATAAATTAGGTTTATAGAAGTATAGACCCAATTCATTTTGATAATCTAAATCAAAGAATCACAGCTTACTCTAAAGGAAGCTTAAAGTCTGCCTGGAACCGCAGTAATGGCAACCATCTCCAACTATATCACTTGCTGAACAGCCTCTTGAAAGATCATTGACAGGGACCTGCAATGCCCCGTGTAAGAGGTCCAGTAAGCCTCTAGCCTTGTCAAAGGCGCTACAAGTTTGTATCCCATATTGCCTGCATCAGGTTAGGAAAATGAGTGTATTAGTCATGACCTGCAACCTGCTTCCTGGAGCCTTAAATTCACCGACAGAGGTACAGCACTGCATCTAGCCGAAAGCTCTCCGTCAAGAGCAAGCTCTGTTCTCTTCCTAGCTATCTTTAGTTGCTTCCCTGTTACTCAGATCATGCTTAGCTGAACCCATAGTTGAGTATGAAGCATCGCTACTCGGCTCGCTTCTAAGGGTTCTAAATGACTCTGCTGAAGACTTGGCTATGGGTCAGTAAGCTCTTCTGCATTTAGGTTCTGGATTGAGACACAGTCAGAGAATACAAAAGTTCCCTCTCACCCATATCACAGTTAGGTACTTCAATTATGAAAAATGAAGACTATCAGCTCTGGCTTTAGTCTTGGGCATATCAAGCACTAGGGTCTCAAGTGTGTCTGCGTGTTGAATGGCAGGCACCTGGAAACAAGTCCGTCAGCATCCTTCATCTTAATCATCATAACCTGAAATAAGTATTGCTGGTTGTGAAGCTTTCTGGCCTCTTCCTCTGTCATACCCTTGCTTTTTCTAAGTTCAACGAGGGAAGCTACATAATCGTCTAATCTATCACTTTTTCCGGATCAATAATTTTAGCACCTGTTACATTGAATCTCGCCTTTTTAGCATCTGCTAAGTATTTTTCTTCTTTCCAAGAAGAACCAGGTCTGCAATGCCTTCTCTTTAAGTACGGCGTCAGCAAATTTCAATGTTCTCATATCCTCACTCTCAGGAAGTACACAACCTTTCTTGGATGTTTTTGCTTTTTGCTTTTAATTTTGTCAATAAGACATAACTTTATGCTCCTTTCAAAATACGTAAAATATTATACTAACAATTTCACTAGAAAAATCTTTATAGTAAATTCTATGAATAAAATGTCACCGAGATTCTATTATAACCCCTTTATGAAAAACATAAGGAGTAGTTGAGATATAAATATATTAGAATGATTGTAAAAAGATAAAAATAATTAGAGAGTTATGATAAATAATCGTAAAAGTAGCCGCTTATAATCAGCAGAATATAACCCATTCCACAACGGTCATGCCTCATCATATCGAAGAGACAAAAGAATAACGAAATTGACTATATCATTATTCTTATGAGCGGTAACTTTGTGTGCAGAGAGGTGAACCGCTATAATTGATAAATATTTTAGAGCAAAGTCTGTCTCTTTCGTCAGGTGCAGATGCTGTATTTGAGCTTCCTGTAACCGTATCAACAGGAAGTGCAGAAACCTTTGCAGATGGCTCTGTAGCTCTTGCCAATAAACTTGGAATAGTTGATTTTCTCTCTTTTGGGGCAGAGAGATGATAATATAGATGAGCTAATAAGCTGATGTAGATTTCTTGTTGGGAGCGATACAATGATGAGGATTACAAAAGCTTATGTCAGGCGGTCTAACCCTATCCTGAAGCAAGAGAAGCCTATCTAGTGGGGCATAGTACGTAAAAGGGAGGCTGATTTACTTAAGACTTCAAATAACATCCTTGCTATATCTTTATCTGGAACAAGCTTTTTAGGGCTTAATTCAGATATTTTACCTGTAGCTGAAAAAGAGCGGAGGCCTCAGATGATTCAGAAATATCACCTGACGATACCTCCTATTACATCAGCCAAAGCCATAGGCAGGATTTACAGGTTAACTCCGGAAAATAAGTGGCAGATATATCCTGACTCCACAAGGAACCTCGCTTTAACCTGGTAGTTATAGTAAAAATAATGATTCCGATATTTTATTTTATAAACTTGGGAAAATAATTTATCTAGTAAGAATATCGCAATAGGTATAAGCAGTTACAGCGATATTACTGAAGACTTAGCCGGAAGAATATACAACTTATTTGGCAAGGTCACCACCCATGATGATTTTTACACGTGAAGTCTTGGTCTAAAAACTATACTTATGCCAGAACTCGACGGGTCTTGTACCATATCATAGGTGAAATCACAAAGAGCTGATTGAACTCAAACAAAGCTCGACTTTGCCCATATATAAGGCCTCTCGCCATAAAGAGAGAATCCTCTGTCATCTTAAATGAAGTAGGTAAAGCTGTAAAAACAATGATAAGGTTGAACTACATAGCAGTAATAGGTGATGCAAATAAACTACAAAATAAAGCATGCCAGAAACCTTCAATGACAAAGGTTTATGACTGCCCTATATAATCAAATCACCTCAAAAACCATGGTATAAAGACTTACGATGAAGCTTCAGAGAGTTTTATTTATCTTTCTTAAATGAGAATCTGTCGCTAAGGTCTACGAGCTCTTCTTCCTCATCTTCTTCCTCGAACTCATCATCTCTATCATACTCGTCACGGCTCTGTCATCATCGTCAGAGTCCTCTTCTTCAAAAATCACCTGATTCGACATTTACTGCGTAAACTCACCCTCTGTTTTCATCTATTACCATCAGTCCCGTCATCATCAGAGTTAAAGCCATTTACTACGTGCTTCAAGAATCTGAGACGAACTCATCTCTGCTATTCTAACTATTTCTAAGTTACTCTGAAGTGTCAATTACGCTGTTTGAACTCTCTATAGTCATCTTAAGATTAGTGAGATACCATCTTTTCTGACAGTCACGTAACATTTCTTCTGTGCCGAAGAAAGGGCACCTCATTTTAATCTAGTCGCCATCTCTTCTGCTTTCTAATGATAGCATCTGCGTCATCATCTGCCTGTCTAAGTATTCTTTTCTGCCTCTTTGTCAGCTTCAACGACAAATAGAATCTCTTTTACAAGCTCCTTAAGTTGGTTTCTCGCATCTTCTCTCATCTTGTGCTCATTGTTGACGCAGATCTTTAATATTTCATTTTAGCCTTTGTGATTTTATAGTTTCTTCAAGTTCATTTGGTAAAGTCTGTCTAAAATTGTCAATATAATTAAGAAGTTCATCCCTTTGATCTTAATCTTTCATCCCTTGATACTGCCTGCATTGTGATCTAGTCAACAAAATCTGACATCTCGTCAATCATTTTAACTATTTTATTGTTCTGCCATAACTTACTTCCAAATTATCTTAAAAACAAAGTCTCGTTGTTTTTATATATCTTATCTTTAACTATCTTGAGTCCCAGAGTAATCCACAAACGAAAATCTGTGTTCTTACTTGCCTCAACGATAATAATAACCTCATCATTAAGTAGCATGAACCAACCAGCAGCGCAACAAGATACCTTGCTCTAATCCTGATTATACGGAGGATCTAGACAATATCAAAATGCTTCTTTTCAAGCTTGAGTGCCCTGGTTCCAGACTACTTCAGCTTAAGTATCATAGGACTTTATCATTAAACTTAGTCTTATCTACATTTTGCCTTGATGCGCTTGACTGCCTCATCTGACTTCTCAACAAATGCGTAAACTCGCACCACGGCTTAAAAGCTCTATGCCTATCTGTCCACTTCCCTGCATATAAATCAAGGAAATTTGCCCTCAGTATAGCCCTGAAGCATATTAAACATGGTTTCTTTATCTGATCGGAAGTTGGTCTTGTTCAAGACCTTTAGGTGTGGCCAAGGGCACGCTCCTGGCAATTCCCGCAATAACTCCTCATATTCACTCTTTTTCTATCTTTCTAGTTCAAAGTCTTCTGCTTTTATGACTGACAAATCTTCAACCTGTCGTCTGAGATAGATGAGACAATCTGTTTGCCCTGTCCCACAAGCATTTTCTCAAAAATATTTCATGCATTCCTCTTGCATTACTAAAGATTCTTTTTCCCTGTGCATCCATTGAAGCAAGATAAGTGCCCTCAACTTTTCCATTGCATCCTCTTCAAGCCTCATCTCCATTTTTCTCAGCCATAGAACAATGACCAGATTGCAAGTAGCTCATCCCTCATTATAGTCCTTAAACTCAATGAACTTATTAAATCTAGATATCAGTCCTGTATTCGCTTTGAGAAAAAGCTCCATTTCTTTGGTATAACTGCAACTATAACAACAAGGTCATCTCTGATCCTCCATGTTTTACGTGAGTATCAATAGCTTAGAACGAGTCATTTTGGCGTAGACCCGGAGATGAGAAAGGTAAGCCTCATCTATAAATAATACACCGCCCTAAGGCTTTGAGTTACTACTTATTAACCTTAAGAGCAGTCTGTCCAACACAGCCTGCAACCAAGCCTGAACGGTCAACCTCCACAAGACCTCCCTTTGAAAAGCACACAGAGTTCCTCATATGCCTGCTATAAGTCTTACGCTACTGTTGTCTTTCCTGTACCGGCTCCTCGTAAATACCGTATGGTAAGACATATCAGGAAGAGCCCTTTTTCTTCCTAAGCTGTCTAATATTGATTAGATTTATTAATGAATGAACCTCTTTCTTAACCTCGTCTAATCCAACCAATTCTTCAAGCTCAGATACAAAGCTCGTCAAGACGCTTCTTTTATCTTCTTCCGCAAACGGAATAGGCTCAACTACAGCCACCTTTGGAAGTTCATCATCCGCAATAGGTTCTTCATTGCATACTGCTTCTTAGTATTGGCACCATCTCATCAGTCTCTTTATCTTATCATCCTCATTGCTTTTTATTTCATTCTTCACAGAATCATTATACTTAAAGCTCTCTCCAGCATTGAAATATCTCCCCGATGCCTTACGGAAGAGATACTGTCATTTATCCGCTCAGCTCTGTCTGAAAAGAAAAATAAAAGCGTGAACCGAGTTGTAATAGTCAACTATAAACTGTGGCAACATCATCCCTGTAAAATTCGCAAATATGACATTGCAGACAATGATATTTAATACCATATCCATGTAGGCACTGGACATATTTGGAATTCTTTTCCCCTGTCGCGCAGGGAGCAAAGTCTGCATTATAATTGGCGGAGCTTTTAACTACAGCCTCCTCAGCCTGTCTGATTATTTCACCGCTAATAGTCTCATACATCAGAAATATCATGATGCTTACTGTCAGGTAGAGATACAATGAACTTTTACCTCATCCTCCAAGCTTACCTCCATATATCGTAACATTGATTAAAAGCGACTGTATATACTACCAAGTGCCCGAAAAGTTAGTCTTGTGGAGAATCTTTTCCGCCTGCATGCCAAAGTGACCTTCGCTCTCAAAGCAACCCATTGCAGACCAACAAGACTTCTATAGTTAGCCTGCCTGTACGAAGACCTGTCCTGCAGTTTGTGTACACATACTCTCTATCTAACTGATCATCTAAAGAGTCTAGTAACGCATCTTCTCCACTAGCCATATCCCCCTGGAGGCAAAATCTCTCCCTCTATCATAACATTCATGGTTTGTCACTCATGCACTTTACTAGTTATCCTGAAAAGCTGGTCTCCGTCTATCACCTATGATGTCCTCCTATGTTAGTCAAAGAGCGTCACGACATCTGCTCAAGGTGCCAAATCATCTCCCGCCTGCTTCATATACTTCTTCTACTATCTGAGTCCATCATTGAGGTGTTAGTATATTAAGCCTCTCCATAGCCTCCTTTGGAGGCTCTCGCACTATAAAAATGCAATAAGACTGAGCCCTCCTCACTATTCTGCCTCTTAACTGGCGAGAGTGAGGTGCGCTGAATCTATCAGCATTTTCAATCATCGTTACAGTTGCATTAGGCGCATTCACGCCCACTTCTTGCCAACCGTAGTAGCTACCAGCATATCCATTCTACGAGGTCTTAACTCATCCATGAGTGTGATCTTCTTACTTTCATCTTGCCATAGAAGGTATCTAACTCCTCGCGCCTTATGCTATAACTGCATATATAAGTTCATCTCGCATAGTTGATTACGTCCGAGGAAGCTCATCATTGTCCCTCGGACTTCTCAATCATCGGACAGATAATGATGGCGCTGGTGGCCTTTCTTATCTCTCATCTAAAATGAACTTATAAGTTGTCATCCATAACGTCCTCATCAACTACACGTGTATAGGAAGCCGTCAGCAGAAGTTCATTAACGATTGAAATATCAAGGTCTCCATGAAGTATGCTGCACAGTGGTTCTTGGAATCGGTGTAGCACTCACAACCATGGTATGAGGCTCACTCACTGCCCTTGTCCGTTGAGTCTTTTCTCTTTGTTTTACTCCAGTGCGGTGCTGCCGTTTCATCCAGTGATTACCAACGCTAATTTATCATAAACCACCTTTCGAAATAAGTGCATAGGCTCCTCTGCTGATATATATCAGCCTGCAAAGTGTTTTTCTATTTTTAGATAATGTTTCTTTTCTTTCTCCTCCCAGACGAGCCTGGTGTTAGCAGACTATCCTCACTCCATACTTTTCTAGAAGCGCTGTAGAAAGCTGTCATAATGCTGTCTGGCAAGCACTTTCCAGCTGGCACCCATTACACTTGCCTGATATCCCACTTTTGCCATTACACAGGCGGGAAATGCTATTGCTATAACAGTCTTGCCGGAGCCTCCACATCCCCTGCACAAGCTCTGTCTCATCCTCCCCACCTCATATGAGGTCAGCCTTAACCTCTCCAGACTTTTTGCTGAGCGTTTGTCAAAGAAAATATGCGAGTGAAGAAATAAAGTCTACCACTGTAGAACTCACTCTTACAATATATAAAGGAGATGTGTCTGTTCTCTTCCAGCTCATCAATCTATCTATATAGAAATGCAAAGAGAAGAATTCATCAAACTACCAGCCTTCTTCTTGCATCTACTAAAGTATGAGTAGTTTGGGAAATGTATTTCCTGCAAGGCATCTAGAGAAATGCAGGAATTCTCATCCCTAATAGTCTTTGGCAAATAATCTATCCTGAAGTTTACCTCAGTGAGTACTTCTTTTAATGACTGCGCCAAGAAGATCGCTGCAACTCCCTGGGTAAGAGGTAAATTGCTGAAGGACACAGTGGCCTCCTATAATGCTGCTTCAGGAGAAGTTACGATTTCCAGGCTGAACAGTCAAAGGTTCAAACCTACCTTTCTAACGTCCACCTTGCCCCTATATAATATGTGCGCCCTTTTGCAAGCTTTGACTCTATAAATGGCACAAACCAGTCTACCATCTTCCTGCTTCCAGTCGCTTTACCTCTTCTTGGATTAAATACTTTTCTATCCATCTGCTTCAATAGTGAAAATGAAACAGAAGCATGGCAGATATTAGGTAGGCTGTCATTCCGCTTTTAAGCGAGCTTATTGGAATTATTTTGTCAGTATTTATCATGCACTCTTTGGGAAATGCTAATATATCTCCCTTTTGTAAATACTCCCAGCTGATTACAGTGAGGGCGGTCTTTTGCACCTCATTCCCTTGCTATAAGGTACATGCTATCTTTCAAGACCATACTCTCCCTCCTAAGCCTTTATACTCCCTTTGCCTTTTTACAGCACCTATATTCACCTGTCTTTTACATCCTCAGTCGAAACTTCATTTCGCTCTGAGGAAGCCCAATAGCTTCTACCTTGGCAAAATGACCGTAAAACATCACTGTCCAGCCCAACATGCTGAGTGTACACCAACACGCGTTGTCTTTCCTACACCGTTGGCTTAACTCCAATGTTGGATTTATCCCTCTAGACCTTATGGTCTAGCCTCTGTGTCAGTTACATATACGTACCAAATGCAGCAAGAAGTTTGCCGAGCCTCAGGGCTTTAATATTAATAGTCAAGAGCAAGCCTTTCTGTATGTCCCAGATGATTTCCGTGAATGATTTAACTGGAAATGAGAACTCTTTCAAGTAGTTCGTTTGTTAGTTTTATCTCATCTTTTTTATTAGACTTATTGTGCGGGTACTCGAAATAACCTCTCCATACATTTTCTTCTTTTCTATAACCCATAATTCATATCCATAATCCGGCTTCTTTTCGAAGTTCTACATCACAAGCCTGTCTTTGCAAATCTAAAATCCGTGCCTACAACCAGCATTTTAGCGTGTAAACATATCGAATATTGTTTTTATAAATTCATCTGCATCAGTATTAATGGTTCAATAGTAAATGGATGGTCTATCATATAATCAAATACGAATCTTTCATCAAATTTATTCTCTCAGTACCAGTCTCCAATTACCTTAGAATTCTTTATCAGAGAGTATATACTAAGAGGATTCATCAAACGTGAACAGTACCTTGATAAGACTTTTGTCTTTAACACAATATCTATACGCTCTTTGTGCCCCAAGTGTAAACCATCGAATTTGCCAAGCGTAACCACAGTGTTATGTAACCTAAAGTCACTACCCTTTATATACTCCATATCTCCCACCTTAAAAGTATCTTGTCTATTTTAATGCATTATATCCCCATTGTAGCTGTATACAGTCACCTTTTCGTTGTACATCCTGAATTTTCACCATTTTTAGGTTCCAGGGCTTCTAAGTCAAGTTGAACTGCATCTGGTTTTATAATACCTCCATTTTCAAGCAGTATTCCCGCATATCCGCTAACATCCAATCTTTGAAGATTCTTAAATACATCCTCAATCAGTATTATTATTTCAAACTCTATTTTTCTTTAACAACTTTTCTATTTCATCAAGCTTAACCTTCTTCTCAAGGAGTCCCCAGTTTTTGTTCTATTTCATATTTGCTTTGCATCAAGTTCATTCCTATATCCTTTTAAGGTCATGCCAAAGTCCCCTTTGAACAGTCAGCCAATATTGTAGCCTCCTATTAGAAGCGTCTAATTCATAATTTCATTGCCGTAAATTGTTGTATCTCACACAAGGTTTGCGCTCTATTACCTTGTCTTCTCTTGCAGCTCTAAAGGTGCTTTCACTCCAACCTCGTAGCTGAATACATATAGGAGGAGTCTGTAACTGTCTGCCTATAAAGCCTGATATTACCTTGGATAAAAACCGCTTCAGACAAAATGCTCTTTATACCATCTCGTTTGAAAATCCTGTCTCTTCAATAACCTCCCTGTAACATCCCTGGTATCCGTCGCTTTACTGACTTGACAGTTTCGGCTTATATACTGGTTTTCTATGATCTGTAAAGTAGCTCACATGGCTTTGTAGCCTTTCCTGCTACATAGGCAAAAGCACACCTTCAACGGGCGCAGTCAAGTGTCCTGTATGGGCTGATCTTTGCCAGCTGCCCTGGGAATTCCTGTTAACTTAGATACTGCATCTCTGGAAGTAAATCCTGCTTCTTTATATGCATTTATGATCCCATTGTACATTAAAATATAACCCTTTTCAAGTAACTGAACGGCAGTTTGGTTACTGTGAGATTATTGATTATCATCATGTACTTTTCACTGGAAATAGTACATCCTCTTAACCATTTTATGACCGCCACCGCCAAAATGTAGCAACTCTTGCTGACACTCGTCATGCGCAGTAGCTCTCATGCTTACCTTATATGTGTGAGGCCCTTTCTCATGGATAAATAGCTACCTTAACGTTTTCCCTCTGTAAGTCTTAAGCACGTCAATGATGCCACCTATGCCATCGTGTAAGCCAACCATATAAAAATCAAGCTCTTTTGGGTAACGTAGGATACTATACGCTCCATCCCACAATATAAGGCTCTCCATCAGACATCTTCCAAGTACCTGATTCTGCTTGTATGTTCTTGAATAGAAATTATGGTCAATAATATGCCCAAAGTCTATGCCTTTAGCCATAAGCTCACCCGCAATTTCCATTGTACGCTTTGATGTACAGCTGTGATGAAAGTACACTGTAATTATGAATTATCGTGTCAGGCAGGCCGCCGATCTCTTGCTAATAAGCTCTACATCCATCAATCTCAAAGAAACCATTCGCAGGTCGAGCTAAGTGATGGGAAAATAAAGTTCTCATCAGCTACTCCCTTGCTTGTTATATGATGATCTATACAGATAGTCTTCTTTGCTGTCTCAAATAACTTAGACGCAACACCAATCCTCTCAGTATCACCTAGATCCATCATAAAGAACAACTTACATCCCATGCTCTTGCTCTCTGCCTATTCTGTACTAAAGATCAGAACCCAGGAAGTTCCTTAAACTCACGTCCAGCCAGGTTCCAGTGCATACATCAACTGCTCTTACCTGTATGTTTTAAGATAGTGCAAACCGCAAGCGGAGCCGATGCGGTCTCCATCAGGATTGATATATTTTACGGTACAATTGTCTCTGCATCACAAGCTCTAAACCGCCGCATCAGATCATAATTTCTCGACATCGTGCCTCCCTCTAAGGTATATCTATATACCTCTCTTCTTCATCAAGTCATCAACATTATCTTCGTTCTGGTTTTACCTGATCAATAAGTGCAGACATATGCATACCATGCTCAATTGAAGTATCTAACTGAAATCTAAGCTCAGGAGTATTCCTTAGGTTAATACTCTTTGCAAGTTAACTTCTAAGATAGCATCACCTTTTCAGTCCTTCAAGGTGTCCTTTGCTTCTCTCGTCTCCAAGTACGCTTACAAATACCTTGGCTGTCTTAAGGTCCGGGGAGCCACTTCACATCAGTAACTGAGGTGGGTGAGCTTGCCACTTGGATAACACCCATACGGATAAGTTCACCCAAAGCTCTCTGAACCTCGGAATTTATTCTGACATTCTTAATACTGTTTTACGCATTTTAACTCCTTGGTACTTCTACCATCCCTGATAAAGTTCAACCTTATCTTCCTCTTTTACATCATTCGTTCTAAATACGAATACATTTCCTGCTTACATTACTTCTTTGACACTCATCTTAAATCTCTTAGAAGAAGCAAGATTTCCGTCAAATGTAAGGTCGTATCTCTTGTAATCTTCTTTACAAACTCTTATAATCTTTTGCCGTCAAGTACAGATGAACCAGCTGTGTACCTGCCTTCTACCTGAAGCCTTAAATACCTGTCTGATTTCGGCATAATATAACCTTTTTCTTCATAAATTGGCTCCAAACCTTCATCATAGACTCAACGTCAAATAATATTGTAAATAACACAGGTCGTCTACCTTCCCTCTGTCCATATCCTTAGCAGCAGCATCCATTCTTACGTTAAATCCAATCACAATTGCATTTGAGGCGCTTGCAAGAGAAATATCCAGTTCATTAGTAACAACTACTCTTAGCAGTTCTTATGGCTACTTCATGTTATTAGAAAGCAATAAAACTCTGTCGTTGCCTCAACAGAACCCTGACGTCCAGCCTTAACAATAACTAAGCTCCTTAACAGTACCAGCGTAATCTCTGTCCAAAGACCGTCAGAAAGCTTCTTCCCTGCTCTCGTCAATGAGTCTTGTCCTGTGCTATAAAGGTCTCAGAAAGCGACCTAAGCTTCCTTGTCGTCCTTAAAAGCTAAGCATGGTATCGCACCTGAGTTGGAACGCCATTAAGTCCCAAAATCTCAACAGGAGTAGATGGGTAAGCCTCAGTTACATTGTTTCCCTTATCATCAAACATAGCTCTAACCTTACCAAAAGGATGAACCGATAGATATATGGAATCACCTACGTGTAAGGTACCCTTTATTACAAAGAACAGTGGCAAATTACATCTGCCACCCTTATCAAAGGCTTGCCTCAATAACTATACCTCTTCTATTAGGATTAGCCTCATACATCTGCAATTGGAGCACCATTTCAAGAAGCTGTTCAATACCTTCTTTGGAGATATTACCTGTGCTGAAACAATTGCGAATATGGTAGAGCCACCCCAAATCCTCAGGAATGAGTTCATACTCAGTAAGCTCCTGCTACCTTATCTACATTTGCACTTGGCTTATCTATTTTGTTGATTTACAGCTATTATTTCAGCTGGCTGACTCTAGCGTGGTTAGTGCCTCTACTGTCACCAGCGGCATCACACCATCATCCCATGACTACAACAAGTATAGCTATATCAGCAGACTTTGCACCACGCACGCATGGCTGTAAATGCCTCATCACGAACCTCGAGGAAGGTAATCTTTCTACCGTTGATATTAACCACCAAGCACCAATGCTCATGTAATACCGCCTGCCAGCGGCTGGTTACATTGTAGAACGGATTGTCAAGTGAAGTCTTACCATAGTCAACTTATCATCATTACGCACTGGAGGACGCTTAATCACCAAGTGACTGTCTTCTTCATCTTGAAGCTCAGCTACAGGTCAACAGGCTCCTCAAGTTCACAAATGATGTTGCCTTCAAAGCTGTTTCAGCCTCTTCAGGTGATGTCCTGAGTTACAGTATACATCTTGCCCTGGAAGAGTTTTTTAATGATAGCTGAAGCTGAACCTTCATCTTATCTGGGATTCCTTAATGGTTAAGTATCAGGAATAATATTATTCTTGATTGTCTTCCTCCATCAGCGAGCAACTACAACTTCGGGCTTAATAAATGCACCCTTTCTGTTGGGTCTTTCTTCTTTCTATGTGCTACGTTGTGTGTAAAATACTTGAGAGGCTTATTCTTATCGCGAAGCGCTTGCCAAGGTTCTTCTCTGCGCTCTCTTTCCTTAGCTTTCTCACGCTCTCTTTCACGCTCTCTGTCACGTTGCCTGTCTTTGTTACGATGCGCTCTTCTCCTTTCTGTACTGCTCTGACTCTGCCCTGTCCACCTCTTGCCTGAGGGGCCTCTGCACCTGCATTACCGGTCTGGCACCATAGGAATCCTCCTGTCATTTGAGCATTGCCATCTTTGTTAAGGCTTATCCCTCTACCAGACTAAGCCTGTCTGGTTCTTGCTGTTTCCTCTAAAGCCTTCACCATTTCTATTCTGACCATCGCCCTGTCTCTGACAGTTATCTCTACTTCCGTCCTTTGAAGCATCTCTTGAGCCTTGGGCTTATCACCTCTTTTTCTGTCGCCAAACTTCTGGACTTGTTTCCTGAGGACTGCTCCACCCTTTGGAATGGTCTGCCATTTTGCCTAGCTTGCTTTCTTTCAGCAAATTCAATAGCTGACCTCTTCAGGTGTAAGACTGCGTGTTTCAGAGACAGCGCCTCTTCTCTTTGACCAGGATTCTTATGCTCCTTAGGCTCCTTAGCTTCCTACTTCTTTTTTTATGCTCATAGCCTTTGTCTCCTTACTTTTGCCTCTTGTTCTTGACTAGGCTCATCCAGCAATTGTAGAATCTCACTTCTTTTGGGAATTTCCTTTGCTTTCTTTGTCTTGGAGTAGCCTTCGTCTTTGCTGGCGGCTTTCTTAGCTTCTAATTCCTTCAGAAGCTTTCTTAACACTCTTTCATGACCTCACGAACTTCAGGAGACCTTCCGTCAAAGTCTGCTCTGTCTGCTTCTCTACAGGGCTGCCTTTACTTTCTTTGGCTTAGGCTCTGCCTTTGCTTTGAGCTTCTCCTTCTTAATACAGTTCAGGAGCAAACTCCATACGTGCGACCTTCTCCTCTTCATCGCTAAAATTGCTATTCATGTTCTTGACATTGTCATAACATTTGCTTTAAAATCAATTTCTTATATATTATTTCAGTGAGCAACTCACTTACTTTGTTTTAGACATTTCCTCCTTTCCCATTTTAATAGCTAATTCAATATATTTAAGATAACTTTGCAAATCCTTCATCAAGCACAGCCATTGAAAGTTTCTTCAGTGCAGAGCGCATTGCCAAGTTGTGTAGTCTTGTAAAATCAAAGCTCTACCTTGTGATTACATCTATCAGTGAACTTTTTCTTGGTAATGGAGCATCTTCAGCAATATTACCAGAGAACCTTCTTTGAATGTATAGCATTTTCAGTAAGAATTCACCAACCTGCCAGCTTACTGCCTTTCTGGTACAAAGTAAAGTATACCTTATCATATTCACTTCTCTAATGACTGTAATTCTTCTATAAGTCTGTCATATCATCGACGCTGATACTTGAAGCTTGAAGGTCAGCCTTGGATTTTCAGAGTCTCAGCCACTTTGATCTTATATACCTTTTCTCTCTGGCGCACTGCCAGGATCTATGCTCTATCTCTCCCTCTTTTGTCCTCCTGGGCTCCTAATCAGTTCCTTTTATGCTAACGCTTTTGCTATACAAGTTCTCTGTGATTCATCCTCTACTGACTGGATAATATCTTGATTCACTCTTTATATCAATCTTTTATCTGTAAAGGCGCCATGCTGCGTTTTGTCCTTCTTTTCCTATTGCAAGTGAGAGTTGTGGGTCAGCCACAACAGCATATGTGATCTTTTTCCTCAGGGTTTTGCTTCTACGGATATTGCTTGCAGGGAGAAGTGCATTCATAATAAATACGGATCCTCACTCCATACAACTATATCTATCTTTTCGCCTCTAAAGCTCGCTAACACAGCCTCTCGACTCTCTGGAACGATTCACTCTACGCAGGCTCCTACCGCATCTACTTCAGGTTGTTGGGTAAACCGCTATTTAGTTCTTGAGCTGGTTCTCTTGAAATACTTTTTATCCTCAACTGTTTCACATCCTTGATCTCTGTAACCTCTGATTTCAAAAAAAGCCTCTTAACCAAATCAGGATGTGTGTGATACATTATACAATTCGGCTGGAGTATCTTAACCTCTACAACATAGGCTTGATTCTCTCTGTTGACCTAAATCTCTGTCTTAACCTGTTCAGCCTCGGAAAATTGCATCTACCTTTCCAAGTTAATACTAATATTATTACCTGTATATCTCTGTACTATACCTGTAACTATATCATATTTCTTTGGCAAGGAAATACTGATTATAGAGTACTTTCGTTCCTCTTCCTAATTTTGCACTACAACCTGTTTAGCCTTTTGCATTTCTTCAAAGTTTTGGGTTATTACCATTTACTACTCTGACTTTATCAATAGCATTGAGATGTAGCCTTTGCTGTAAGACTAATCTGGAGATGGCGGATCCTCGACAGTCTGGACAACTTCGTTTTCTCTGCAGAACTGATGCTTTTCCTGATATCTCTGTCAATAGTGCGCCTTTACATTATCGTTCTTACCAAATTCATCCTTGCGGGCAACAAAGTGAATTCAACAGCTTCAAGTATTACTTCCTTGCTTATGTCATTTGTTTTCAGCTGGTCTAGGCGCTATCGGATCCTTTCTCATTTATCTTTTTCCTCATTTTTATGATACCTCCGTTTAACTTTATCGAAATCAATTTGCTAGCCTTAACAGGCTATGTTTTTCTTTCGAATGTTGCTTTTGTGTTATCTTCAGCAGTGTTACAGTATCCACATCACTTAAGCCTCTGGGTTCCTGAAAACTCCATACTGCCTTCCAGGGCTGTATAGCTTACCTCTGCTTCTTCCTACCTCTCAAAATCCTTATCCTTCTTAGAGTCTTCCAAGTCAGGCGGTTCAAGTATATAGGATTCCTCAATGAAATCTTCCTTATCTAAAGGTCAGAAGAATTCAGCTTACCTTTTCGCAGTCATTCACAGAAAATCCACCTTCTTTTGTCAACATGGCTATAAACCAATTGGAGCCCTCCCGCCCTGACTCGACATCAACCAACTCATAGTGATACTTGGTTGTAATCGAGTAAAATAAGCGCTGGCCTTTTCTCATAGCTTTCTCTTTTACTCACATTCCTTTGTTATAAAAAGCGAACCTCTAACGGTTCACTTTACAAAATATAATAGCCTGTAGAATCGAACCCCTGTTTCTGCCGTGAGAGCGTCTTAACCCCTTGACCAACAGGCATACAAATATGTGTTGCTTGACAACGAAGACAAATATACATTATTGAAAATAATATGTCAATAGGTTTTTTTTGAAATATTTTTATCGGTCATCTGCTCTCAGGTCCTTTTCAGAATCGCTAAGATGACTTGCACTGTCGTCTTACCTGTCACATCTAAGTAATAGCCTTCAAAAAACTCTTCTCTCTTGATACTCTTTCTCCACCTCTTGCAGCTCATCAGTATTTCTTAATTTCCTTAAATGGTGCATATTAGTATTCATCTGTATCAGAAAATAAATAACCACCAAACTACCCATCCTGCCTCAAAGTCCTCCTCGTTTACCTGATGCTCGTGTATGTTACAAGCGGGAAAGTAGCCTTATTACATTCTTGCATCAAAGCAGACAGGAATTCCCTGTACAACCCCAATATAATTCACAGTACTCTTGCACAGCTAAAGTAAGCTAGGTAATCTGTCCTTATCATTTATATTTACAGGGGTAATCAGGTTGGAACCTTCTGAACAAAACAAGTCCTATTATTTATCATTGGTCATATTTATTAGAGTCTCAGTAAAGCCTCTAAGACCTCTTGAATTCAGATGGCATATATTCTCCTTTTCACTTTAATCTAAAACGTGTTCATTTTATTAATTACTTTGAAATAATCTCATTAATTACTAAAACCATCTCGCGCTCAGTTTATTACTTTTACTAAAAATAAATTCAAAGCTATAGTGCTCTACCACTTTACAAATTTAGTGCGATAAATTGTTTAATGATTAATAATTATAGAGTTTATAATAATTGTTACTTATGTATTGTCATTACCCAGAGTACAGTCCTATAAATTAAAATCCAACATTTGCAACCCCTCTTTGATCTGGGCAAATCAGCCTTAAAAGCTCTTACTAGCAGATAAGGAAAATCACCTCAACTTCAGGAAATCTAATTTCATAGAGTGTAAAAATTGGCTATTATTTACATTCTTCTATAGGTTGTATTCTCAGTTTAAGCCACATTTGCCATCTCCTATGACAGGGGTAGCAAAGAAACGACAGATGAGCTCTAATCTGATGTGGCTTTGCCGTAATAAGTTCCTCTTAACAGGCTATGCCTGATGACAGGACTTCGCGAGCAATATTTATATATATTCCAAATGCCCTGCACCTTTTCTTTGTATATATTTAACAGTATTGTGGCTGTCATTTTTAAGAATGGGCCTCAGCTGTTATATTTTCTCTCTCACCCTTAACAATGGTGAGGTGGTACTTTTCTATCTTTCTTGTTTTAATTATATCAGAAAGAAACCTAAGTCCTGTAAGGGTCTTTCCTGCCAGTATGATTCCACTTGTATTTCTATCAAGCCTATTAACTACAGCTGGTTTAACAGTAAGAAGGTCATTTGCACTTAGGCTTCCTGATTTGATTAGATAGCTTATAAGCCACTCATTCATGGAGACATCTCCAAGCTTTGCTATCTGAGAGAGCACATTTACAGGCTTATTAAGTATAATAATATCCCTGTCTTCGTAAATGACCTGTGGCTCGTCATATTCCACTTCAGACTATAATCTATCCATACAAAATTATCTGCCCACGCTCTCAGTTCTTCTCGAAAAGCGGTTGCCTCATATTTCCCTGTCAGCAGTCTTAGATGAAATAACTTTCCTGACTTGACACATTCATCCGAGGTAAAACCTTCATCATCTTCCTTCAAAATTCCTTCCAGCGACTTTCCACAGGTAGCACTGTTTTCTTCCTTAACTCTTATGACTCTGTGGGGCCTCTTTTAAGAACTTCATAAGGTGCTATCAAGTCTCCTGCTTCTATATGCTTTATTTTAAGTAATATCATTATTAGTTACCTTTTAATCACACTATAAAGTATTTCATACTCTCAGTAAAACTTAATTTCTTCCATATCTTTTCCGATGCTTTTTTTGGAAATGCTCTTACAAACTTCTCCATATCATCAAAAACAACAAGTTATCGCCCCTGCCTTGATTTTAATGTTTTGTCTTAGGCCTTAGCTGTATCTACCGCACTATGTAATCATATTCATTACGAGCTGTAATACCATCTTTTCCTTTATAAGCTATAACCCTACCATAAACATACCGCTATAAGGTCAGATGCATTACATTTTTCAGATGACGTAAATACTGGTGAATCGCAATATTCCCTTCCTTCAATACTTCTGCTTCAAAACAATCATCCTTCATTTTCTTTATAGGGCATAAGAATGAAAAAATGTAGCCAGGCTTCCTACAGGAAGTACAAGCAAAATAATACAGAAAATGTTTTGCCTGCATTTTATTGAGAAATAGTCCAATTATAAAAATAACAACTATAGCTAATACATTTAAGGCTACATTCAAAAGAGTTTGCTTTCTATATAGTTAAGGTGGCGCAACTATTATATTTCTTCACTAATCCTTACTCCAGTATATAGTTATATACCTACACGCAGGCTCATTTTGTCCTCAGTCGGTTCTCTTACTTCACCTAAGCCAATTGTCATGTAGACTTCCATTCTTAGCCTCTTAGATAAACAACCTCGACTGTCAATAGCCTCAAACATCCTTTATCTGATGAAACTTACCCACCTCAGATATAGTTACCTTTGCACTAAATTTCTTATCATTTTCACAGATTTCCATTTTGGCGGGTCTGCTAACGAAGTCTCTAGTCGACCCTTCTTCAAATGCAGTCTTATCATCCTCCCTTAAGTGGATATTTAAGTTACAAAATATACCTATCTACATTGGTTTTGGGATAACAGCTTTATGATTGAGGTCTCCGTCATTGGTGATAAAAGCTATGTATAAGTCTTCTGAAACCGGTACGAGAGCTCGGTAAACCTCAGGCAATCTGCTACCCTTTCGTAACACATCCATTACAGTCTTGGTTTCCTTTTTCGGTGAGAGGTAATCACGCCCTCGGCATTCCATACCAGTAATAATATTCTACATATCTCACTGCCGTCTAAGCAAACCATTCTATGTCTACCTTTGTATATCAGGATAACAATGACTGTATTAACTGTTATTCTACCTTTCCTTATATATTTGGTTTCAGAAGTATCAGAGATATTTATCAAAGTGTATAGTTTTGACATTGGTTACATCATCCTCCAGCCTGCAAAGTATTTATTCTTTACCGTGGTTCTGATGGACTGCCAGCCCAGAGAAAGCCATTTATCCCAATCAGAATAAATTCCCTTTTTTCTGCTTATCAAGTCCGTTCTTTGATTCATCTTTGTTCACCTCTATGGTTCCACTTAGGTACTTAATTACTCTATCATCATTTGCGTCAAATCAAGAAAATACCTAGATTCAACCAGTTCTGAAGGCATGGCAAAAAGGCTCTCCCGGCTCAAAACCTGCCTTTTTATCCCTACATAAAGACCATTTCCCAAGTTCTAAGCCGATACCATCAGGCGGGCTAACTTCAGGATGAGGTAAAAGCTTATCTCCATAAACTCAAGCCTTGTAAGTTCATCATCCTTTGGCCCCAGCTCTTTGAGAGGCTTCTTCCTCTTCGTGGTTTAACTTTTCTTTATAGTGTCAAAATACTGTGGTAAGCTGCTCTTCTTCTTATAGAGCAGACAGAAACTCCTCTTTAAGCTCCTGAGAATGATGCGGACTGCCTTTAATCTCTCTTTTGACCCTATCCACTCTATGATGACCTGTATCAAAACCCTCATATTCATTTTAATGATGCAACTTCAGTTCAGGAAGTATGGTTAAAATATGATAAATTTCTTCCTCATTTTTTCATCAGGTGAAAGGTACGAATTGGAGTGGTATATATCCGCTCCTCAGCCAGCATCATTTGCACGTGGGCAGATGTCCTTTTGTAGTGGCAAGCCAACCTGTGCCATACTGTTCCCAGTTCTTTATAATTGCAGGCTCTTTTCTAAACATCTTCTCACCTGAACAAAGATTTTCTGAGATTTTAAAGTAACCCTTAAACATTACTCAAATTCTTCGGTGTTTCACTGGTAGTAAATTGCATTCTTATTACGAACCTCTAAGTTTAAGCAGAGCCTTTTGCCTTGTTGAATATATCATTGGAGAGCAGAGCACACCTGTCCATCTAACTTTCTTGCAAGTTCAGTACTTTTCCCATAGTCTTACATGGGTCTAAAACCCTGTCACCCAGCTTTACCTGAAGTACATTGGCAGTCTCTGAGCAGATGGCTCTGTGTAATAAATACATAATAATAAGGATGCCTGGTTAAGCCAAATATATTAACGTAAAATATAACCATTGTGTCCGGGGGTCTTCATCCTTTGAAGTCTCTCCATTCATCAGGAGACCTTGGTTCTATTTAGTCTTGAACCCTGCGGGGACTTTATTACTCAGCTTTCAAGAAATTATGCCTGATATACCAAGCGAGTTTTAATTTTGCTTAAAAAGCTTTCAGGTAAACTAATCCTTCTACCACAAATTCCTTTCAGGCAGACTTTGGCTTCTAACCCTCGATATACTATCTGCTCTTGCAAAACGTATTTAAGTCATCACATAAATATCATAAAATTCTTTGATCTTAGCTACTCTGTCATTGCAACCTTATAGAGATTTTGAATATTATTCAGTATCTGAGATACAATCCCAGCCTTGATTCTAAATATGAATTCTGAGCATCCACAATCTATTGTGCAGACATTTCAGTGTCAAGCGCTAGAACTGTGGCGTGCATTTTAAGTCTCATCGATACAGTTTCAGGCATATTCCTTTGTACTTATACTGAAGTGAATGCTCTATAATAGCCCAAAATTCATAGCGAGTTCTAATCTGTATCTCAACCTTAGCTGTCTTTTTCCCTGTCAGGGTTTCACCATCATAGGTGCTTAATTAAATGATAGCTTCTGTATGCCTTTCTGATTGCTTATAATCTTTTCCTCATATGTTTGTAAAATCTGAACGGCTTTTTATCATTTTGATAACATTTGTGATATCATCCTCAAACTGACAGATAATTCTAATGCCTGCATATATAATCTGTTTTCTACATGTAATACGTAACTGA
>BNJS01001630.1_pt1 | contig 37825 bp, 62 predicted proteins | sample 8540461 | NCBI WGS metagenome assembly BNJS01 (sample SAMD00202454, study PRJDB9452) | human saliva metagenome | isolation source: human saliva | place: Japan
TCGGATGATATGCATCAGCGCTCTTTATTCGAAATAAAGCGGATCTCTGATGTTTGGCAAGGCTCTTTTAAAAGAGGTTAGAGGCGGCGCTACGGAACCGGCTCCCTGATATGCCGCATCGCCTGCACCTGCCGACTGGTACGATGCGCCGCCCGCACCATCCGCGAACGTTTCAGCGCCTGCAGCTCATCCTCGGCACGCTCAAAACTCACCCCGCATATGCGCTTCCCATGAGTGCATGCGATCCGGAAAGCGCCCATTCGTTGCCTTTCGGCCAGCGAAGTCTTCAGCAAAGCTCACGCACCGCATTGTTAATCGCCTCTAGGGACGGCTCTAAGGCGGGAATCGCCGCAGCCGCAGAAATACCCTCCGGCATATGCGCCTGCCTCCCCGCGCACAGAGGCCGCAAGATACTCACGCCACGCGTGAAGCAGCGCGGTCACTGCCTCATGCCGCGCCTCGCAGCTCTTGGCGTTGCCCCTGCTGAGTGAGAGCGCAGACGCAATGAGCTTCGGGAATGTCGGTGCCGAGCATATGAAGCGGGAGTCATAAAATTCTGCATCCCGTAATGCCCCATGACCCCGCAAAATCCGCATCTCGGTAAACGCATCGGGCACCAGCGCACCGCAGGAATACCGGCGCTAGGCTAAAGACCGCGGGATGGTACCGGTCGGTGATATTTAGCGCGGCACCCTGATGAATGCGCACCGTCGCATCCGCGTGCAGAATCGGTATCACTGTTGCAGGGGATGTCATGGATGCGGCAACCAGCTCATGCGCCTGACAATCACCGGTGCGCCCGCCTCCGACGCCGGGTCGCCCATATGCCCCAGGAAGACCGCCGCCAGCCCATACTCGGCGTGAACCTTGTCTAATAAAGCGGCTAGTTCGTGTACTTTGCTCCCCGAAAACCTCGTGCACCGTCACGCGCACATAGCGCTCGGGAAGCTCAGGAACCTCAACCCGCGCATCCGCATAGTCGAGCGTTATCTCGGGGGTATGTGCCCGGTAGTCGCTGGCATCATCCACACCCGCAAGCGCCTTAAGATCGTGTTTGCGGCACCACTCGTAGGAGCTGCGCTCGCGCACCGCCACCGAGGATGCCGAACGCAGCATACGCAGCAGAACTTCCTCATCGCGCGGGGAAAGCACGGGACCAATCGACCGCCCGGAGACAAAGACCGGAATCTTCGCATACTGCGCCACTAATGCGATAGCGGCGCGCTCATACAGCAGCCAGCCGTAGCGCGAATTCAGGTTGCCGCCGCCGGAAATGACGACCGCATCCACCGATTGAATACCCTCTACAAAATCGCGTATATGCTGCGCCGACGGGCAAAAAGTCGGGCAGATCCGGCATAACGCCGCTCACCAGAAAACTCTTCGAGGCGTTCCAACATGATCTCGCGCTCGGCAGGCGCCCACGGGAACAGTAAAACGGCATATATTCGTATGCAGACGAACCCTCGAGCCCCCAGATAACGCTTGCCTGATCGGCGTCACGGGCTGCTAAAGATAACCTGCATTCCAGCATCCGCCAGGTATTCGGCGGTGCTGATCGTCATGGCCTCGTCCCCCACATGGTAGACAGGGCTGGCCAATATCGCCGACAACAAGAACACGAGTCATATGCGTACCTATTTGTTTGATGAATCTTTTAGGCGAAAAACGCACGCAAACGCGAAAGTTTGCCGCTCCACGACATCGCCCGCTCCATGCGGCAGCCGCTCACACTGTTCCTGCTGCATAGTTTGAGACGTTCCAAACGCTCCTGAACGTCCTGAAGCGCCTCCAGAGTTTCCACAGACGGCCGTCAAGTTCGTTCTGTCAGGTGCGCCTGCAAAGTGTAGGGTCCGATATGCGCCCCGGCGGCAAGGTCTTCACGGATCGCGTTGGCGCGCACCTGCGCATCAAAGATACGATGCTGCTGCTCGTGGCTCACGCTGTTGGCGGCAGAACCCGTCGCATCGGGGCGTTTACACCAGTACGCCAGCGGCTCGTCCAGAAGCTGAACCTCACCGGCCATGGCGGCGCGCATATTGAATTCCCAGTCGCCCACTACGGAAGTTCCTCATCAAAATACCCCTTCACGTGCAGAGTGCGGCGATACAGCACGCCGATCGGAACCGCGCGATTGGTGCGGAATAGAACCGCAGCCCCATGGCGGCAGATCTTTCGCGGAAGGTGCATCTCGTTCAGAACAATAAAACCGTCCTCGGTTTGCCGCTCAAAACGCTCGATAATTCGTACCACGCACATATCGGCGCCGGTCTCATCAAGGGTTGCGACGGTACGTTCCAGGAATTGGGGATCCCACAGGTCATCGTCGTCGTGAATGGCGATATAGGTAGACTCGCTGGAGCGCACGCCGTGTTAGAGGCCGCTCCATATTGCCGCCCGCAGCATGAAGAAGAACGGTCTGTGCCGCAACCGGGCTGCGGTCAATAATCTGCTGAGATTCTTCCCTGATTTCCGCCGTCATCGACCACGTACACGGTGTATCGCGCATACCGTTGCTCGGCGATGTTCTGCAGGGCACGTGCGAGAAAGACCGGGCGATCTTTCGTGCGTACAATGACGGCGACAGAGGAAAACAAAGCCTCCAAAGAATATATAAGGCCGTGCATAAAGGGCACGTAGGGCGGAAATATATAGGGTTGTCTAGAATTCACGGAGTTGCGCGGAATAAGCGAGCATTCCAGCCCACATTAGGGATAAAAAGTTCTACCCAAATATGCCATCAAGAGCCATCATGAGGGCGATCGCACACAAAAACATGCCGGAAGCGTGACAAACCAGGTCAGCATAATGTTTCGCAACGATCTTCGGCTTTCACCGAGTTAGAACCGCTGATTCACCCCAGCCCCCAGTGGGCGATGCGGTCGCCAGGTGCGAAGACGAGAACGGCAGCTGCAGCAGGGAAGCACCCGGAGCGCCTGCATAAGAGCCGTGGTGCCTTGAGCCACCGCGCCGCGCATCTGATCTAAGCGCACCGCACGGTAGGCGAAGGTGTAGCCGATGCGCCGCCCACCCTGTGAGCGTGCGCCGCCGCCAGAGCCAGCGCAATAGTGAGCACATGCCAGGGGGAGAAGATCCCGCGTGGAAGCGGAAAAACTGCACCCAGCACGTGCAGCACCAACAGGTACAGGCGTACCCGGTCTGCATACCGTGCAGAAGCGAAATTTGTAGGATGCTGACACCGCCAGCACCTCACGCGAATGCCGGTTCACGCGCTAAGCGAAGAGCGGATCGCTCAGTCGATAAAACGGGATCACCAAAAGCCAGGAAAGGAGGAAAAATCAGGGGCGGCAGGTAGAGACAGCGGCAGCAGGTGGCATCGAAAATCGCGGGGATAAACCGTGAGCCTTCGCCATCAACCTCGGGCATACACGCCACCCCGGCAAGGGCGCCGATGAGGGCGTGCGTTGAGAAGCTGGCATGCGTAAGGCCCAGGTCGCCACACACCCCATAAGGCGGCGGTGATAAGCGCGGCGGTCAGCCCCGGAAGGCCCAAATGCCCGCTGGGAACGGCAATCCAGGGCACACTCATATCGGTAGATCAGCAGATAAGCCGCAAAACACGCCGATCCCGTTGAACAGCGCGGCGGTAATCAGAGCCGCGGTATCGCCCATCGTGCGGGTGCGTACCGGCACCGCGATCGCATTGAGCGCATCGTGCATGCCGGTCACAAAAATCGCGGAAAGAAAACGCGCCCACACACAGAATACTGAGCAGAACCACTAGGACTCCTGCACGATAATACGCCCGATCTCAGAGGACACGCCGCGCATCGCATTCGCCGCTTCGACCAGTTGGGCAATGAACTTGGTGTACCGGCGGTAGCGTTCCATCGTGAAGCGTTCGGCGAGTTCTGCATCGTATTCTTCGGCGGTACGAACGGCTTGGCGCGAGATACGCAGCATATCCATCCAATAGTTATCCAGGCTCTTAATATCGGCGAGCTTGGGAATTACTGCTCGGTCAGCACCGCCTGCCGCTGGATAATGTCGAGTATCGCGGTGGTATGCAGGGGCAAAACCGTCAATTTTGTGCAGATAGCGATGTGCGCGGCACTCGTGAGCTTTTCGACCGCGTTCGTGAGTTTGCGGGCCAGCGTGTAGAGGTCTTCGCGGGGTACCGGGGTGGCAAATGAGCTTCGCACGGTGGTGAGGGTCATGAAGAACAGGTCGGTCGAGTTCGCCTCGTGCACCAGCATGCGGTCGAAGAGCTCGGGGTATTCGGAGGTAGATGAGCCAACCATTTCGGAGAGGAGCGCCGCCGCCTCCGCCACCTGCACCGAGATTTGTGCAAGCGAGGTGAGTGAGCTGTTGGCTTGTGGAAAGATGCGGTGCAACATAGTTACAGTCTAACGCGGGTGCTGGACGTGGAACAGGAAAGCCGCGCGCCCCGCCGCGTAGTCACCGCTGAACGTGCGTTTGGGGATAAAACTGCGCGCGGAGAAGCGCAGTTTCTGGGGACGAGCCTAATGGAGTTATCTAAAATATTTTGTCCCTCAGTACCAGTAGATAGTTGAGTTGTCCGGCAACTAGCTTAGGCGATAGTAATACCCACGCTTATGCGCCGCAGGTATGTCGGTAACAGGTTTACTCCATCTCCTAAAATAAGAGATGAACACAATAGAGGACTGCCCAGCGAACAAAAAGGGGCTACTCTTACACCCCGGCGTTTGGGGCAGTCCTGCACTAGGCACCCGAAGGTAGGCCCCCGTGATACCCAGCGATTTCAGACAGCATGATCTCTGGAAGCTACTCAAAGAGATCAACGAAACCGCAAAGAACCTCCCCTCTATCCAATATGAGGATGATGAAGACAAGCGCACTATACGAGACCGGATACCTCTGTATATCAGCATTGTTGAACAGCACAAGGGCAACGCTGCAGACTACTATTCAACCCAGTTACTCGACATTATGAAGCAGCAATGGGATAACGTCCAAGCGATGCTGAACCAGCTCGAAGGAGCCCCTGCACAAGCTTACGAGATAGATAAAGAACTTGACAAGGTAGCTGAGCGCCTAGCGACTTGGCCTAATATTTTCACGCTCAAAGGCTCTGCCGTGGCCAAAACCATAGCTGTCTTTGAGGAAACACAAGACAAATGGGCATCACGTATAGAAAGCCTAGAAAAACAGCTCGAAGCTAAAGAGCAGGAACTAGCTGACAAAGAGGTTCGGCACCAAGAACTTCGCGAAGAAATAGACGCAAAAATTAATGCTCTCTACACACGATTAGATGCAAACGAAAACCTTATCAATGAGCAAAAAGAGAAAATTGCTTCACAGACCGTCGAACACAGTGAAAAGTTCGATAAATCCCAGAAAGAACGTCGAGAAATATACCAACAGTGGATAGAAGATCAGAATACCGAGGTAGAGAAGGAATCCGATGCACTATTAAGTGCATTAGACAAGAAACTTGCAGAGGGTGACAGTCAGCTACAAGAAATCAAAGCCCTACATGAAAGCGTAGAAAAAGTAGCGCACGGAGCAACAGCTGTCTTCTTAGCCCATGACTACAACACAGCCTCTAAGCGCGACTATTTGGCAGGCATGATTTTTATGGGATTGGGTGTCCTCCTGCTTGGTATAGCAGGATTTGTGCTGTTCAACAGCTTCTCCACCGTCACACCTGACACCTCAATCACCTGGCAATGGACTGCACTGAAAGTCTCAGCAACTCTGCTCATCACCGCAGGGGCCACTTTTGCGTTCAAGTTCTCCCAGAACTTCCTGACCAGCGCTTCACGCACTAAACGCTCAGATCTGGAGCTCAGAGCTATCCACCCTTTCCTCGCTACCTTGGATAATAAAGAGCTTTCTGATGCTACAAAGGTTGAGTTCATCAACCGCTCCTTCGGGCAACCTGAAGCTCCAGGCAGCAGCAACAGCAAGAAGGGAGCAACAGATCAGGAGAAAAATATGTACAAAGAATTATTTGAACTCTTTCTGAACTGGTCAAAACAAAATAGGGGATAAGGGAGCAACGCATGAATTTTGATACCGCTATTGACTCCAACCAGCTAGAATTCCGCGATGCTATCGCACGATGGGTCAAGGAAGTAGGTGACAAAGCTGAATCTCAGGGCCTAGAAGTCAAGAGCACCCTCGGTTTCAACGCCGGAGGTGAGTGCAACCAGTCTTTCGTCAAAATCATTAAGTTTATTCTTGGTGCCGCAAACCGAGACGAACTCAAGGCCTCCAGAGACTTCAACGGCTACGGGGTAATGCTAATTGGCATCAGCAAAGGCGAAGTACACGGGGTTGAAAATGTCCCCGAGCAGCACCGGACTTCGCCAAAGCGTACTTCGGCACCGCCATCCCTTCTTACAGGTTTGTTCCCCACACCTTCGAGGGGAAAACTCTCCTCTTCGTCCTCGTCGACCCGCCAATAAATGGCCAAAAAATCTACATATGCTCAAAGAGCTACCAAGCCCAAGAAAAAGGAGCAGATAGGCTCACAGACGGAGCCGTATACTACCGCGACTCCACCCAAACCAAAATCGCAGACTCCGCGCAGCTGCGCGACATCATCAACCGACTATTGGGCGGTAACTCCAGCGTCGAGTTAAGCATTTCCCCACATATCCACAAATTACTGTATCAGCAATAAGAAGCTCAAAGAGCTCTTCGCTGAACCCGCAGCAAAAGCGGCACAGGAAGCGCAAGCAGAGCTCATTGAAAAAGAACAGGAAAACATTGCACCCAACTGGACTTTTCCTAACCCTGCAAACCCTGCTAAGGCTAAGCTAAAAGCAGCTCAGAACTATGAAAATCGCATTGAAGAGTGCATCCAAAAAGTTCTAGAAATCACACTCCCTCACACTCTTTTCTCGATCACAAACACCGGCACTAAGCCGCTAAAGAACCCCACCCTTGAGTTTACCTTCCCAACCAAACTTCGGGTGATACGCCTGGATGATCCAAGCGAAGTTGAGACTGTCGATGTAATACCCTTCCCTACCTGCAGCAGAATACCCTTATAGTATCGTCATGCCTAACTGGAGCGAACTCAACTCCAGCTTCTCGACTAGCGCTGATTCGGAATGCAATAACGTTCTAATTTGGGAACCCGGACTAATCAACCCCGGCCAAACTGTAGCTTCCCACAATGAGCTAATAAATATCCTCCTGGAACATGCAGAGAAGGATGTCACCATTATCTGGCGCATCACCGACAGCAGCCTCCCACAACCCCTGACCGGTAGCATTAGCCAAAAGACTCTAACCGTGAAGAACCCCCGCAAGCTCTACGAACAAGCTTCTAAAGGAAAAAGGCTAAAACAAATGAGATCTCAAATACTTTCGAAGCATGAAACTTGAGTTTACAAAAAGATGATGATTAGGAGGGCTACATGCCCCGCTGATGCCGTCACCAGGGACCGGGTAGCTTCTAATTTTTATGGCCCTTGAACTGCTATGGTTCAAGGGCCCTTTGTGTTTTCTGGTATAAGTTACTTGGTTCTGAGAGCTGTAGATAAACACAAGTATAGACAGCAGATCGGGTAGGTCCGCGGGTCTGATAGTTCCCGTGCGGCGGCTTGAGAATACAACAGCGGGAAGGCTACATGATAGCCCTCCCGCTGTGAACGTTAGCGATGTCGGGCTGGGAGCGCCTCTCGGCGGAAGGCCGCTCGAAGCGGCAAATGATTTGGAGCCCGGGGCTACCTATTAGCAACCCGACATCTTGTCTTAAATTATCCGCCCGCGCCGAGCCTCCGTCAAGGTACATGAGCTCTAAGCAGAACACCCGGCATCAGTTCCGAATCCTGTATTTTCCCGGGATTTGATAGCGCGCGAGTACTGTGCGGGGCTACAATGCTTCGAGTCCGCCGCTTGCCCGCCAGTGCGAGGCGGTCGCCTCCAAATCCTCGGCAATTTTCACGAGTTTTCGGGATTGTTCGGGCACGCGGAACATGCGTTCAATGCCTTCGCGGCGAACCTCATGACTGGGCGGATGCACTCCTGCGGGTTACCGGACAGTCGGCTAACATCTGCACGCTCATAGGTTGAGGCGCAGCCCCAGTGCCACCACGCGCGCGAACGCCGCAAAACGTTCGAGAGCTATATCAATATCGCCGCTGTAGAGCCCGGCCAGAATTTTGTCCGCCGTTTTGACGACCTCGGAGGCGCCCGGTGGGTCTGGCACCCCCGCCAGCAGATGCGAACGGTAATCGGCACCCATACCGGTAGAGAACGCTTGTGCGGTGGCTTTTGCAGCGTCGTACCATGTCGCGCAGGGAATACATGCGCCATAGCGCCCCGGGGAGGGAACGCGCGGGTGAATGAGACCAGAGCTGCGCAAGCGCCTCAATACCGTATTCGTCAGTGAAGTCTATGAGTCAGGGCGGCAACCTTCGGGTCAGAATTTTTGGCGTCCGCGCTCCAGCAGAATGCGAGCAGACGTATGCGCCGCCTCATCACGGGCGGCGGGATCTTCACCGCCAACGCGACGTTCAAACTTTTCGCTGGGCTGAGATACTGGGCGATGATGTGCACGATGAGCCATAGGTGTTTAGTGTAACGGGCGGGGTGCGAGTTTTTCGAAGGATTCAGCCGGACGAAAATCATATCTGCGAAGGCGACTCGTGACGGATTTGTAGTGTATAGTAGATGATGTCTTCGCGTTCACGCGGGACGGCGCGCCTTTAGCTCAGTTGGTAGAGCTACGGACTTTTAATCCGCAGGTCGTGGGTTCGAGCCCCACAGGGCGCACTCTTCACCAGAAATAATCTGGTATGTCGCTCCGTTCGGTACAAAGCCGATCAGGGGCGACTTTTCGTTTAATCCGTCCTGGCCTTCTTCTATATATGAAGGAGCAGGAACATGTGCGGAGACAATGCTGTTTCCAAGGAGATCACCAACAGTTAGATCAAGCGCACCAGCAAGTGTAAATAACTCATCCAAGCTGAAGTTTTGTTTTCCTCGAAGCCGGTCTGACACGCCTGCCTGTGTAGGAGAACCCGAGCAGATTTTGCAAGCACGCATGTATCGGTATGTAATCCTTTTGCAGGATTGGGGATTACAGATCGCACCGGATGAGCTGACACACGCGGCTCCGTGGACAGCTCTAGGAGCGGCTTAGAAACATCGGTTTTAGAAGACCTTTTAGAGGATATATAGATTCAATGTCTTTTTCGGATGGTTAATTGGGCATACGAACAGGATTTTACCGCCTAGCCCAAAGTTTTTGTTGGTCACGCTTGCTGATAGAGCTGATTACGCGGATGCTGTCGATTGTTCGGTCTGTGGTAGAGACCGGGACTATCACTACTGTTAAGGGGAAGCATAAGTCACGTTAGATGATTTTATTGGAACGACTTTTGAAATTCTGGTCATTTTCTTCGGCCTAGTCTTGTCAATATTTTCTTGATATTAAAAATATCGGAAGAAAGAAAAATTACCATGACCACTAAAAGTAATTTGCGGGATGATGAAAAGCTAAAAACTGGTGAAAAGATTTTCGGTATTTTTATCATCCTCATTGTATTATTCATTGTCTTTGTAGTTGTTTTTGGGCTTTGGAATGTTTGGAGCGATCTTTCCAGTGAATGACCTCATACTAGACAAGCGAAACGAAAACAACTCGAACTATTGATATTCTTTCACTTTAGTTATCTAAAGAAAAAGTACAAACTGGCAGCTTTGAAGGTCGCACAGGCGGAAGTATTGGAAAATGTTGGTTATGCGCAGGGGAAACAGTGAGGGAAACCTGTTATCTATGTTATACTCGTTACCGTGCCGCCAATATGAACGACGATGCGGCATCGGCTCAGAGATTCCTTCATGGATGTGACTCCGCAGAACCCGTTCTACCGCGAAATCCGCATGGTTTTAAGGTTCAGAAGGCGAGGAAATAATGTTTCATAAGGTTTACGAATGTTGAAGCATAAGTAATTTTGTTCCTTTCCATGTCATATCATATGGGTTCAATATGATATGAGCTTTGAGGCAGTTGCTCCTACGGTTTCCCTTGGGTGACTACCTTTTTTGTGTCTTGGAACCGCTTGCTGGTGTGATGTTGCAAGTTTTTTGTCGGGCGGTGCCGCGTTTTTACTTGCCACATGTGCATACATTATTGAGCGCCTCGTTTCGTGGTGGGTGCCGTTGTTCGAGAAATTTTTGTGGTCAGAGAAGGGTTTTGGTGTTCTCCATTGCCGTTGTAGCACCCCACGAACACAGTACTCTACAAGCACCCTAACCTGTGAGGTGTGGAGCGTAGACGGTTCAAGGGATGTATCAGTAGATACTCTACGGGTTGAGGTTGGGAAAGTTCTTCACTCTACTTGTTGCGTTTTCCTGTTCATCCCCGACTTACTTATGAAAGTTATTCATGTCGTCGTGGTCTGGGCGTGCGTTGTTGTGTTCGAGAAAAATTTTTGATGTCGATGGTGGCGGGGGAGGATTTAGAGACTCATGAAAGGTTTTGAAGTTTTATGTGAGCATCCTGTTGTGTGCTGGTTTGCTTTTGCGGTTGCTGTTTTTCTGGAAACTACTCCTTCCTATTGCCAGTGTTGCGTTGTGTGAGTTGGGTATGTCCTGGGCGAAGAGGTTCGTGGAGGCTTTTATGCGGACGGTTTTGCCTGGTCCGGAGAAGGTTGGGGTACGTCTTGGGGTATGGGTGCGTTCTGTGTTCCGGCGGTAGGTGGGTGACTCATTGGGACGCTCACGCGAAGGCTTTTGTTTGACCCTCAGACGGGATTATTTCGGAATTGTTCGGCGATGCACCGGCCGGAGGAGACTTTTACGGATGCGTGATGTGGCTCAGATCAAGTTTGAAGTGTGGGCTGATGCCAAATTTATTGAAGCCACTCAAACTAATACCTCGTATTGGTAAGACTTAAAAATAGAGGGAATTAAGCGAAATCTTAATCCCTGCCTGTTCCTTTTTCAGAATTAATGCTTAGCGGCAGGAATGCTACCGTGCGGATCAATAACATGACTTCACAGGAGAGCGAGTGTTTTATCAACCTCAAGGGACGTTTGGTTCCTCAGCAAACTTACCATAGCATGGGGTGTAGAACAAGATCTTCACCCCCCATGTGAAAGAGAATAAAAAATCGTTGTCTACGAATCGCCGGGATAGGGAGTAAAATGGCAAACGACAAAAGATCACAACGATTTTGAGGCTACCGGTGCCTCACACAGAAGCGATTGGTCAGAGTCATCTATGAGCGATTTGCGAATCCACCACAAATAAAAGAAACTCACATCAGCCAAATGTTCAAGTATTGGGCGCACGTCAAAATAACCTGCGCAATGTTGATCTTTCTGTGCCCCGTGATGCTCTCGTGGTCTTTACCGGCATGTCAGGATCAGGTAGATCTTCCCTCGCGTTCGGAACCCTCTATGCAGAATCGCAGCGCCGTTATCTAGAGTCGGTGGCCCCCTATGCCCGCCGTCTTATCGATCAAGCGGGAGTGCCCGACGTCGATTCCATTACAGGGATGCCCCCCGCTGTAGCCCTGCAACAACAGCGAGGTGGACAAAACTCCCGGTCGACCGTTGGTAGCATCACGACCATCTCAAGCCTGGTTCGTATGTTGTATTCACGCGCCGGCCAATATCCAGAGCACCAGAGCATGCTCTATGCCGAGGATTTCTCTGCCAACACCCCGCAGGGGGCATGCCCTCAATGCTATGGAATTGGCAGAGTCTATGAAGTACCGAAGATCACATGGTTCCCGATCCACCAAAACCATCCGTGAACGAGCCATAGCTTCTTGGCCTACCGCCTGGCACGGTCATCAGCTTCGAGATGTATTGGTGGCACTTGGCTACGATGTGGATATCCCCTGGAAAGATCTTCCCAAAAAAGATCGAGACTGGATTCTTTATACGGACGAAACACCACATGTACCGGTCTACTCGCGTATGACACTTGCTGAGGCTCAAGCGGCTAAACAAGCACATGTTGAACCTTCTTATAGCGGCACCTACGTGGGTGCAAAACGCTATGTACTGGATACCTTTGCTAATACTAAAAGTGCCTCCATGAAACGCAAGGTAGCTCAGTTTCTCACATCAATCCCTTGCCCAGCCTGCCACGGTAAACGCATCAAACCAGAGGCTCTCTCAGTAACCTTTGCAGGGTTAGATATTGCTGATTTCTCCCAGCTCCCTCTCTATGAGCTAACCAATCTTCTTGAAAAAGCTGTTGAAGATGCTTCCCACACAATCACTATTAAGGCAGATGAGAAAGAAACGCTCGGGCAAAGCTTACACCAAAAAAGGGGAGAAGAAGCTACAGAGTCAAGCAGTCACACAAGTGAACTTGTTGCGATAGAACCGGAAGCTCATACTCTCAGCCTGTTGAAAACTTGCCGCTACCTCTCGGCTGGCCGCTGGCCCTCATTGAGCGTCTTCGCCCCATTATCGACCTCGGCTTAGGCTATCTTTCTCTTGATCGAATGACTCCTACCCTTTCGGTGGTGAACTGCAACGTTTGCAGCAGCTACTCAGCTGACGTCTGAACTTTTTGGTGTGGTCTGTGTGGAATGAACCTTCTGTGGTCTACATCCTCAAGACACCCGTGCGCTTTCTGGACGTTCTTGACGGACTCAAAGCACGGGGAAATAGTCTGTTTGTGGTGGAACATTCTCTTGAAGTAATGCAACATGCTGACTGGATTGTGGATGTAGGGCCGGGAGCTGGAGAACATGGTGGTCGAGTCCTTTACAGCGGTGAAGTTGATGGTTTTAGCCCACGTCCAGGAATCTCTTACACGCGGTTGTATCTCTTTGGAAGCAGTGGGCTCCCACCGCATACTCCCCGGAAACCCGAGCAGTGGATAAAACTTTCTGGAGTTAGCCGAAATAATCTCCATAACGTGGATGTACAAATCCCACTAGGGGTTCTCACTGCCGTCACAGGTGTTTCAGGTTCGGGGAAATCTGGCTTGAGTCAGCCAGTGCCTACCTCAACTGGATAGGTCATCGACTAGGTAAAACGGTGCAGGTAGATGAAACACCGTAGAGGAGATGAAATTTTAAGGGTCGAACAGGCCCTGGAAACGAGGGGAACTGTTGAAGGTGATTTCGGCGGTATACGCCGCGTGGTTGCCATCGATCAGAAACCTATTGGGCGAACACCTCGTTCCAATATTGCCACCTATACAGGGCTCTTTGACCATGTGCGCCGTCGTTTGCCGATACCACGAAGCCAAACGCCGGGGATACAAACCAAGCGAGATTCTCCTTTAACGAGCGGGCGGGCGCTGTCCCACCTGCGAAGGTGAGGGGTCGGTGATGGTAGAGCTACTCTTCTTACCCTCGGTATACACAAAGTGCCCGGACTGCCAAGGAACCCTGCTACCAGTCAAGCACCTTAGAAAATTCTCTGGCGTGGTAAGAATGTGTCCCAAATGGAAATGAGTGTGGAGGAAGCTCTGGGGTTTTTCGACGGCGAAGTGGAGGTTACGCGTTCACTGGCTGCGTTGAGAGATGTCGGCTTAGGTTACCTGCGTTTGGGGCAGCCTGCGACTGGGATTATCTGGTGGTGAGGCACAGCGCGTCAAACTAGCCACGGGATGCAACAGGCACAACGCGGAGACACTCTGTATGTACCTGATGAACCCACTACCGGTCTGCACTGTTCAGATGCTGACCGTTTGATATCGCATCTTCAGACTTTGGTTGATGCTGGTAATACGGTAGTGATGGTCGAGTTGGATATGCGAATTATCGCAACGGCTGATTATGTGATTGATATGGGCCCTGGCGCGGGAGAGGCGGTCAGATCGTTGCCACGGGAACACCTGAGCAGGTGGCCACGGTGGAAGATGGTGCTTCAGCGCCGTTTTTGGCTACGGTTTTTAAAATAATTAAACTAATATTCCTATGTTCTTTTTCTGGCTATGTAGTTGGTAAAAGATGCTAGAAAGGATCTCTCAGTATTGATTTGGGTAACTGATATTCTCTAATGATTCTTGAGGCTGCCCTGAAGAATATACTGATAGAGACTGTTATCTTCTACGGGCAGAGCGATAGGATACGTTTTCCTGTTGACGACCAGCTGATGACACTAGAAAACCCGCCGTTGATGGTATCCCGGAGATATCTAGGCAATGCTTCTGTATGCTTTATCTGATAATAAAAGCAGATGCATTCCCCGGCATTAAAATTTAGACGGATAGTGGGTGAAGCGTAGCTGTCTAATTCTTGCCACAGAACGTAAAGAAAATCGCTCCAATGCCCTAGAATATATGCGGTACCGGGGCAAAGATATACCCCCGGCGATGTTTCAGCCCTAGGAGCGCGCGCCCATGAGGCACCATCAAAAAACCCGGACGTTATCACTATCCTGGCAGCCGGCGGAACTATCGATAAGTTCTACTCGGTGGCGGGCACCCTCGATATTGGCAAGCCTGCCGCGCACGATGTGCTGTCGAGAGTGCTCACCGATATTCGTTTTGATATTCGTGCGCTCATCGGCAAAGACAGCCTGGATATGACCGACGAAGACCGCGCCGAACTCGTTGCCGCCCTCGACGCGGTCGAACACGACCAGGTTCTCATCACCCACGGGACCGACACGATGAGCGAATCCGCCCGATACATCGCCGAGCATGCCGAGCTGGGGTCAAGGTTGTGGTGCTGACCGGTGCCATGCAGCCGGCGGTCATGGCGGCATTCGGATGCGGGGTTCAACCTGGGGCTGCGATTTCCGCATTAACCTGTGAACCGGGCGTTTACATCAGCATGAGCGGCCGAGACTTCCCAGCGCACACCGTGCGTAAGGATCGTGCCCGAGGGATTTTTGAGGGATAAACTACTGAAATTTTTGCTGCGTTCTGCAGGCTCTTGGTGACGCTTCAGTAAACAGTGCGTAAATCTAGCGTTATCTCAGTTTCATCTCGTACCGTAGTATTGAGTGCTTTCTCGATGGCGCCTCCGGCAGTGTTTCACAACGCCAGCGGCAGACGGGGTACCCTATGAGTGAACAATATAACCCGGGTTTTTGGGATCAGGCTTGTTCCACGCCGCCACCCGTGCGGCGCCTGTACCTGTATCCGCATGCTTTTTCCTCGTGGTGCCTGCGCGACGCTGGTGTATTTTTCGAGCTATCGGCTTGACCCTATCGGCGCGGTTCCCCTCATGTACCTGTCTCTGCATGGCTGGTTTGCGGTCGCGTATGCGCGCAATAAATCTATGGGGCTTGTTATGGTGGGGAACCTGCTCAGCGCTGGCGGCTTCCGTTATCACCGGATTTTTCGCCTATATTTTGGTTTTTATTCACGGGCCAAGAACACTATGGAAACTCTTGGGAGGCTCGTACCCCATTCTGCTATATTTGGATTATGGCCTCCTTCGTGATCAGATTTTTATGCTCCTCTTATTCGTCTTCTGAGTCTTTCCGCAGGTTCCCTCCCGTGCCGAACGTGAGGGCCCAAGGGACCCGCAACTGTCAGAAGAGTCTTCCCCGTCTGAAGACCAGGGCAGCCTACGACCACACGCTGACTAGGCCGAGGCACAGAGCACCCACCGCACAGACTCGGATATGCCATCATGGGTTCCTGAGCTTATCCGTTCCCCAACGTGCCATGATTGCAGCCGTTACTCCCTGCAAGCGTGGTAGTGTGTACATAACCAACGTTGGTGTGGCAGGCACCTGCGCGCCGGGCTACACAAAATTGCGGTAACGAGGATGTACATATGAGCTGACAGACATGAAAAACGATGATTCTTCCCGTCAGCCTGAGGAACCTGAACTACGCCGCAGGAATCTTCGGCGACGTCGCTATAGACGATCATTCAGAGGATAGCACAGCACGCCAAAAACCCGCCGGAACCGGCGGTACATCGCTAACGAACACAGCGGGCGTACCTCAAAGTCGGATCCTCACCCGAGGATAAACAAAACCTCAACAACCGGCAACGCCCAGAACCGGCAGAACTGCTCCGTCAGCGCCAGGGTATGTTGGGTTACAACCGGGATACCCTGCGCCGAGTCCATCGACGCCCAAATCCTTATGCGAATCCGCATGTCGTACCAGATGTCGGGATATGCAGTGCCGAGCCCAACCGCATACCCGTACACTGCATATCCGGCAAACCCGCACGATGAGATTGTCCGCAAACGTTCGCTGATGTACCTGCGCCTGTGTATTGTGGGTGCTCTTATTGCGATCGGTATTGTTGCGACGACTTTCAACCTTATCGGTGCGATCATCGAACGCAGCGACTGCGGAACCGGCGGCTACTCATGGGTGAATACTCGCAGCGAGTATGCCGTGAGGATAACACCTCAGCAATCACGCGTCGGTTTTCTCTATCATCTTTAATCGTACCCGATATGTCATATTTTGGGCTGCTTGCCGTTAGGAAGAATCGCACCACGTGAGGTGCTTGTCATTGACTATTATTGGCATTGTGCTTTTCGTCTTTGGGGATTGTGCTTGCTGGTTTAATGCTTTGCGGCGGTATAGCCATGATAACGGCGTTTGGATCCTCGGGATTACTCGCTATTTTTATCATATTCCTCGTGGCTGGGGCAGTACCTGTGGCGAGCTTATTTTTCTCGATTATTTTCGTCCGGCATGCCTCGTGATGAACCATAAGGACTACGCCACGAAACCCGGTGTATAACCACTGCGGGGTGCCACACCGTGCCCCATTCAGTGGTCTTGGCGTGAGGGTAAATGTGGCTCACGAGCCGGTGAAAACGTATCTGGCAATAATTCTGATACAGTCGATGGGTCGAGGGTGCGGGGACACCATGTGGCGCATCCAGCCTTGTCGGCGGGTTATCCTGCACTGTCAGCCTGGTGTGCCCGCTTATACATTCCCAGAACCCTATGCTGCCCGAGCCGCAGCGTACGGTATGCCTGGTACCTTCAGGTACTCTGGTGCATTATCGGCGGGTCTCAATAACTCCGAAATCGAAAATATGCATCGATATATCTGGTGCGTCTAGGTATTGTAGGTGCGCTTCTTGCCCTGTATGCGATGGGTATTTCAGGTATATAATACGCTTGATTCGTGCAGAGGGCATTGGATCAGGATAAATGCCTTTCACGTGAACGTATAGTCATTGTGCCCGGGTATATTTTAGTAACGCTATCGCAGCCTTTCAATCTGCAATATTTTTGGTTGGTTAGCCGTTAAAAAGCAACCGTCAGTTATCTGCGGGTGCGCGTTATCAACATTATTGGGATTGTGCTGGCCTTGGGAACTATGGAGGAGGCCCTGGTTTTACTCCCGACAGTAAAAAGCGTGGTGACCTGGGGACATACCGTGGATAAAGGGGCGCTAGTCTCCCTAGTGGCGACGGTTGCACCTGCGGTTGATTTAGTTTTCTCGATTATATTTGTAGTGTATGCATCGCGCATGAAACGAGGCATATATTCCCCGAAGAATACCTACCAACCGTGATAGGGTGTGCGTAGATAAAACTCACTCCGGCTCGGGAATTTGTGACGTCGGAAAAGCCGTATAAATCCTTAGGATTAGGGATATATGGGGAGGAGGAAACTGCTGTGGATCACGATCTCGCGTGCATGATGCTGATGCGGTTCCCCTGCTCACATGAACGCCGAAGTGCTTCGCCTCGGGCGAAGCCTCGCAGATCGGTCAGGATGCGCGCCCACCCGCTACACGGCACCGATTCGCCACGCGGTTCCGGCAGCGCCGCCCGCATACGCCCTTGAGCATGCACGACAGAATTCTGGGGAGCCGAAACCAGCCCCACAGCCACCGCAGCCCAAGAAACAGGGCGCGGTTCGTCAGGCGCTTCGGGCAGCTACGAAACCGAAAACTGCCGAGCCTCAGGCACCTCAGGATGCGCCTGCCCCACGTTTTATTCCCGCCCCACGCCGCCGCCGCCAGCCCTAGTTCTTCGGAGAGTATCCGCTGCATCAGAACCTGCCCCATCACAAACCTCACAAGAGATTGAGCGGGATGTATCGCCGCGACGGAATAGTATTCCACATCAGGCATATACGCCGAAGAACCTGAGCCGCGCATTCTCTCAAATGCAGGTGAGGCTTGAAACAATAAATGCACGACGACGTTCCCTGAACATCACCATCGGTGTCCGGTTAGCAGTGCTCGCTCTCTTGGGGATTTTTGAAGGCGCTATTGTTACGCTACACCACCAATATGGGGATGGGGATTCTGGCTGATTATCACAATCTACGCCGTTGTTCAGGTATGGCCGTTAGCGCGTCCGCCTAAAGATGCTTCGGACGCATCCGTATATTCCGTGTGGGAGAATATTTTTCGCTGATCTGCTTTATCGGTGTTGGACTGGTACTTTCACCCATCACATTCTACTTCTCGTCTTGAACTGGGATGGTATTTCACTGGGTCTTGACCCCATGATTGTGTCTCTGCACGCTGGGCGCTTTATGAGCTTCTTGAAATCGCATTGCTGAGTGTAACCCTGTATAAGTTCAATACTCTGCGTGCGATACTTGCTCGCCCAACATTGAGTATTCGCTGGGGTGTATATAAGGACTCACTGCGCCGCTGCGCGACGCGATATGACATGCGTGGCGGTGTTGTTTCTGTCTCTTGCTGGCAAACCTTGCTAATCTAACACTAGAAACCAGTACGAGAGGGAAAACCCGGTGGAAAAACCAGCCAGGCATCCGCATGACGATCGGGCCACGGTATTAGTGTCGAAGATATCGGGCTTAAAGCCTACGGGCCCCCTTCAAGTGTCTCTGGCAGCCCTCATCGCGAGCGATATTTATAGGGATGTGGGCGTACATTCTGATCTCGTATATCGTCTGGGTTGTTACGGTGCCGCTGCAGGGCGTGTCGCTCTGGGAATCAGAAACTTTTCTGACGCTCAAAGACCAGCTTCCCCTCGTATTCTTCATGATGGCAACCTTCGTGCTGATGGCGCTTCATGTGGTGGTGTTGTTGCGTATTTACGCGGGCATAGGTGGGGCTGCGTATGTGCTGACTGCCTCCTTGCTGTTGGGAATGCTCTGCACCTTTATTGTGCTCTTGCTGGTGGGCGTTATCATGGCCCGGTCTTGTCGGGGCCCTATGGAGGAGTAGAGTTCCTCTTAGATTCCAACTCGTCGCCGCTGTTTCGCCTCTTTATGTGGGTATGCCGTATCTTGTGATGAGCGTTATCGCTCTTGGACTGATCTGGAGCCGTGCAGCCCGCGAATACATGCATGCGCGAAGTTTATGGCGTGCCGAGCAGCGTGAGGATTCCCTGATGTTCTAAACCACTCCCACAATATATTCTCTATTTGGAATATATACATGTGAGAGAGTATTTTTGAGGGTGCTGTGCTAGGTGTTTTTCTGCTCTGGTGCGGTACACTTTTGATATCGCAGAAAACCTGCTGAGAAATATTCCACATATGGAATACGGGTGTAAATACTGCAAACCGTCCTTGAGGTCGGCTACTCTCAGAAATAAGTTCACAGCTCTAGTGAGCTAAAACCTCAGGAGAATCGCCGATGACCAACCACCCAAACCCTGCTTCAGGAGATCCCTCACCCAGCAACCTTCAAACCCTTATGTGCAGCATTTACAGCAGCATATGGCGGTGGGGCAGGGGCAGAATCCTACGTTCCTTCAGGCTGCCCCTCAGGGCATATATGACAATAACGCGGTTAAAGATTGAAAAACCTGCACGAACATTCGTACTGACACTGGTTCTTGTGGGTGCTTTGGCATGTATCGCGTTACGGATCATAGAGTATCTGGTCAGTGCATCGTTAATGGAACGAGGCGGCACGCTGGGTAAGCTCCCAACAGTATGCAGAGAATATTGATCGCGAGGCCATTGCGGTTCCCGCATTTTTACTCTCGAGCGCCAGGCAGCCCTTTTCTGCTGGTATCTGTTTTTGTGTCTTCGTGTCTTTTATCTGCTCTTCGGCTGTTTCGCATATGTGGGGCGGAATTGGGCGCATGTTATGCTGACAATTCTTGCCGTTATCGGGATTATGTGAGCGCCTTCAAATGCTGGGCTTTAATACCGCGCAAACAGGTATTGAGGGATCTCTCAAAAATCCACAGGTGCAGGGGTATAGGGTGACTCGCTGATTCATATGCTGCCCTCTGCGCGGTTAACCTGCTTACGATAATTTTGATGTGGCTTCGTCCGGCTAATCGTTATGTACGCAAACTCAAGGCATATCGGCTGGCGCGTTTAATGGAACAGACTCCAATATCAGCAGGCCTATGCATATCGTTGTTCAGCCAGGCTACTATGCGGGGCGGCAGCCAGGGAGGTTACAACCCCAACGCCGGGCGGCAGCATCCCGAACAGCGGTCGTAGACGGGTAGAGCCGATCAGCAGTTAGGGCGGTTGCAGAGTTTAAACCGCCAAGGTTCGGTTTATAAGAGAACCACAATGCAGGTGTTCAAAAGAACTTTTAGTATGCTCAAAAGAGTATTCACTCAGCGCTATAAAATTTTATAAAACCCGTGTAAGGACTGCGCGACATATTCTGCCGCCCCTATGCCGGAAGGCGCGTCGTATCAACCTCCTGTGGCAGCATCGAATCCGGGAGGTCTCGCTGTCATAACTAATGAGCCTAAAAGACCTACTTTTGTTTTGTCTTCGCCAATTTTACCGCTACGTGTGCCCAATTCTGCGTTTTGTGGGTATGTCCTAACGTCTTCATATTTGAGCGAGGCTCTTAAATGGCATCAATCGCACGCGCGCGTACCTGCGTATGGTGATATGTCTCTTGAGCAGATGAAATCTGGAATGTTTGCACAGGCGCAGCTAAACTCAACGCTCACATTCCATTTTTCTTTCCGTGCTGACATCTGCTCTGCTTTATATTCTTTTGGGCTCGTCGTGAATAGTGGGAAAAACTGGGGTCGCATTCTGCTGACTATTCTTGCTTCCTTGGGCATGCTAATGAGCAGTATGAGCGCTTTGGGCGAGCTTATACGATGTCTAACCCGAGGCGCCGGCTTTTACCGAATGCGCGAGTATTTGGGGTCTCTGGTGGCCGATATATGCTACTTTTCCTGGTGAATGTTGCCTGGTTGTTCTCGTGTGGATGCCGCCCGTGAACGTGTATATGCCGGAACACTAAAGCCTGCTGGAAGCTAAAAAGGCGCTGGAGGCGGGTAGTAAGAGACTACGCCGACCGGTTTGCCGGCTCAGCCGGAATTAGCCTCGAAGAGCAGACTAAAGGTACAAGCTCATAGCCTAGATACTGGGCAGTGCAGGCCTTTTCCGCTATTCTCGAAAAAAGAAGCCCAATGCGGTGCTTCACCCCGTTATAACCGCAGGACTATTGTCGATGAATGAATATCCCAGGCCAACCGGCAGATCCCCAACTGCCGCAAGCTCCACAGACATCGGGTGCATACCCAAACCAGCCACCAGAATCGAGTATGGGCGAAATGAGCTCGTAAACTCGCAGATCTCGCAGCCGTATATGCAGAATCCGGCGCATCAGGCAGCGCCGTCACCTTCCACGCCGCCGGATCGGCGCAAAACCGAAAATGTCGAGTCTGTTGCTGTCTGTCCTCATCCTGGCGATCTTGATGCCCGTCTTGCGGCGTTATCGAGATACGGCATTATGGCCTCTATGGTGAATAGCCCTGATAAAGCGCTCCGTCAGTCATTGAAGTGCTTATCAACGGTTATTGCTAAACGGAATTTTATGAACTTCGAGATATACAGGTCGGTCTAGTAGGCCGTTTTGTTTTAGTATTTTCTTCCAGCATCCATCTACATCCGGGATGTTTTCCTAGGATACAACTGGGCGCGCATTGTTCTGACGGTTTTTACCAGCACAGTGTTAGCCACGCTCTTAGTCATCGCTTTTCCTGATGGACTCGATCGTGAGGCTGCGACGGGTTTGCCAATTTTACGGATCTGGTGGATCTTCGGGGTCAAGCTCGGGCTTGTCATCTCACATCTATATCGCCATTTTGGTGGGTGGAGCCTGCTGCGTGCGTTCTGATGTGGCTGCCGCCCGCGAATAGAGTATGTTCGCCGGCGTACTTCGGTGCGGCGGGCGCGGAACCAGGCAAATAACCCACGGAATGTCACGGTCCTATGCATATCGGCACCCCGCGCCGTATCCGGGGCGGGCACCGGGGAATCAGCCTTCCTCTGGAGAGCAGCAGCTTTAGCTTCCACGAGGGATCTCAGAGTTTTACGCTACGTAAGGGTGCTGCGGCATATATTCTAACATATGCCGCAGCACCCTTTTCTCTGTCGATACGTCTGGGCGTACAATGATTTTCTTGTATGTCCATGATAGCCTTTATTTCTGGGTATATGACCGATAAATAATGAAACTATAAGCGCACTTAAATCGCCGCTTTTCAATATTCTCGCGGCACCTGATCCAAAACGTAGAGATATTGTCATATTGGCTTGATGAACCTGTAACGTGTGTGCTAAAGGTTGTGGAGGTTCTTTCGTAACACTCAGCTAAGACCTTAGATAACTTTCATTACAATGCCGCAGCCCTCTGGGAGGGAATACCGCCGATGAGCTATGACAGCGCTGTGCGCTCTGAATACTCCATGCAACACTAGCTCTCTGGGTGTGGTTGAAGAAGAATATAGTGAATTATTCGCCCGTACCGAGAGCCTCTTTAGAGCACCCTGCCATGTACCACGTGCGGTGAAGATATCCGCATGCGCCAGCGTGTTGATTGCTATTCTTCGCACCATACCTGACGTGGCATCATGGCATTTTGAAAATTTTGCTCTGAATGCTCTGACTATTGCCAACGTTTTCTTACGCGTTATTCTACGAGATTTTTATTCTTCGTATGCGCTGGCGCGTGCTCTGCTGGTTTCCACTCGCGCTGCTGACCTTGGGAGCCTCCCTGCCTGACTCTGAGCTGGCTGCGCCCGCGTTCGCATTCCGGGCATTCCTGTTGTCGGTTGTGGTGCTGAGCGCATGGCGGCACTGACGCACCTGGTGCTGTTAGGATTTTTGATGTTCGCCAGCGTTACACCCACTGTATATGCGTGAGAGCAACGCCCTGCCGTCAGGCATGCGCGCACTGCAATGGCCGTAGGTTCTGGGGCCTCTGTTACAAGATAAATCCGGGCTGTGTTCACTGAGGCCAATGGCGGCGCGTCAGCTTTTCTGCAGATTCGGGAGCGATGGTTTTGCGGTTGTTGAGGGTGTGTTTCCAGGCCGAAAATTCGGAGATCAGGCGTGTCCAAAATTCGATCGGCATATGTATCGAAATATCAGGTTGAGCTCGGCGTGATTCTAAAATATTTCCACGACATCGGTCAATAATGTATGACACTGGAAACTAAGGCTCCGCTATGCTCATGTAATACAGCCGTTTAACACGGTAACCGAGGAACAAAGGAGCACCACCGATGAGCGAGCAGCGCCAGGCCTGACCCGGCTCTGCCTCAAAACCCTCAGCCTTCCGGGAGCCAAGGCTACCCCCAACAACCCGCACCCGCCGGTCAGCCCATGTATGAACGCCCCGCTCCGCCGCATGAACCACCAAAGAAGCCCGCGCGTGCCGAGGAACCGTTGCGCCGTTCTCATCGTAGATTATTGCGGCTCTTTTGCGGATTATCGATGATATTATTATGGGAGCTTTACCTACATCCCGCGACGGGCAGCAAAAGAAATTTCGCCCAAGGGCAACATCAGCGAAGTGAGACTGAATTACTGATTCCTGGCGAGGAATTATCTTTGGCATCGTGTGCCTTCTTTTCTTCTCTGGCAAGAAATATGAGGAGGTCCTAGGTTCGGCTATCGGTCTTACTGCCTGTAGCCGGTATCTTTGCAATGATCTATATGCTAATGGAGATGCAGAGGCTCTGGATAACGTTAATAAGTCTTTGACGAAAGTATAAAGCGATCCCTCCCCAGAAGTACATTAGGATTTTTCCGCTATAAAGAGTTTTGGGGTTTATCTCCGGAACTAGCTTCTATCGTGATCAGGATTCTTCCTGATTATCCTGATCTGGCTGCCAGCCACTCACTAAACCATGACGATGGCTCCGTGTCACGGCGCGGTGGCTGCACAGCAGCAGGAAAATCCGGCCCGTCGATGCAGCGCCCTCGCGCCGTGCCCGCATCCGAGGGACAGGTGCCCGCTGCACAGCGCCATATTACCCAGCAGGCTCAGCGGCGGGGGTATGGATGCGACAGCATCCTCCAGAATCCGCAGGCTCAGCAGAATAATGACGCCGCGCAAAAGCCCGTCAAAAATCGAGACCATCAGGGCACGTAGCGGGTACAATCTGAGTCAGAGATTGAAAAATTTCACCATGGGTTTGATGCACTTCGTGCATGCCTAGCAATGTTCGTCGTGCACCTCGGGCGCGCGCGACGAACGTCTTCGGAGTCTCAACGATCGAAGTGAGAGATTCCGCAACCCAACCACAGAAAAACATTGTTGAGAGGAACCATGCAGGTCAGATCACTTATGGTCCAACCTGCCAGCCTGCGCCGCATCCCCAACGCGCCCATGCGCGGCGATTCAGTCGCACCGTGCCAGCACGCAGAAACCTATGAGCCCACTACCGTCGTCAAGATCAGCGCCTCACCTGATGATTTACGCCGTGGCGCTGTATATGATCGTGCGAGCTATCGATTTGGCGACGATTTCGGGTTCCAGACATACCACACGGAGAACGGTAAGACGACCGAAGTAAACTCTTCGACGGGTCTCGGCTGTGTCATCAGTTGCAATTTTGCTGCGTTTACCATTCTCCTCCAGTTCTTCTACTAGGGTCGCGGGTGGGCGCGCATTACCGCCCTTGTCACGGGATTATCGGTACCATTCGCGATCTGCTCTACTTCTTGCTCACCCTACTCGCCCGATCGTTGGTACAGTCCGTTACATCTCAAGATGGATGGGGGTTCCTTGCAGGTATCTATAAGCCCTGCTGTGCGTAGTTCTTGTGTTGGGTGTTATTTTGCCAGATTGCGGTAGTGGTTTTCGTAGCTTCGTGGTGATGCTGCTCGGTCTCGAGCGATAGCCGCCTCTGGCGCAGCTGCGGCAGGATCAGCCCGCAGCCCGTTCAGCAGCCCTGCAGAATCCCAGCCTCAGCAAGGATTCGGTCCAGGCTACACTAAAACCACCAGGCACAGAACCGCATAATCACAACCAAACCCACACCTGCAGAATCCTAACCTAACCGGTACGACAATGGTGATGATGGTACCGCTTTGAACTGGCCTCTCACACTCCGGATGCGCCCTCAACAGCGCGGAAACGGATTCGCCGTACGCTACCATTTAGAGTATGGCGGGCGTTTTGCCGTTTGCACGTATAAAAAGTGTTGCTGGCATGCATACGGCCGCCGCTAGATACTAGCACCGGTACACACGATGAAAGTCACGCAGGACACATCGCGAGCCAGAAATCCCTATTATCAAGATCCGCAGTATCAGCCTGCACGCATGCAGCCTCAAGGACCTTATGGCCAGCCATACCAGCCAGGGCTTATATGTCTGTTCCGGAGAGCCCGAACCCAGCGGTGGTAAAAACGGGTATTTATCCCGCAGTCTTTGGGGTATGCGCTGTGCCCTGGTGTCAAGTATTTACAACTCGGTAACTTCGAGACAGGATGGATGCCCTGCTCGGGTAACAGAAAAACCGAAGTACTCTCCGTGTAGGAACTACGGTAGCGTCAACTTTTCCAGACTCGTTGATAACAACGAGGTATTGTTGATGACATTCTGATAGCCGTCATCATGAGTCGCTCACGGTCGTTATCCGGTTGTACGCCAAAGGGCACACTTGGGCGCGTGTTACAGCTTTTGGTCTTAAAGTGGTGGTGGTGCGTTTCGATTGTGCAATTACCCTGATCATGCAGTCCTCATGGGTGCCGGCACAGGGTCGGTGAGATTATTCCCCCGTATTCTTACGATGAACGACCCTGTGTCAGTGGTATGTCAATCTTCTCAGCGGTTCTGTGGGGCGCCATTATCGTGTTCAGCTGGTGCTGCGTGATTTCGCCGCAGTATACCGCTCAGAGCCGCATCTGGCGTATGTACCAGCAGAATCAGGGCGGTGTAAATCCTACCAGCAGCAGGGTAGCCAACCCTATAATCGATTAGGGTGTGTACTAGCTGATAAGAATATAGGCGCTATAGCGGGGGCGGCGAGTCTGGTCTGTATTCATACGCCCACTTATCTGTACTGCAAGTTTGAGAGTTTGAGGCGCCCTGCTCAGTTTGCCTCGTTCTTGGCTGGAGACGACTTCGCGCAGGTATTCAAAGGTCACGGGCAGAACCGACCAACACAATAATGACCGCAAAGCATCTCAATATTGTTGTGGATGAACTCGACACCACGCAACAGCACGCCTGCCATGCCAATGAACCAATCCACAGGGACGGCACCAGGATGTTCCAGAGGTTGAACCTACGGCGCGGATACGAAAATACCCGCCGCCAGCGAAACAAAGGTCTTTGAACGATCGGTACGAAGCGACCTACCACAACAAAGTGCGAAACCGCCTCGTTTTTGGCAAAAGAAATCCTTCCGCAGCGATGCAGGTTCGCGGTGCTCAAGTTTTTGCGTCGTCTTTGAAAAGATTACGGCCATGGCGGGCACGCAGCTGATGCCCGACCTCGCCGCCAGCTACCGCTGCTACGATAGTAAGAACCGGACGCCAGCCAGGCGCGTACTGCCTGCGGTCGTGGAGCATACCCAGAGCGAAAGATCAAAAGGAAGTCGCGGAAAGCACTGGAAACAGCACGCCCGATTCGGTAAAAACGATGATGGCCGAAACCACCAGAACCCACGGACCGGTGCTGATCTTGTCACCGGCAAGCTTGAGAACCGAGGAGCCCCAACGGCAGATGGGCAAAGAAGTACGAGGGATAGCCGCCGATCACTGAAGTAGTCGAGACACAAGGCACGCGCGGTGCGCGCACACAATCCCTATGCGGTCTGCCCTGAGGCCACCTAAAGGCAAAAATATGTGGAAGCTGTGAGAGTGTCTCGCAATATTCTACCGGGATTCTTTGCGAGAAACGATTAAAGTGTGAATCTGCCTCATGAGCTTGGCTAGACAGTGGAATCATGGCGTCTATGCCGATGAAGAATATAAAGGATAGTGAAGTCAGTACCCATATATTCCGTGACCGTTATAGTATTCCCAAACCTGCATGCACGAGGTAACCGTACAGCATGTGCGGAGCCTTGAAATCTGCCATGATGGGAGAAACCCCTCACAAAGGAACCTAATACAACCTCCATGAAAACGCAAGCCCTGCTCAGAAAGCTCACCGCAAGCCAGAATGTGAGCTTTCACGGGCGCAGTTCAGGAGGCTATCGAGGCGCTTGTCACCGACCGCCGCCGCACCCTCGTGGTACAGCGTACAGGCTGGGAAAATCTGCCGTATATTTTGCTTTCGGCGCTTCTGATGCGTACCCAAGGTTCCGGGGTTGCCCTTATTATCTCCCCGCTGCTTTCGCTCATGCGCGATCAGGTGCAGGCAGCCGAACGCGCCGGGGTTCGTGCCGCTATGGTGAACTCCGCTAACGTGACCGAATGGGAGGCAATACGCGCCCGCCTTGATGCAAACGAGCTGGACGTTCTCCTCATTGGACGAACGACTCAATAACCCGCATTTCGTGAAGGTGGATGCCTTATCTTCAGCCGCGGCTTGGTCTTCTGGTGGTCGATGAAGCGCATTGTATATCCGATTGGGGGCACGATTTTCGCCCCGATTACCGGCGTATCGGGGCGCTTGTTCGTGAGCTTGATACGAACGTTCCCGTACTCGCGACGACCTGACCGCGAACGAACGTGTAAGCCGCGATATTGCCGAACAGCTTGCCGCAGGCGCCAGCTGAGGACGTTGTGGTGCTGCGCGGTTCGCTCACCCGCGATTCGCTAGGCTGGGCGTGCTGCAGCTGCCCGACGAAGCGCAGCGTCTGGGCTGGCTGGTTGAACACCTGTGATGCGCTGCCGGGCTCAGGGTTATCTCTGCCCTGACGGTATCCGCCGCCGGGACACCGCGGCTGCTGCAAACCGCCGGGCACAAAGGTTCTGCGTACCGGAAAAGGCCGTCGATGAACGCGGCCGAAAGCCCTCAAAAACCAACCGGGTTAAGGCTCTTTGTTGCCACGAAGTGCCCTCGGTATGGGTTTTCGATAAACGGATCTGGGGTTTGTGGTGCATCTTGGGGCGCCTTCGGCTACTGAGCGGTGACTACTACCAGCAAGTGGGCCGTGCCGGTCGTGGCACCGACCATGCGGATGTACTTCTGCTGCCCGGGCGTGAAGACCGCGCGATCTGGGGATATTTTGCGACCGCATCTATGCCGACGAACAGAACGCGCCTACGCCGTGTGTGTGATGCGCTGGCGGATGAGCCTGATGGGCTGTCTATACCCGCGCTGGAGGTGCGTGTGCAGATTACGCCGAAGCACGCCAGAGCTTCTGCTCCAAAAGTACTCGATGTTGAGGATGCGGTGCGCAAGATCGGTTCACGCTGGTACTCCACCGGTGCTCCTGGGAGCTACGATGCGCCACGATACCGTGCCGTGGCGCAGGCGCGCGTTCCGGGAGCAAGAGGCCATGCTCGCCTACGGTACCGAGGGTGCCGCATGGTCTTTCTGGCACGCGAGCTGGACGATACCACGGCGGCTCCGTGCGGAAAAATGCGATAGGTGCGCGGGCCCCTGGTATCCCGAACAGGTCTCTGAGCGCGCCGTGCGGCAGGCTCAAGGAACCCTCAACGCGGTTGGCGTGAAAGTAGCGCGCGCGGCATGTCGGCCTACCGGGCTGCAGGAACTCGCGGGAGAGAACGCGCCGAAGGTAAGATTCCGGTGTCAGAGCGGGCCGAACCGGGTTACGCGCTGGCACGCCTCAACGATAATGAGGGTGGGGCAGCCGTGTGCGTGAACTTTTAGCGACCGACAGATCCGGGAACCTCTCGATACGCCCGTTCCCCAAGCCCTCAGGCGAGCCTGCGTGCGGGTTCTTGCGGCATGGGACTGGGGCGAGGGTCGGCCGCGCCCGAAAACCGTACTCACGGTACCGTCTCCCGGTGCGTCCACGTTAGCGCGCTCGTTAGGGAGGGGCTGGCCATGTCGGCAAGACTCTGTGTGTTGGGCGAGGCTGGAGCTGGCTGCCGAACCGCGCGCTTCTTCGGCGGCAATAGTGTTTTCCGATGTGCCGATGTCATGCGTTCTACCAGTTCCGCCTGAGGTTGAGCAGAGCTGCGTGAGCATCCGGGACCTGTATCTTTTGGTGAGCGATATTGTGGATTCTCGCTGGAGTATCACCGTGTTGGCGCAGCGGCTGCGGGTGGGCGGAGCATCTGCCGTATATCCCTTCGCGCTGGGTGTGACACTGAGAATATGTATTTCTCGCGGGAATATATAGCTTTTGACAAGGACAGCATAAGACGTATGGAATACAACAATAGTGGTGCTCACGCCGGTGACGGTGAAGCTCTCAGCACCATTGCGACATTGGCTGAGCATGAACGCTGGATGCGCCTGGCTCTCGACGAAGGAAGCGCGCAGCATGCGCTCGGTGAGATACCTATCGGCGCGGTGGTGGTAAAAATGCCGAAGGCGAGGTATCGGCTCCGGGGCGTATGCCGCGCAGATCATGACCCACCGGGCACGCTGAGATCACGCGATTCGCCAGGCGGCACAGCATCTTAAGACCTGGCGTTTGGAAGAGTGCACGCTCGTAGTGACCGTTGAACCATGCCTCATGTGTGCCGGGGCGATTCTGATGGCGCGCATACCCACGGTGGTGATGGGTGCTGGGAAGACAGGTGCGGTGGAGAGTCAATATGATGTGCTCCGTGACCGTCGTTGGGAGAGCTTGATGTGCGGGTTTACGCCGGGGTGCTGCGCGAGGAATGTGCCGGGCTGATGCGATTTTTGACACACGCCGCCCGTAGCAGAGGATCTAAACTGCTGGGTATTTTTGTCAAATTCTTTGTCTTCCTCATAAAAGTCTCGTGATGTGAATAAAGCGGAAACCGTGTGAGGCACATCGTGAGTCTTTTAGTCTGAAAGGGAAGGAAGAAGATAGAGGAGAGAGGGAAAGCGACAGGGAGCCAGCACCGCTCACCCCCTTATTTGAACGAAAATCGCTTTTTCTTTTGAAAAAGTAATCCATAAATTTCAAAAATAATATCAAATCGTCAAAAGAAATGGTCATGTGCACTGTTTCTGCGGATCTACGATAGATGAGGTAATTCAGTCCCTGCGTGCCATACAGCGGGGACGCGCCAAGAATCCTGACACGTATTCATTTAAGGTTCAGCACACTGTTAACCGCAGACGATATTTTGGGCTCGGGGTCGCCATAAGGCGCTCTTCGGCCGTACCAGCTTCACGGTGGAACGCGGCGAGGTCATCCTGATACAGGCCGACAGTCAGATTGAACGCACTTCCCTGAGCTTGGCCCTTACCGGGCGGCTGAAGCTCAGCAGCGATCTCAGCTGGGATCACCGAAAGCCCCGTCGGCTTGCGCCACCTGCGGTATCTCTGACATTAGTGATTCCCAAGTTACCGCCCCCGAAGTGCATATGCGCGTGCATGATTACGTCTCGAAATGCTCTCGTACTCTCTGCCGTTCTTCGGTCGGCCCCGGGCAAAGCACTGGCTGGAGCAGAATGATTTGAGGCGAGCTCGATAGACTCTGGACCGAACAGCTTACAGGTGAGCAGAACATCCGTCTGATGAGCGCTCTGGCGGCGCATACCCGCTCGATCTTCTGGTTGTTGATACTCCGTCACGGCATCTGGACCACACCCGCATGTGGCTGCCGTATCTGCAGAACTCGCCGAAAACGAAGACGATCCGCGTGCCGTGATCGCCGTAGTTCCACGTATGTCCGAAAGCTGGAACGGCAAAACTGCCGTGGTTGGTGACGCCGCAAGACCTTGAAGAAAACCCGCGGGATGTCCGAGAGCACATCCGCCTCACCGTTGCCGCGGAGAGACACGACTCGTCCCTGGATGACTTGCTCGGCGGCGGCGACCACCGACGACGATCGCTGCGACCGAACGATCGCGAGACGCTAGAGGCGGGGATCCGGGCAGTGAATAGTACAACCGTCGGTCGCTGGGAAGACTCGGCTGTGACCCGCATCGAAGTATCGAGTCTCTCGCGAAGACCACGAAGAACAGCTCGAAGAATTATCGACCCGAAGAATCCAGCAGAGAAGGAACGGTAACTGTGCAGGTGTGGTTCGTGTTGCGCTCACGTCTGAACTTAAACGTCTAACCTCCGGAGTGCTTCCGGTACTGGTGCTTTTGCTGTGTCGTGTCCCGCTGCTGCTCGCGGTTCACTGTACCTGCCCGGCAACTGGGATACCTACGGGCATGCTGAACTGCGGTATTGTGGGCGCACTCGTGGTGGAAGACTGAGGAGGCGCGAAAAGATGCCTCCGGTGGCGATCTGAACACCGGTGCGGATGTCCAAAAAGAGAAACCTGCTGGATGGGACCTTCGACTGGAAGGCGTAGAGACCCGTGATAAGGCCGTCCGAGGCGTCGGCGACGGGACCTATGATTTTGCGCTCGTGATTCCGAAGCTTTGCAGCCGGGCTCGTGAGTACCGGCTCGTTCAAAGCCTGATGAGGTAAACTTCCGGTCCCATTAACCCGCAGGCCGCCGGGCTGGAAATTATCACGAACGACGCCAATAACTATGTGCTCACCAGCTTATCGTGACGAAGGCGGGAACAGCCGTGCGGGATTCCGTGGCCTCAAGGTGGGATGGACGGCGGAACACTCTGCTGGCGAGCTTCACGACCATTCACGGCAAAATGGAATGAGGGCGGCCGACGGCGCCGACAAAATCAACGCGGTACACCGTCAAACTTTCCGATGCGATGACCCAACTCGCTGACGGAACCCGGAGACCCTCAACGATGGTGCCGTCAAGCTCGCGGACGGGTCTGGGCAGCTGGTGAATGGTTTCCCGGTAGGCTCATCAGAAGGGCAAAATAAGCTCGCCGAGCGGTTCGTCCCGGATTGGCTGACGGCGCAGAGCACCCTCAAAGCAGTGCCGGAAAAAGTCAATAGACGGTGCGGTCGAAAGCTCGCTGACGGTTCATCAACCGCCAACGGTGCCGTCGCACGCATAACGGCGCTTTGCAGTTTGGCGGATGGCGCAAACGCAGCCTCTCGCAAACGCTCTCGGCATGCCTTAAAGAAAGGCGCGAACGAGCTCGCCCAGGTGCCAGCGGGTCGCCGACGGGCACGCATTCAACTCAAGAGTGCACTGGATCAGGACGAGGTGCGTCAACTTCCGGAACCTTTCACCGCCATGTGCAAAACCTGAACGCTCGAGTCGGCACCTCACGCCCCAGGCGTTTTGCTGCAGATCTGCTCAAAATACGGTGGTGTCAAGGTTGCCGAAAGATGCAGCCCGGCGAAACTAGCGCCTCTCGTCGAATCCGGCTCCATCAGCCAGGAAACCGCCACCACGACGCGATGCGTCGCCAACATCAATTCCGAACCAGACGAAATCGGCTGTAGCATCCGCGAACGATCAGGCACTCAAAAACCATCTGGCGCGGCACGGACCCAAGCCGGTTCAGATGCTGTTGGCGAGCTGCAAACCCCTCAAAAATGACAACTGTGCTGGCCACCGGAGAATCCGCTGCAGCACTCAAAGAAACTCAGTACCCTGATTGACGGGGTGGATAAAGCTCAGACTCCGGCGCCACGGCGGCGGTAGCGCAGGGTGCCAGAACACTGCCTGACCAGCATCCCGCAAACTCGGTCGGGCATACTGGCGGACGGTTCAAGCTAAAGCTCGCCGACGGCACCGGGAAGAAGTGCTGCTGGTGCTCCACACCTCAATAACGGAGCATCCCAACTGGCCGAGGGCACCAGCGAACTCAAAAGCGTGCCGGAAACCTGCACAACGGCGCACGGCAAAGCTTGCCGACGGCGAGAAGCCGTGGAGCGGCCAAAATAAACTGCACGACGGCGCAACCACACTGCAGGACGGGTCGTCAGCTTGCCGATGGCACCGGAAGCCAGCAGCGGCACCGGCCAAATCGCGGTACGGCACGGGACAGCTCAGGCGGAAACCGGGCGGCTCTCCTGCGGACTGCAAAACGCTGGCACCGAGATCCCCAACCCTGAACGAAGAACAGCTTAAAGGCGGCTAGCCTCCGTCAGCGCCCTCACCGTGGACCTCGAACACAGTTCCTAGCCAACGGAACTGTAATTACGGCGAGGTATCGGACCGTTAACCTTCATGTGTACTAGCCCCTGTGGATCGGCGGCCTGATGCTCGATGCGACCCTGCGCCCGCTCAACAACCGTGCACTGGCCTCAAAGGCACCAACGGCGCGCATCGTCCTAGGAAGCTGGCTGCCGTTCCGGACTGGTCGGTATCGCCCGGGCAGTACTCATGTTCGCGGCAGTGAAATTCCGGGCTCGGAGTCCAGATGGCGCATCCGTCGGCTTGCCTTCTTCTTCCCGCCTGCTTTGTCGCAACGATCTTCACGCCTGTTCATTTCACGGCGGCGTGGTGGTGTTCTTCGGCTCGCCCGGCAAGCTCCATAGCCCTGATTATTGATGATCCTGCAGCTCATCACGGCGGGCGGCACGTGCCCTACAGAGACCCTGCCGCACGCCATGAGGGTGGATGCACGACTTCTTTCCCACTGGGCTACGCCGTCACCCGGTATGCGCAGGCTCAGCTTCAGCATCAGCGAAATCCAGCCTGATGCCGATCGCGATGCACCTGCTGCTGTGAATTCGCCGTCGGTCTGGTGCTGGGGTACCTGGGAGACCGCCGTGACCGCATCTGGTCCCTGACTAATCCCGAGAATCACGGTGTAGGGGCCTTGGTATGGAAGAACGGCACCCGCCACGAAGGGAACCATCCCCATGCCCGATACGCCCGAACCCGCACGCCGGCGGGCCGCACCGGCAGCAACACCAAACTCTTACCGCCACGATGGAAAGTCATGGAGCATCGGGAAGCGCCCACGTGAGCGTGAAGAGGTCGCCCAACGCGCCAGGGTCCTCCGAGGCGCCGTGTACTACACCGGGTCGAAGAAGCCATGATCGACCGGCTTCGTGCAGCACGGCGCACTGCTCGTGGAAGCATGCAGGCGAAGCTTCCGTCGCTCAGAGCGACCGCGCGAAGGAGCTGCAAATGGCCATCTCCGGCGCTCACCTATCTGCACGAACACCGAGGTTCGCAGGCTCTGGGTGAGCGTGTGGAAGGGCTGGACGCCTGGACCGACTCAGTGGACAACCGCCAAAGAAATCCTGGATTTCCTTAGAGTCGCCAGGTACGCGCCACTGCGCAGCCGCTACACGATCGATACCGCTGGATACACGTGCGCTGGCTATCTGGCCACAGGTGCTACTTATGCTGCGCGATGGACCGGGAGATACACGGGGTGCAGCGTAGCATCGAGGACCTCCACCCGTGCGGTCATGCTGGTGTTGACGGCTCTGTTCGGCACTGACGGGTGCGGCTTTCGAGGCGATATTGGGGTGCACAGCCGCTATGGGTTCGCTCTTGACTGAAGGCTAACCCCTGGGTGAGGAACTAAGATCCTCAGGCAGAATAAGCGGTATAATGCGGCTAGTCGCTAGGATTTGAGGGGCGTCCCCAGCACCTTGGATGGAACCGAGGAGAGGGTGGAGTTTTTGCTTGCGGATGCGGGCAAAATCATATCCTATTGGTGGTGTGTCCGAGCGGCCGAAGGTGCATCACTCAAATGATGTTTCGTGTAACAGCCAGCGAGGTTCAAATCCCTCCACCACCGCATAGCTTCAAACCCGTCGGGTCTTAAAGTGCTTAAAGACCTGGCAGGTTTCTCTGTGCCTTGTGTACTGCAGCTAGAGGCTGAGGTGGACGAGAGATGGCCCACGTGAAATCTCCCGAGGGCGCTCTGCCTGCTACCGGAACTCAGGCCGCAAATCGGGACCACCAGCAAGGCCTGCCCTCTTTCCATGCACCTCGTGGGCTAACAGGAACAGTGGGCACCTCTAAAGACGCTGCACCACGTCGCAGATATACTGCACGAGTATTTCCAGCATCCTCACTATTATTCAGGTCAGCCAATACCCTTAATCCAGCCAGGAACTGCCACCTGAGAACCCAGATACCGGCACGGTTCCACATGCAGTTTAAAACCGATACACCACCCCTGCTGGTATCGGTGAGCTCAAAAAGCCGTTCTCAATCCCCTAATAGGATTTGAAATAACTAGAGTCAATCTGCATGATGGTGCAGCACCTGCTTACGTCGGTTTGATAGACCCTCGCTTGTTTTCTCGGGCGAGGATTTCCGGTACGAGACCCTGCACCTGGACAAGCCCCACCACAGAAGGAAGACCCAGAGACCAAAAACGTGAAGTTGATCCAGATAACCGAGCATTTCCGGTGATCCACAGAAGGAGACACAGTCAAAGAAAGATACTTGCATCAAAAGAATCCAAAATAAGCGGTGCCCATAAGAGCATTTTAATAAACCACAGGGCTTGTAACCGCACCGACGCCTTTCACCGTGCCGCAGCCCGAGGATCAGGGTTTCTTCCACCTGCTGGTTTTCTCCACTCACGATCACGCCAGCGCCCTTCAAATACTGCTGAGAGCCAAAAGCGTCACCACAAAGACTGGGCAGAAGGACTAAAGATAGGTTCACTGACTCATCAGCGGCTACCACCGCTGATGTGCCGGTCTGAAGAGTAGCCCGAGGCTGATTCACGAGCATTTTAATGTTGCCGCCATGGGTTTCGCGGCGGTACCAGCACTTTTGATCGTGTGGTCCCTGCTCTGAGTCATCTTCTGAGCCTTCTCGCTTAGAGGACTAGTGGAAGCCAGCGGGTGCACGTATGCTACTCTATCTTCTCGCTCTTTGGATGTTCCAGCAGGTATAGAACACCAGAATTAGAGCAAAGCAGATCTTCCAGAGCTTTGCGATCAATACTTAACGAAAGATCAGACGGGACCAACGACCCTCAGTGACGACGAGAAACATAGAACAGGAGCTGTTGCACAGGAACATTTCCAACAAGGACGTACCACGACTGCCTGTACTGCTACGCAAAATAAAACGATCCACTAAAGTAGGAGGCTTAGTTGTACTCCTGCAATATTCACCATAAGAAATATGCTTCTTTCTGCCCACTTAAAACCCCTTATGTAATACCTTCATCATCAATAGTGATATATGAATATCTATAATTACGAAAAATATGTATAATAATCATGATATATATTGCAAATAGGGTCCATATCAGCCATTACGGTCACGAAATTCCAGTCCAACATACGATAAAGAGTATATAGATATATACTATAAAAACATATATATATGATATAACGGCAGCAACTGTGTGCACTATTTTAAAGGCGATATGTCACCACATCTTCAAGCTTATAATAGTTTTATTTTGGTAGTAACAAATTTAGAAGCTATCAACAATACCCCAACGAAGGTAATATTGCAGCAAACAAAGGGTATCATAAACTGATATTTTCTGTCACTATTATCGCCTCCTATACCAGAATGTTTTATTAATCTTATTATTATGAAGGTCATCCTGTTTTCTCTAAAAAGAATTTTACAAGAGATGAGCATCCCCTGAGAGTGCACCTTCTGCTATATTCTTCCTCACTCTTGAAGAGGTAAGACCAGAGTAAGACATTACAAAGGTCCTGTGCACCCTCCTGGATCGTCCTTAAAAGACTTTGTGGATTTTGTCTTGAGTCGTCCCCAGGTGAGTCGTGCTGGGCGCAATACCCTGTTGTGAGGCGGAAGGCAAGCTGAGGTATCAAAGACCGGCATTGGTGGGTTTGGGGTCGAAGCGTATTTGCACCGATGCTGTCTGTTTTGGTATCATCCAGGTTGAGATCTCCCTCACCGGGCGTAATGCGTGTTATGAATGTTTTCGGTAGGTTGCTGGCTCATTTTTACCCCATGTGTTTCGACCATGAAAAGCCCTTCCGTGAATCCACAGGTAGAAATTCTCTAAACTCAGGTAATAATAAACACCAGAGTGCCACCCTACATTTCATCGCTGGTAAAATATATCGCTGTCCCAGGGTATTCTGGGATGCTGGGAAATTCCTATAGTGAAGAAAAAGAATGATAATAAAGGGATGAGCGAGTAGCAAAAGTATAATATTGCAAGAATTTCCTTGGAACTTATCTTTTTGTGCGGTACGGGTATTTCAAATTCGATAATTTCCAGTTCCGCTGAGCATGGTAGTGAAATATACACGATATGCCGAAAGATTGGAGGCTTCCTACAAGAACCTGAATCATTTCTTTCCTTAGTTTCTCAAATACCTACAAACGCCGAGTCGATGTTTTTATTCTTCTGAAGAGGCCCCTCATAGTCAGCTGAAAGCAGCTAGCCTACAGCGATTGCCATCATCATGGCCCATCCTGCAATGAGGAATAACAAGGCCGCCTCTGAACAATGTTCGTGAAACTCTCGACAGTCTCCTCGACATCCCTAGCAGGAACAGATTCAGGAGTTTCTCCCAAAGTATCAGAGCGCTCGTTCTTATGCACCAGTGCTTCTCAGCTTAGACAGGGTCTTCTCACTGCCTTGCCGAGTGTTGGCACACGATGCGAGACGGTGTGGCACCCCAGTCCATGGCATACGCCGAGGTTGTTTCTGATGTAGTGGTTCTTTTGTCTCGCTTCGATGACGAGGTAACTACGAGATAACGATGCCACTAAGATGGGCTAATAAATATAGTTTTCCCATTGTTGCTATTCTCCAGGCCCCTTATGCTCTTTATCCCTATTGTCCTGCAATAACCTATGATTTCGACCTTTAAGTCAGGACTTCCTGCGAGCGAGTACAGTGCCCTACACTGCCGGAGGTAGAAATCTAAACATCACTCGCAAAGGCCGAGTTGGTTGTACTCGACCGATGCATGCCCGTTCCTGCATGT
>BNJS01002221.1_pt1 | contig 37751 bp, 40 predicted proteins | sample 8540461 | NCBI WGS metagenome assembly BNJS01 (sample SAMD00202454, study PRJDB9452) | human saliva metagenome | isolation source: human saliva | place: Japan
CATTTCTTTTTAAATTTGTCAAGCAAGCGACCAACTAGCTCATCTTTTTTTCTATCTCTACCAATATCCGTGACAGATAGTAATGATAGCTAAATATAGCAAGACCAAGCAGGAGGATAAGAGCTCCTACCCCCAAGCTGATGGCAAGAACAGGAGAAAGAGACTGAACTAAGAATATGCTACCAATTACAAGGGCCATTAGGATTGCACTATAAATAAAAATCAAAACAATTGCGACTATGCCATTTGAACGATTCACCAGGTCCGTAATACTACTCCAATTGGTTGAGAGATTTTTCACATCCTTAAAGTAATGGTGGCAAGAAAGGATGACACTGGCAAGGAGCCATACAACAATAAGGTAAATCATCGAAAGGATGGGCAATCCTAAATAAAGGGAAAGACCAAGTAAAGTCACGATAGGTAAAAAGGACTGGACAGCAAAGATAATCCAAAATTTCACTTTCACATAACGAGCAAAATCAAAGGGCAAACTCTTCAGAAAATCAAAATTTTCCCTCTCCAGAGATAACCCGATTGAAGATAGACTTGTGATATTGTTATTTAAAACTGCTATAAATACTCCCACAAAAAACAAGGGCAACCAATATTCGGCATTTATTTCTGGAACAAGCTGTGAATCCCTAATCTTAAATATCAAGCCTATCATAAAGAAATAAGGCAGGAAAGTACTTGTAAAAAGCACTGTCACCAAGCTAGTTCCCTGTCCCAAGAGGGAGAGATTGTAGCGTAACACCATACGGAAAAAACCTTTTTTAGTTATGGAAATGCTTTGTTTGCTACGACGCTCTTTTCTGATTTTTTCCTCACTGTTGGTCATAACTACTTGATAAAATTGAGGAACAACCTTCTTTTTTGTCAGATAAAGTAGCAAAACAGTTGCTACTATCCAAGCAAGTAATCCAAAGATAGATTCAAGAGAAAAAGGCTCTACTGCTATTTTATAAAAGATATGAAGAGGATAAACGAGGGTTGGGACTTCTCTAACTGTCTCTATACTAGCTCCTGAATTTGAATAGAAAACCAGTATCATAGGGAATAATAACCCTAGACCAATCATGGCATTAGACAGAATAGACTGGTGCTTTCTGAAAAATGCTGTCTGGGCCAAAAAATGGACTGCCAAGACCATCCCTAGACCAACTGAGACCAATAATAAGGTCAAAGACAGTAACATCAAGGGCAATCCCAACCAAAGAGAGGGAGCTAATCGAAGATAAAGAACTAGAAAATAAGCTAAGATAGGGACAAGTCCAACTAGAGACGGCAAAAGAACAGATATTCCTTTGGCAAGCATAATTTCTGATTCCTTAAAGGCATAAGGACTATAAGAGGATAAGTCCTTACTCTCATAAAAAACATTGTAAAAGGCTGTTAAACTATTAGAAAAGACAATAACTAGAAAAATAGCAATCATATTACTAAATAAACTGGGAACCTCCTCAAAGGGATAACGAAAGACTAGATTCGAAAATAAGAGGAGTAGCAACAGGCTAGAGACAAGATAAGAACGTAACAATTTCCCTGATACATCAACCTTTTTATCGGGATTCTTAGCTTGTTTTTTGCGTAGATTTGCTAGGTTCGTCTCATTTGATGAATAAAGGATATTGATATCAACTAATTTTTTAATGACCTTGAGACGCATCCGTAACCTCCTCTTTTCTACCAGCAAGGCTAAGGTAGATACTTTCCAAAGACTGATCTGGGTGGTCTTTTCTCAAGTCCTCTACACTACCACAATAAATCAAATGCCCCTTTTTCAAGATGGCAATCCGATCACAGACTTGCTCAGCAACTTCGAGTACATGCGTCGAAAATAGGACAGTCTTTCCTTTTTGTACATGTTCCTTCATCATTTGCTTCAAATCAAAAGCAGCCTGGGGATCCAAACCAGTCAAGGGTTCATCCAAGACCCAAATATCAGGATCAGATAAGAGCGCCCCTATCACAAAGACTTTCTGACGCATTCCGTGAGAAAGGGTTTCAATAACCTGATAGCGATTTTCAGCAAAATCAAAAACGTTCAACAGCCTAGCTAGACTAGCTTCCAAGTCAGAGCTGCTCAAATCATAGGATGAAGCAACCAATTCCCAAAATTCATTGGCCGTTAAACGTAAAAATAAGTCAGGCGAGTCTGCAACGTAGCCAATCTTTCGTTTGATAGCCAAGCGATCTTCCGATAAATCTAAACCATCTACCAAAATACGACCACTGCTGGGTGAAATGATACTGACTAGAGACTTTATGGTGGTCGATTTTCCAGCACCATTATGGCCAATCAAGCCCATAATTTCTCCATTTTCAATCTGCAAATTGAGATTGCTCAAGGCCTCTTTATCACCATACAACTTACTAACATTTTGAAATTCAATCATGGGCTGACTCCTATCTTTATCTATGTTATATACTATTATACTAGCACTTTAATACAAAAAAATCAACACTTTACTTTAAATAGTTAAAATATATTTCTTCTATCTTACGCAAACGTTTGCGTAAGATAGAACTTTATGATAGAATAAAGAACAAGATTGACAAGTAAGAGGAAACATCATGCAAAATCAAACACTTATGCAATACTTTGAATGGTATCTGCCCCACGACGGCCAGCACTGGACGCGTCTGGCTGAAGATGCTCGACACCTAGCTGATCTCGGTATCAGCCATGTCTGGATGCCACCAGCTTTTAAGGCAACCAATGAAAAAGATGTAGGCTATGGTGTCTATGACCTATTTGACTTAGGAGAGTTCAACCAAAAAGGAACTGTCCGCACCAAGTATGGTTTCAAAGAAGACTATCTTCAAGCCATTCAAACCCTAAAATCACAGGGAATCCAGCCTATGGCCGATGTGGTGCTCAATCACAAGGCTGCAGCCGATCACATGGAAGCCTTTCAGGTTATCGAAGTGGATCCTGTAGACCGTACAGTTGAACTTGGAGAACCCTTCACTATCAATGGCTGGACTAGCTTTACCTTTGATGGTCGCCAAGATACCTACAATGACTTCCACTGGCATTGGTACCACTTTACTGGCACAGACTATGATGCCAAACGTCGTAAGTCTGGGATTTATCTGATCCAAGGGGACAACAAGGGCTGGGCAAACGAGGAATTAGTCGATAACGAGAACGGAAACTACGACTACCTCATGTATGCCGACCTAGACTTTAAACATCCTGAAGTCATTCAAAATATCTATGACTGGGCAGACTGGTTCATGGAAACCACTGGTGTAACTGGTTTCCGCTTGGATGCAGTCAAACACATCGATTCTTTCTTTATGCGCAATTTTATCCGTGATATGAAGGAAAAATATGGTCAAGATTTCTATGTTTTTGGTGAATTCTGGAATCCTGACAAGGAAGCCAATCTGGACTATCTTGAAAAAACGGAAGAACGCTTTGACCTTGTCGATGTTCGTCTCCACCAGAATCTCTTTGAAGCCAGTCAATCTGGCGCAAACTATGACCTTCGTGGCATTTTCACAGATAGCTTGGTTGAACTCAAACCTGATAAGGCTGTAACCTTTGTCGACAACCACGATACCCAACGAGGACAGGCTCTTGAGTCGACTGTTGAAGAATGGTTCAAACCAGCAGCCTATGCCCTCATTCTGTTACGCCAAGATGGCCTTCCATGTGTCTTTTACGGAGACTACTATGGGATTTCAGGGCAGTATGCTCAAGAAGATTTCAAAGAAGTCCTTGACCGCCTCCTAGCCATCCGAAAAGATTTGGCCTATGGAGAACAAAATGACTACTTTGATGATGCCAACTGTATCGGTTGGGTACGTTCGGGTGCTGAAAATCAATCCCCAATCGCAGTCCTTATCTCAAATGACCAAGAAAACAGCAAGTCAATGTTTGTCGGCCAAGAATGGGCTAACCAAACCTTTGTAGATCTACTTGAAAACCACCGAGGTCAAGTTACAATCGATGAGGAAGGTTATGGACAATTCCCAGTCTCAGCTGCTTCGGTAAGTGTCTGGGCAGCCAATACTATCTAATTGCCAATGATTATTAAGCCAGATCCAAGCGGATTTGGCTTTTTTGTAGTCACAAAAAGACCTACCCAAATGGATAGATCTTTATACTCAATGAAAATCAAAGAGCAAACTAGGAAGCTAGCCGCAGGCTGTACTTGAGTACGGCAAGGTTAAGCTGACGCTGTTTGAATTTGATTTTCGAAGAGTATTACTTGATTACAATTTTTCTGCTACTGCATCCAACAATTCTTGGATTTTCGCTTGGTTGCTTCCTCCTGCCATGGCCATGTCTGGTTTTCCACCACCACGTCCATCGACGATTGGTGCCAATTCTTTGACAAGGTTTCCTGCATGAAGGTCTTTTGTCTTGCTTGCTACAAGGACATTGACTTTGTCACCAATAGCAGCAACAAGGACAAGAAGATCAGAGTAGTCTTTTTGTTTCCAGTTATCCGCAAAAGTACGAAGGGCACCTGCATCTGAAACTGAAACTTGGCTCGCAATATAACGGTATCCGTTTACTTCTTGAACATTCTTGAAGACATCACCTGCTGCCGCTGCTGCAGCTTTTTCCTTCAATTCTGCATTTTCTTTTTGCAATTGACGGAGTTGTTCTTGAAGTCCTTCAACTTTGTGAGGTACTTCTTTGAGTTGAGGAGCTTTCAAGGTTGCTGCGACTGCTTTCAGTGCATCTTCTTGGTCACGATAAGCTTCAAAGGCCTCTTTACCAGTCACTGCCAAGATACGACGAGTTCCTGATCCGATACCTTCTTCTTTGACAATCTTGAAGAGACCAATTTCAGAAGTATTGCCAACGTGAGTACCACCACAAAGCTCGACTGAGTAGTCACCAATCGTTACAACACGGACTTCCTTACCGTATTTCTCACCAAAGAGGGCCATAGCTCCCATTTCTTTAGCTGTGTCAATATCAGTCTCAACTGTTTCCACTGCGATAGCTTCCCAAATCTTCTCATTGACTTGCTGTTCAATAGCGCGCAATTCTTCAGGAGTTACGGCTTGGAAGTGAGTGAAGTCAAAGCGTAGGAATTCCACTTCATTAAGTGATCCTGCTTGAGTAGCATGGTGGCCAAGAATATTATGAAGAGCTGCATGGAGCAAGTGAGTGGCTGTGTGGTTCTTCATGACACGGTGACGACGATTGCTATCGATGGCCAAAGTGTATTCTTGGTTCAAAGCAAGTGGTGCAAGAACTTCAACGGTATGGAGTGGTTGTCCGTTTGGTGCTTTTTGAACATCTGTCACTGTCGCTACAACGTTTCCTGCAGCATCCAAAATCTGACCGTGGTCAGCAACTTGTCCACCCATTTCAGCGTAGAAAGGTGTCTCTGCAAAGATGAGAGAGGCAGTTCCTTCAGAAACAGCTTCAACTTCAGCATTGTTCGCTACGATAGCCACCAACTTAGAAGGCAATTGGCTGGCATTGTAGTTGAAGACACTTTCCACTGTAATGTTTTGGAGGGTTTCATTTTGCATCCCCATTGAGCCACCTTTGACAGCTGACGCACGCGCACGTTCTTGCTGCTCTTTCATGGCTGCTTCAAAACCTTCACGGTCTACAGTCATACCAGCTTCTTCAGCGATTTCTTCTGTCAATTCAACTGGGAATCCGTAAGTATCGTAGAGTTTGAAGACATCTTGCCCCGCGATAACGTTTTGACCTTTGGATTTCAAGTCTGCTACGATAGTTTCTGCAAAGTGTTGACCTGAGTGAAGGGTGCGGGCAAATGACTCCTCCTCGCTCTTCACAATTTTTTCGATAAAGTCACGTTTTTCGAGCACTTCTGGATAGTAGCTTTCCATGATTTTTCCAACAGTTGGAACGAGTTTGTAAAGGAAAGGCTCGTTGATACCCAATTTTTGACCATGCATAGAGGCACGACGGAGGAGACGACGGAGAACATAGCCACGACCTTCATTTCCAGGAAGGGCGCCATCACCAATCGCAAATGAAAGGGAACGGATGTGGTCTGCGATGACCTTGAAGCTCATGTTGTCTCCATCTTGGTCATAAACCTTACCAGATAACTCTCAACTTCGCGAATAATAGGCATAAATAGGTCTGTTTCAAAGTTTGTCTTCGCCCCTTGGATCACCGCTACCAAACGCTCTAAACCAGCGCCCGTATCAATGTTTTTGTGTGGCAATTCCTTGTATTCGCTACGAGGTACCGCAGGGTCTGCGTTAAATTGTGATAAAACGATGTTCCAGATTTCGATATAACGGTCATTTTCAATATCTTCTGCAAGCAGACGAAGACCGATGTTTTCTGGGTCAAAAGCTTCTCCACGGTCGAAGAAGATTTCTGTATCAGGTCCAGAAGGTCCCGCACCGATTTCCCAGAAGTTGTCTTCGATTGGGATCAAGTGACTTGGATCCACGCCCACTTCGATCCAGCGATTGTATGAATCTTTATCATCTGGATAGTAAGTCATGTAGAGTTTGTCTTTAGGGAAGTCAAACCACTCAGGACTTGTCAAAAGCTCATAAGCCCAAGTAATGGCTTCGTCACGGAAGTAATCTCCGATGGAGAAGTTTCCCAACATTTCAAACATGGTATGGTGACGCGCCGTCTTCCCTACGTTTTCAATATCGTTGGTACGGATAGCCTTTTGCGCATTGGTAATCCGTGGGTTTTCAGGGATGATAGTCCCGTCAAAGTATTTTTTAAGAGTGGCAACCCCTGAGTTAATCCACAAAAGGGTTGGGTCGTTTACTGGAACCAAACTTACTGATGGCTCTACTGAGTGGCCTTTTGTAGCCCAGAAATCAAGCCACATTTGGCGGACTTGTGCACTAGATAATTGTTTCATTTGTATCTCCTTTTTACTAATTTGAGTCTCTTTCTAGCATCTCTACATAGTCGATAGCGACACAGAGGGAAATGACTAGGTCTGCATAAGATTCGTCATAGACGGTTACGGTATAGGTAGAGGTTAAATGGAAGAGTTCCTTGGCAATCTCCGCAATCACTTGATCACGGTCATCCAGAAGTTTAAAGTTTAAATCCCAGATATTTCCTTCAATGCGCAGACCTAGGTTGTCAAATTCATACTTATCTCTAAAGAAAGTCAACTTCTTTCGGATATAAAAACTATCTCCATTACTGAGTTGAATCTCAAAGCGTGGCATGAAGGTCAACATTTCTTTACTAATCTCACTAACCTGTTCACCAGAATTATCAAAAATGGTAAAGGTCTTAGGAATCTTAAAAAATGAACCTTCAACCTGATAGGCGACATTGCCCATTTCATCCTTGATATCAAAGCGTTCACCACCTAGGCGAAATTTTTGTTTGACAAGAAATCTTCTCATAAGCACCTCCAAAAATAAAAGACAAATCCATATCACGAAGGGCGAAAAACCGCGGTACCACCTTCATTCAATGAACTTGTCATTCTTGATTCTTATGCAATTGTTACAATCGAGTAGCATGATTTTCTATCTTAGATGGCTCGCAGCACCGCCATTTCTCTGAACTAAGATGACCGAAAATCAATTCTCAACATTCCTATTATACTGTTTTTTAATGATTGAGTCAACTGGAAAATCAAACAAAAAACGAACCAGCTTGACTGAGGTAACTTCTCAAAGTAACTTCCACTTGTCTGACCAAAGTGGAAGTTAGTCTAAAACGGATTTTTATGGTGGAATTAAGTGTGAGACGTTTGTGGTAGAAATGAGGCCTACTATGACCAAACATAAACACCTTACCCTTTCAGACCGTAATGATATCCAATTAGGTTTAGAGCGCGGTGAAACATTCAAAGCTATCGGGCAACTTATTCTAAAAGACCCCACCACTGTTTCTAAAGAAGTCAAACGAAACAGACAAATCCGAGAGTCTACATGTGATAACCTTCCTTGCCCTCTACTTGATAAAGCTCCCTTTGTCTGTAATGGATGCCCTAAAAGAAGACAAAACTGTGGCTATCAGAAAATCTTCTATCTCGCTAAACAAGCTCAAAAGCAGTACGAACAAACTCTTGTCGAAGCTCGTGAAGGAACTCCTCTCAACTCTCAGACTTTCTGGGACATGGACAAAGTCATTTCTGATGGGGTTAAAAAGGGACAACACATCTATCATATCCTCAAAACTCATAACCTTGATGTCAGCTCCTCAACCGTCTATCGACACATCCGAAAAGGTTACCTGTCTATCGCTCCTATTGATCTAACTAGAGCCGTTAAATTCAAAGAAAGACGAACAAGTAACCTACCTTCCATCCCTAAAGAAGCGAAAAAAGGCCGTTCCTATGTGGATTTCCAAAACTATTTAGCACTTAACCAACTAAACTCTTGGCTGGAAATGGATACAGTTATGGGCAGGACTGGAGGCAAGGTTCTACTCACCTTCAACCTGTCCTTCTGTAACTTTATCTTCGCTAGGCTTCTGGAGAATAAAACTGCCCTTGAGGTTACCAAACACCTCTATGACATCAAAAAAACACTCTTCACGAAGCTGACAAAGATTTCTTCCAACTCTTTCCTGTTATTCTGACAGATAATGGAGGAGAGTTTGCCAGGGTTAAGGACATCGAAATGGATATTCGTGGTGAAATAAAACTCTTCTTTTGTGACCCTAATCGCTCTGACCAGAAAGGGAGAATTGAGAAAAATCACACGCTGATTCGCGACATTCTACCAAAGGGAACTTCCTTTGACAATTTAACTCAAGAGGACATCAATCTCGTTTGTTCACATGTCAATAGCGTCAAGCGCGCTGCTTTGAATGGAAAATCAGCCTATGAACTCTTTGCTTTTACTTACGGAGAAGAAATTCCTAAGCTTCTCGGCATTTCTAAAATACCTGCAGAAGACGTCTGTCAGTCGTCTAAATTACTCCAACATAAGATCTAAAAACTAACCTTCAACCCCATTCAAACGTCTCACACTAACTTCCACCATAGCGGAACTTAATCTGAAACGCTTTCAGATGAGAGGATTTTGTGCGCTCTTTTTTTCGATTCTTTTTGGCTACAAAAACGATGAAATCAAGCATTAGTAAAACCAGTGGAACTTACCCTGACACGGATTTCCACTGGTTTTTACGATTTTTATCAGACTAACTTCCACTTTTATTGGCGATGGAAGTTAGTTTGGGAATTTAGCCCAGCTTGACTGATTCGTTTCTATATGCTCTACTCCTACTTCCGATACATCTTAAATTGTAGGAAGAGGTCACTGTAGATTCCTGTCCATTTATGGTCAAATTTTTCATAAACTTCTAGGTGTTTCATAGTGTCTGAATCTGGATAGAAGGACTTGTCCTCTTTTGTCTCCTCTGGGAGCATTTCCTTAGCAGCATTGTTTGGTGTTGAATAGCCGACATACTCTGCATTCTTGAGAGCATTTTCAGGCTTCAACATGAAGTTGATAAAGGCATAGGCCGCATCCTGGTTCTTGACAGTTTTAGGAATAACCATGTTGTCAAACCAGAGGTTACTTGCTTCTGTCGGCACGACATATTTGAGGTTAGGATTCTTTTCCAACATCTGACTGGCTTCTCCTGAGAAAGTCACACCAATAGCAGCATTGTTCTGAATCATGTAACCCTTCATCTCATCGGCTACAATAGCCTTGATATTAGGAGTTAGCTTATACAGTTTATCAACCGCTTGTGACAGTTGCTCTGGGTCTTTAGAGTTGAGACTATAGCCTAGTGAGTTAAGACCTAAACCAAGCACTTCACGCGCCCCATCAAAGAGCATGATCGAATCCTTGTATTCTGGTTTCCAGAGGTCATCCCAATGTTCAGGTGCTTCTTCCACCATGGTTTCATTGTAGACTATTCCTAATGTTCCCCAGAAGTATGGGATTGAGTACTGGTTGTTTGGGTCAAAAGACTGGTTGAGAAACTCTGGACCGATATTCTCAATTCCCTCAATCTTACTATAATCCAGTGGCACTAGAAGGTCTTCGTCCTTCATTTTGTTAATCATGTACTCACTTGGGATGGCAATATCATAGGTTGTTCCACCTTGCTTGATTTTCGTGTACATGGCCTCGTTAGAGTCAAAGGTTTCGTACTGGACTTGGATTCCTGTTTCTTCTGTAAATTTCTCCAGAAGTTCAGGATCGATATAGTCTCCCCAGTTGTAGATAACCAATTTGACTATCGCGACTATTGATTTTACTATCAAGATGGTAAGAAATTCCCCACAAGACAAGGATAATGGCTAAAATTCCTGCTAAAAATGAATAGAGTCGTTTCATGCTTGCTCCTCCTTCTCACGTGAAATAAAGTAATATCCTACAACTAGGATAATACTGAAAAGAAAGACCAAGGCTGAAAGAGCATTGATTTCAAGAGAAATTCCTTTACGAGCTCGAGAGTAGATCTCAACTGACAAGGTTGAAAAACCATTCCCCGTTACAAAGAAGGTCACGGCGAAGTCATCTAGCGAGTAGGTGAAAGCCATGAAGTAGCCTGCGATAATAGACGGCGTTAGGTAAGGAAGCATGATTTCCTTAAACATCTGGAACTGACTAGCTCCAAGGTCATAGGCTGCATGGATCATATCTCCATTCATCTCTTTCAATCGTGGCAAGACCATAAGCACTACGATAGGAATCGAGAAGGCTACGTGACTGGACAACACTGTCAGAAAACCAAGAGAGAACTTGAGCTGAGTAAAGAGAATCAAGAAGCTGGCACCAATCATAACATCGGGTGCAACCATCAAAATGTTATTGAGTGATAGAAATGCTTCTTGGTATCTCTTGCGTGATTGGTAGATGTAGATAGCTCCAAAAGTACCAATTACTGTCGCAATCAAGGCTGATAGAAAGGCTAGTAAAAAGGTCTGAACTAAAATCAGCATGAGCCTTCCATCACCAAACATAGTTTCAAAGTGAGATAAGCTAAAACCTGTAAAACTATTCATATCATCCCCAGCATTGAAGGCATAACCAATCAAGTAGAAGATTGGCAGATAGAGGACGATAAAGACGAAGGCTAGATATAGATTCGATAATTTTTTCATCGTTCTCTCCTTTCCTTAGTTACCCACATAGTGACGAACATAGTCAGGATAAGAACAACACCGATAGTTGAACCCATACCATAGTTGTCGTTGGTCAAGAAGTTCTGCTCGATGGCAGTCCCCAAGGTAATCACTCGGTTCCCTCCAATTAAACGGGTCAACATGAAAAGACTCAAACTTGGGATAAAGACAGATTGGACACCACTTCGCACTCCATTCATAGAAAGAGGGAAGATGACATGACGGAAAGTCTCCCATTTGGTCGCACCGAGGTCATAGCTGGCATTAATGAGATTGTTATCCATATCATCCAAAACATTGAAGATGGGCAAAATCATAAATGGAAGCTCGATATAGCTTGCTACAAAGATAAATGAGAAATCTGTAAAGAGCAACTGCTGCGAACCAATCCCGATAAATTCTAGAAATTGGTTGATAGAGCCATTTTGCCCGAAAATCCCGATAAAGGCATAAGCTTTAAGGAGAAGATTGATCCAGGTTGGCAAAATAATCAGCATAAGCCATAGTTGACGGTGTTTGAGACGGGTCAAAAAGAGGGCTGTTGGGTAGCTGATAAGTAGCGTCACTAGAGTTACAATTCCTGCATAGAGCACTGAGTTAAAACTCATTTTGAGATAGGTTAAGTTTTGTGACGCAAAGTAAGATTTATAGTTTTCTAAACTGAACTGGCCTTCGATGTTGAAAAAGGATTGTCCAAAAATCAAGACCAAGGGTGCCAATACAAAGAGTGCAATCCAAAGCATGTAGGGCACTACAAAGAGTTTAGAGGTTGTTTTCTTCATCTCTTTCCTCCTCAATAGCGTTAATCAAACCTGCTTCTTGCTCTTCGATTTCTACATATTCTTCGATTCGAGCATCGAACTCTTCTTCTGTTTCATTGAGACGCATGATGTGGATATCCTCTGGTTCAAAGTCCAGACCGATTTCTTCACCAACGATGGCCTTACGTGTTGAGTGAATCATCCATTCGTTGCCAAGTTCATCATAAGCGATAATCTCGTAGTGAACCCCACGGAAAAGTTGAGTATCAACCTTCACTTGGAGCTTGCCTTCTTCTGGAAGGGTAATGCGCAAGTCTTCTGGACGAATCACGACTTCAACAGGTTCATTTGGCTTCATCCCACCGTCGACCGCTTCAAATCGTTTGCCGTTAAACTCGACCAAGTAGTCCTCAATCATGGTTCCTGGCAAGATGTTTGATTCACCAATAAAGGTTGCAACAAAGTGATTGATTGGCTCGTCGTAGATGTCCACTGGTGTACCTGACTGAACAATTTCACCATCATTCATGACAAAAATCCAGTCACTCATAGCCAGGGCTTCTTCCTGATCGTGGGTAACAAAAACAAAGGTAATACCCAATCGTTGTTGCAATTCACGCAATTCGTACTGCATGTCGGTTCGCAACTTCAGGTCAAGAGCTGACAAAGGCTCATCCAAGAGGACCACACGTGGTTGGTTGATAATCGCACGCGCAATTGCTACACGCTGACGTTGTCCTCCAGAAAGCTTACGAATAGAACGTTTTTCAAAACCTTCCAACTGTACCATCTTAAGTACTTCTAGCACACGTCGTTCGATTTCTTTCTTATCGACCTTACGCAAACGCAATGGAAAGGCAACATTTTCAAAGACATTCATATGTGGGAACAAGGCATAAGACTGAAAGACCGTATGAACATCGCGCTTATTGGTCGGGATATCATTGATTCGCACACCATCCAACAAAATATCTCCTGTCGTCGCATCCAGTAAACCTGCAATGATGTTAAGAATGGTTGATTTACCCGAACCAGAAGCTCCTAGCAGTGTATAAAATTTTCCTTCTTCCAACTCAAAGTTAATATCCTTGAGAACCTTAGTGTCACTATCTTCAAAAACTTTAGAAACGTTTCTGAATTCGATAATTGGTTTTTTCAATTCCTCTAAATTCCTTCTTCTTCGTAAATTAACAGATTGGGACCTTGTTAGAACGCTAGATACAAGTGTAGGAAATAAAATGACCTAAACCTCATCTAGCGATAAAATCCCAATCTTTGTATGCTATCTAAAATAATGTTATTCGTGTTCCCCCAAGATACGAACCTCTCGCTCAAGGGTAACACCAGAATGTTCTTTAACTTTTTCAATGACAGACTCAATTAAGTCTTCATAATCTCTAGCCGTTCCATCAGCGACATTGATCATGAAACCAGCATGCTTTTCAGATACTTCAACACCACCGATACGATAGCCTTTCAAGCCAGCTTCTGAAATTAATTGACCTGCAAAATGCCCTACTGGACGCTTGAAGACTGAACCACAAGATGGATATTCTAAAGGTTGCTTGAGTTCACGTAGGTGCGTCAAACGGTCCATTTCTTGCTTGATAACCTGATGATTTCCTGGAGCTAGGGCAAATTTAGCTGACAAGACAACTGCACCAGACTCCTGAATGGCTGAATGACGGTAACCAAAAGCCAAATCTTTGGCAGACAAGGTCTCGATTTCTCCATCCTTAGTCAAAATCTTACAAGACTGCAAGATATGGGCAATCTCGCCACCATAGGCACCCGCATTCATAAAGACAGCACCGCCGATGCTCCCCGGAATGCCACAAGCAAACTCAAAACCAGTCAAACTATGACGAAGGGCAATGCGAGTTGTTTCAATCAAGTTGGCCCCTGCTTCAGCTTCAATGGTATAGCCATCAACCGAAACATTATTGAGCTTGTCACACAAGATGACAAATCCACGAATTCCACCATCACGAACGATGATGTTGCTGGCATTTCCAAGGACCATCCAAGGGATATTTTCTTGATTGGCAAATTTAACAACGCGAGCCAACTCAAAACGATTTCGTGGAAAGACCAGATAATCAGCCTCTCCACCTACTTTTGTATAACTATAAGTATGCAAGGGTTCCTTAAAACGGATATCAATCCCTTCTAAGATTTCAAGCATTTTTTCTTTTACTGACATGTTACTCTTCCTTTTTAAAAATTCATTCCATTATACCATTTTTAGAGACATTTGACGACCATAAAAAAATCTTGTTTGGATTTTTGCATAAAAAAAGAGGTTACCCTCTTTTTCTTATGATTTTTTGCAAAAGATAGCCTTGGTTCCATAGGCAACTAGAACAAATTCAAGTGCTAGGACAACTTCCACCAAGACTGGACTTGTCAGCCAGCCAACTTGAGCTAGAGATGGAGCTAGGTCAAAGAAGGCATGTAGGCCATAGGCTGCTAGGAGATAAATCCATTTCTTCTGGCGAACAGCTTGGTAAACCCAAACAGTCAAGAGTAATTGGAAACCAAGCGCCAAGATTCTCTCAAAACCAAGCAAATAAATTTGCCAGACAGATAGCGACTGGATAGTTTTCAACATATTTTCAGACAGCAATTGCATGACCTGTGGATCCTGAGTTTGAACTGCTGAGAGAACAATGTAGAGATTGAGCAAACTAGTAAGGCCAAGGAAAATCAATTCCAAGCCACCATGCCCCAGTCCATAAGCCAAGGCGTCTGCCTTTTCCAAACTTCTCTTTTTCTCCAACCATTTGAAGAAAACAAGACGAGCTGTTTCCTCAAAAAGAGCTGCCATAGCTAGTCCATAGAGGATATAGAGAAGTGGATGGTCCTGCAAGAGGGCAATACTACCGTCTTTTTGAGGATGCAAAACCAAGATATGCACCAGTTTTTCTAAAATCTGTGAAGAGACAAAGAAAGCGACAGCCCCCAAGCCCAAGACAGCTAGATTAATCTGATATTTCTTTTTAGCATACCAAATGCTCCCTAACAAGAGAGCCAGTAACAGCACCATGGTAATGATAATATGAATGGTCATTTTCTTCTCCTATTCCGCTTTTTCAATATCTTTTTTCATCTCATCAACGTTGAACTTAGCAAACAAGTATTGACGGTCTTGGACTGGGAAACGTTGGTCCAATTGGTCAACAGCTCCCACCTCGATAATGCCTTCCTTGATGACAAAGTCCATGACATGTCCACCGAAGGTCAAATCATCTGAGATGAAGTGTAAATGATAGCCTGCCACACTAACCCCATGGAAAATCTCTGGCGTCCAGAAACCAACGATGGTCCCAGCAACATTGTCACGACTATATTCTGGTTGATGGGTTGCAACCTCAGCAAACTTGGTATCTGGTGTCGACTTGGGAATCATGCGCACATGCATATGTGAAAATTCGCCACGAATCTTGATAGAGCGGAAAAGATTTTCCCCGTCATAATAAGACTCAATTCGTTCTTCCAATTCCTTGTCTGTCATCTCAAACCGCTGGCGGAAAATGACCTCTGCCTGATGCGGTACTACTGCTGCATAAGGAATGAGGGCATCTGGTGATACTTCCACAATTTCTGGTTGCTCTCCTGACCCTTTGGCCTGATAAGCCTTGCCATCTAAGACAATCAATTCCCCATCAATGGAATCCAAGGTTCCCAAACCAAGGTCACCATGCTCTAGCAATTCTCCTACTGTCATGGTACCACCATAAAGGCCAGCCATCAAGGCTCCAAGGGTATTGTATTGAAATAATTTCACTGGTTCCTGCACGTTCTTATCCATTCACTTTCTTGTCAGTTATTCTATAAATGTTACTCCTAAGTATACCACATTTACCCCTAGATGTGAACGAGAGAAACACGCTAGACATTGCCAAGAAGCGAAAAAAAGGGTACAATGTAACAAAATCAAGGGAGGTCTGGAATGAAGAAACAAAGCAAGTACCAAGAGGTCATATCTTTTCTGAAAAATGGCATCGAGTCTGGACACTTTCCTACGGGAAGTCGCCTGCCTTCTATCCGTCAACTGAGCCTGGACTTTCACTGTAGCAAGGACACCATTCAACGAGCCCTGCTGGAATTACGGCACGAACAATACCTCTATGCCAAGCCCCAGAGTGGCTATTATGTTCTAGAACAAGGACAACACCAGGACCTAGAAATCGAAGTCACTGACGAACATGCCAGCGCCTATGACGATTTTCGACTCTGTGTCAATGAAACCTTGATTGGCCGGGAAAACTACCTCTTCAACTACTATGACAACCAAGAAGGATTAGAAGACCTAAGACAGTCCATTCACCATCTCCTCTTTGACCAAGCCCTCTACTGCAAGGCTGACCAGCTGGTATTGACTTCTGGAACCCAACAAGCCTTGTTTATCCTTTCTCAAATATCCTTTCCAAGCCTAGCAAAGGAAATCTTGGTGGAACAGCCGACCTACCATCGAATGAATCGTCTCTTGATTGCTCAGGGATTGAACCATCAAACGATTGAACGAGGCATTGATGGGATTGACTTGGAGGAACTAGAAGACCATTTCAAGACAGGAAAAATTAAGTTTTTCTATACCATTCCTCGCTTCCACTATCCTCTGGGACATTCCTATTCTGAGCAGGACAAACGAGCTATTCTTGATTTAGCTGCCAAGTATGGTGTCTATATCGTCGAGGACGACTATTTGGGAGATTTGGACTCTAAGAAGGGCCAGACCTTCCACTATCTGGATACAGAGGAGCGCGTCATTTATATCAAGTCCTTCTCAACCAGCCTCTTTCCAGCCCTGCGGATAACTGCACTCATTCTTCCAAATGCTATCAAGGAAGCCTTTGTGGCCTACAAAAATATCCTAGACTACGACAGTAACCTCATCATGCAAAAGGCCCTGTCACTCTATATTGACAGTCAATTGTTTGAGAAAAATCGTTTGGCTCGCTTGTCCAATCAGGAAGCTTACCAAAAACAACTCGAGGAAAGACTAGCTAACACTCCTTGTCCCCTTCCTCACTTTCCCCTACACGATGGTTTATTGCTCGATCTGAGACAATATCCTAAAATCGCCAGTCTCAAACACAGCCAACTGGGCTTGGACTTCTTTGAAGAAGCTTACTTGGATGCCTGTCCTTATCAATTTGCCAAGGTTTCCTTAGACAATCTGGAAAATGTTTTAAACTATTTAAAAGCAGAATTGGATTGACCTCCAACTCTGCTTTTTTCTTATTGTTCAACTTCTGTTAGGCTTGCTGCTTTTTCAAGATATTTTTGGTAGGTGCCGTCATCCTTGAGTTTTTGGATGACCTTGTCCACCACTTCTTTCAAATCAGCACTATTTTTTCTAAGGGCAACTGCATTAGCTTCGCCGTCTTTCATCTTCAAGCTGACAGTTGCGACAGCTAGGTCGGCATTTTTAGCAGCATAGCTAAGAGCAACAGGCTCATCCATGTGAACAGCATCTACTTTTCCAGCCTGCAATTCATTGACAGCCTCACCCATATTTGTTAAGGAAGTCAATTGAGCTTTTGGCAATTGTTCCTTGACCATAGCTTCTGGAACAGTTCCTTTTTGGGCAGCAATATTAGCACTTTCAAGGCTTGTTAAATCCTTGTATTTTTCTACATCAGCCTTACGAACTAAAAAACTAATCTTGTTTTCATAGTAAGGGATTGAAAAGTCAAAGACTTCTTTTCTCTCGTCAGTAGCGCTAATTCCCGCAACTGCTAGGTCAGCCTTACCAGTTTGAAGACTGGTCAAGACATTATCAAAACTCATGCTTGAGATTTCCAACTTAACCCCAAGTTCATCCGCAATCGCTTGGGCCATATCAATATCCGCACCGACTACCTGGTTTTTTCCGTCAACCAAGGCTTGGAATTCAAAGGGTGCATAGTCAGGACTGGTCGCCACAACTAATTTCCCCTTGTGCTTAATGGCCTCAAGAGCTGACTGAGAACCATTAGAACCTGACTGACAAGCAACTAAGAAGAAACTTGCAAGAAAACTACATAAAACAAATATCCATTTTTTTAACTTCATAAATAAACAACCTCTCTGTTAATTTTGTATAATTATAACGCTATCCAAGGTGCTTGTCAAGTGTTTTTTTCTTACATTTTTCATAAAATATATTTACTAAAAAAATAGAAATACAGTGGTTAGTTTATCTATCTATCTATTGGGAACTTATTTTCAAAAAAATCATTTATCATATCTTGATGCTGCTGGTTTACAATTGCAATATTTTGTATGTCACTATGATCAAAAAATCCTAATTCTAAAGTTTCATCACTTGTAAAAAAAATTGGTAGAGATAGAAATTTCAGATGAAACTAAATACAAGATTGTAAGAACTTGAGCCTCATCACCATTCGGATAACTGTCTGAATATTTTGTATAAACATTTAAGAGTTTTTCCACCCTCACTTCGACTCCTGTTTCTTCATAAAACTCTCGCACTAAAGCTTCTAAAGCCGATTCTCCTAATTCAAGAGCACCACCTGGTAATCCCCACGTTCCTTTATCTGCTCGTTTTTTTGTAATAAAAATTTTTTCCTGATTGACTTAATATTCCACAGGTAAAATTTAAAATAATTTTATCTTTTTCCAACTTTTTTTCTGATATTCTGTATGTAGTTCATTATTCACCTCTGACAAAATAAACCATCTATACAATGAAAGCTTACTGTATTAAAAAGTAAGCTTTCACAATAATTTTATCATTTGAATACTTTATAGTTCGACAATCTTACCTGTTTCAAAGTAAACAACCCATTCACAGATATTTTTTGCATAATCTCCAATACGCTCTAAGAAGGCAATCACTTGGAAGTAATCACGTCCTGTAACGATAGCATCTGGATTTTTCTTAATTTCTTCTGTAGCCAAGTCACGAATGCTATCAAAGTAATGGTTGATTTTTTTCATCCATTGCTGCTACTTCATAGGCCTGATCAACTGAACCATTCAGATAGAGTTCTAGGGCTGCTTCAACGAAGTTCTTGACATCGCGACCCATTCTCTTGATTTCTTCTTCAACAGCTGGGATACGTTGCTCCCCCTTCATACGAATGGCTGCTCTTGCAATGGAAACAGCATGGTCCCCCATACGTTCCAAGTCAGATACAGCCTTCAAGACTGTCAAAACAGTACGCAAGTCCTGAGAAACAGGTTGTTGAAGGGCAATCATTTCAAATGATTTCTTCTCTAATTTCACTTCGTATTCGTTTACTTCTGCATCGTCTTCGATGACTTCCTTGGCCAAATCACGGTCATGCGTAACAAAGGCACGCACTGTCCGATTGATTTGGGATAGCACTTCTTGTCCCATAGCATAGAACTGGTTGTGCAATTTCTCTAAATCTTCCTCAAATTGAGAACGTAACATCATTTATCTCCTTATCCAAATTTTCCTGAAATATAATCTTCTGTTTCCTTGTGTTGTGGGTTGAGGAACATCTTCTTGGTATCGTTAAACTCAATCAAATCTCCATCTAGGAAAAATCCTGTCTTGTCAGAGATACGAGAGGCTTGTTGCATGGAACGCGTAACCAAGAGCATGGTGTATTTATCTTTTAGACCATACAAGGTTTCCTCAATCTTACCTGCCGAGATAGGGTCCAAGGCTGAAGTCGGTTCATCCAAAAGAATGATTTTAGGACTGGTTGCCAATACACGAGCAACACAGACACGTTGTTGTTGTCCGCCTGAAAGCCCGATAGCTGAATCATGCAGGCGATCCTTGACTTCATCCCAGATAGAAGCTCGTTGCAGGGCTTTTTCCACCGCTTCGTCCAGAACCTGCTTGTCCTTCACTCCATTGATACGAAGCCCGTAAACAACATTTTCGTAGATAGACATTGGGAAGGGGTTGGGTTGTTGGAAAACCATACCGATTTCCTTGCGCAATTCAACTGTATCTGTACGCGGGCTGTAGATGTTGTGACCATTGTAAACCACCGAACCAGTTGTGGTCACCTCTGGATTGAGATCCCCCATGCGGTTGATGGCCTTGAGGAGGGTTGACTTCCCTGATCCAGATGGACCGATCAAGGCTGTAATTTCCTTAGGTTGGAAAGATAGGGAAACACTATTCAAGGCCTTTTTTTTTGATTGTAGTAAACGGACAGGTCTGATACCTGTAAAATCGCTTCTGTCATACTGTTTCCTTTCTATCCAAAGTGTCCTGTTACGTAGTCATTGGTTGACTGTAGTTTGGCATTTTGGAAAATATTTGATGTTTTATCGTACTCAATTAAATTACCCAAGTAGAAAAATCCTGTGTAGTCACTTGCACGCGCAGCCTGTTGCATACTATGGGTAACGATGATGATGGTAAAGTCCTTCTTCAACTCAAGCATAGTTTCCTCGAGCTGAGCTGTCGCAATCGGATCCAAGGCTGATGCCGGCTCATCCATTAAGAGGATGTCTGGTTTTACAGAAATAGCACGAGCGATACAGAGACGTTGCTGTTGACCACCTGAAAGCATCAAAGCTGACTTATGAAGGTCATCTTTGACCTGATCCCAGAGGGCGGCCTGACGAAGTGAGGTTTCTACAATTTCATCAAGGACCTTCTTGTCCTTAACTCCTGCACGTTCATGTGCAAAGGTGATGTTGCGGTAGATTGATTTAGCAAATGGGTTTGGACGTTGGAACACCATTCCGATGTGTTTACGCATTTCATAAACATTGATTTCAGGGCGGTTGACGTCGATTCCCTGATAGAGAATTTGTCCAGTAACCTTAGCAATATCAATGGTATCATTCATACGATTGAGACTGCGTAGGTAGGTTGATTTTTCCAGAACCTGATGGTCCGATCAAGGCCGTAATTTTTATTTTTTTCGAATTGCATATCCACGCCCTTGATGGATTCATTCTTACCGTAGTAAACATGTAAATCCTTCGTAGAGAGGGCCACTTTTTCTTCTGGAAAAGTAATAATATGCCTTTCATCCCAATTATATTTTGACATGGCTTCTCCTTTAGGCTGCGGTTAATTTCTTATGTAGATAGCTTCCGAGTTTACGTGCTCCAAAGTTAAAGATTAAGATAAAGATTAGGAGCACCGCTGCAGAACCTGCTGAAACAAGAGTTCCATCAGGAATAGTTCCTTCACTGTTGACTTTCCAGATATGAACAGCCAAGGTTTCTGCTTGACGGAAGATTGAGATTGGACTACTTACGCTGAGAACATTCCAGTTAGACCAGTCAAGAGCTGGTGCAGATTGACCTGCTGTGTAGATAAGGGCTGCAGCTTCACCAAAGATACGACCTGATGCAAGCACGATCCCCGTTACAATTCCAGGAAGAGCTTCAGGAATCACGACATGAAGGACAGTTTCCCAACGAGAAAGTCCCAGCGCCAAACCAGCTTCACGTTGCGTATGGTGAACGTGTTTCAAACTGTCTTCAACATTACGCGTCATCTGTGGAAGGTTAAAGACAGTCAAAGCCAAGGCACCAGAAATAATGGAAAATCCATACTCGAACTGAACTACAAAGATGAGGTAACCAAAGAGACCGACTACGACTGATGGCAGTGAAGACAAAATTTCAATACAGGTACGAACGAAGTTGGTAACACGACCTTTTTTTGCATATTCAGCCAAATAAATTCCAGCCCCCATTGATAGAGGCACAGAGATGAACAAGGTGATGACCAAAAGGAAGAAGGAATTATAAAGCTGAATTCCAATACCTCCACCTGCTTGGTAAGAAGATGATTTCCAGTCAAGAAGGACCAAGAAACATGAGGTAAGCCTCGAACCAAGATATAGAGAATCAAGGAAGCAAGAATGGTCACAATGATTCCTGCGATGGTATAGAGGACAGCTGTTGCAAGTTTATCTAATTTCTTAGCGTGCATAGTTTTTCTTTCCTCTTTCTTTCGTAATCAATTTAATCACACTGTTAAAGGCCAAGCTCATCAAGAGCAATACTAGGGCCAGTGACCAAAGAACATTATTATCAACAGTTCCCATAACGGTATTACCAATTCCCATGGTCAATACAGATGTTAAAGTCGCTGCTGGTGTTGTCAATGAAGTTGGAACAACTGCTGAGTTACCGACCACCATCTGAATAGCTAGTGCTTCACCAAAGGCACGCGCCATACCAAAGACTACAGCCGTAAAAATACCTGAACGAGCAGCCTTTAAGGTTACACGCCAGATAGTTTGCCAACGAGTTGCTCCCATCGCTAAACTAGCTTCACGATAGTGACGAGGAACGGCACGTAAGCTATCAGTTGTCATAAAGGTTACAGTCGGCAAGATCATAACAAAGAGAACGAAAATCCCTGATAAAATACCAAAACCTGTTCCACCAAAGACACTACGTACAAAAGGTACGACGACTTGCAAACCGATAAATCCGTAAACTACCGAAGGAATCCCAACTAGGAGCTCGATAGCTGGTTGTAAAATCTTAGCTCCTTTTGGTGATACTTCTGTCATAAAGACTGCTGCCCCAATGGCAAATGGTGTAGCAATCAAAGCTGATAGGATGGTAACAATAAAGGAACCTAAAATCATTGGAAGAGCACCAAATTGCTTACCTGATGGATTCCAAGTTGCACCAAAGAGGAAATCAAAGATATTCACTCCATTAACAAAGAAGGTCGACAAACCTTTTTGGGCTACAAAGATTAAAATCATAGCCACAATGATAACAATCAAAGATAGGCAGGCAAAAGTCAGACTTTTCCCCAATTTCTCAAGACGAGAGTTCTTTGACGGAGAGAGCAATTTTTTAGATAATTCTTCTTGTTTCATTATTGACTCCCTTCTATCGCTGTTACAGTACCTGCAGCATCTTTCTCGACTTTCATTTCTTTAACAGAAATATAGCCCATTCCTTTAACGATTCCATTTTGAGCTTCGTCTGAAAGAACAAAGTTTAAGAATTCAGCAACCAATTCATTTGGCTCACCAAGTGTATACATATGTTCATAAGACCACAAAGGCCAATTATTCGTGGTTACATTCTCTGAAATTGGTTCATAACCATTGAGTTTGATTGTCCCAACAGAATCATCAACATAAGCAAATGCTAGGTAGGAAATAGCTCCAGGAGTTTGAGAAACGATTGATTTGACCATCCCGTTTGAATCTTGTTCCTGACTTTGCATTGCTGATTGACCATTCATGATCACACTATCAAAGGTTGCACGAGAACCTGAACTAGCCGCACGGTTGATTATAGAGATGGCTAAATCTTTCCCGCCGACTTCTTTCCAGTTGGTAATTTCTCCTGTGAAGATTTGTCGGAGTTGATCTGTCGTTAGATTATCAACATCTACTTCTTTATTGATAATAACAGCCAAACCTGCAACAGCTACCTTATGATCGACCAAGGCTGAAGCATCAATACCGTCTTTTTCCTCAGCAAATACATCCGAGTTTCCGACATCTACTGCTCCTGATTGAACCTGCGATAGTCCTGTACCAGAACCTCCACCTTGAACATTGACCGTTTTACCGATATGAGCTGATGCGAATTCATCTGCTGCTGCTTCGACTAAAGGTTGGAGGGCAGTTGAGCCAACAGCCGTCATTGACTCCCCACGATCAATCCAGCTAGCACATCCCGCCAAAGAACCTGCTAGCAAAAGAGCAGCAAGGGATAGAGCGAGTTTTTTCCTTTTTTTCACTGTTTTTCTCCTTGAAAATAATGGTGAATGCTGTGAATTTTTTCAACTATTTATTTATGTTTTTCCTTTTTAAAATTGGGAGGTGAGTGAAGTTGTTCGCTTAGTTTTACTAGAAATTTGCTCATACTCTTCGAAAATCAAATTCAAACCACGTCAACGTCTCCTTGCCGTACTCAAGTACAGCCTGCGGCTAGTTTCCTAGTTTGCTCTTTGATTTTCATTGAGTATCAGTCACCTTCTCCGCTAATTTTGACTTAAAATGAAAGACAATTTGAAAAAAATCCATACTTCCACTATAACATAGACAAGCTACTTTGACTAGCATTTTCACTTGAATCTGAGGCCTTTTGGAAAATAATTTTTCAAAACATTTCCAGTCACCTTTGCAAAGCCCAAGCCATTACCTTGAACCAAAACTTGGTACCAACCATTTGGCAGACTTTCCGCCAGCTGAACGGTTTCTCCAGCGACATACTTTACAAACTCTTCTTGGTCAATTTCAACCGACTGCTTGACCTGACTCGGTTTCAAAGCTAGACCAAGAGCAAAACTAGGCTCAAAGCGTTTCTTCTTAAATGTACCCAGATGCAATCCATTGCGAGCAATCTTGACTTTCCCTAAATCTGGCAAGAGTTCTGGCAAGAGATAGAGTTGATCCCCAAAAGTCTGCAAGATGCCGGGTAAATTAACCTTCAAGTGTTTTTGGGCAAATTCCTGCCACAAGGCAACTTGTTCTCGGCTGAGATTGCTCCTACTTGCCTTACATTTAGGTGCCGGATTTTCACCTTTAAACTGTAGATGAGCTACAAACTGACCCTCTCCCTTAAAATGATGAGGGTACATCCGAGCCGTTTCTGGCAAATCAATACCAGCTACCATTCCATTGATATGCTCTACTGACAACAAGTCAAAATCATACTCTTCCAGTAGCCAATTGACAATCTCTTCGTTTTCCTCGGGTGCCCAGGTACAGGTTGAATAAACCAAACGACCGCCTTCAGCTAGCATGGTCACTGCATCTGCTAGAATTTCTCTTTGCAAGCTAGCACATTGACTCGGATAATCTAAGCTCCAATAGTCCATAGCATCTGGCTGCTTACGAAACATTCCTTCACCAGAGCAAGGGGCATCAAGGACAATGAGGTCAAAATAGCCTTTAAAGACCTTGGCCAAGCGGTCAGCAGATTCATTGGTCACCACGACATTTGTCGCTCCAAAGCGTTCCATGTTTTCTACTAAAATCTTAGCCCGTTTGCTTGAAATTTCATTGGAGACGAGAAGACCCTCCCCTGCTAGATAGGCTGCTAGCTGAGTTGATTTGCCACCCGGTGCAGCTGCCAAGTCCAAGACCTTCATTCCAGGACTGGGCTGGGCTACCTGAGCCACCATCTGAGCAGCAGGTTCTTGCGAATATACTAAACCTGTAGCATGCTCAGGCGATTTCCCTGAAACCTTCCCATAGTGGCCCCAAGGGGTTTGAGGAATGGCATCAGGAAAGGAAACTGGCGCTTCTTTTAAAGGATTGATCCGAAAGGCCGAAACCGCTTCCTCCTCAAAAGAGGCAAGAAAATCTCTTGCCTCATCTCCTAGTATCTCTTCATATTTTTCAACAAATCCTTCTGGAAATTGCATTTAAGTTCTTTTCCTTTCGTAAATGTAGGACTGAATTTCCTCCTGCATCGCAAGAGGCACCATCATGACCGCCTGTCTGGTTTGAAAATCAAGCGGTTCACCAGAAAGGGTCACAACTCGATAGCCCAGACTTTCCCCTAAAATACTAGCTGCGGCATAGTCCCATGGTTGCAGATAAGTGACATAGGTCAACAAACGCCCTGACAAAATCTTGGCAAAACTAATGGCCGCACTCCCATAGACACGAACACCGAGGACCGCTCGAGCCAAATCAGTCAGGCCCCATTCATTAGTTTCTAGCATACCACTATTTCCTGCAATGAGAAAATCTCCAAGAGGTTTTGCTTTAAAGGGAGCTAGGGGCTTATCATTTCGACAAACTGGAAAGGCTCCACCACCATGGTAACAATCCCCTTTGACCACATCATAAATCAGACCAAACTGCCCTTGACCATTTTCAAAATAAGCCATCATGACAGCAAAATCTTCCTGCTGGGCTACAAAGTTATTGGTGCCATCAATTGGATCAATGACCCAAACCTTGCCCTCTTGAACCGAAGCTCTCAGACAACCTTCTTCAGCACAAATCTTATCCTCAGGATAACGGGATAGAATCTCACCAACCAATAGCTCCTGAACTTCCTTGTCCAGTCTGGTCACCAAATCCGTTGGAGAGGTCTTGGTCTCAATCTGCAAATCTTCCTGCATATGGTCAAGGATGTACTGGCCCGCTTTTTTAACAAGCTCTTTGGCAAATTCAAATTTACTTTCCAAGAGAAATCTTTCCTTCCCCTTTTTCCTTAGCCGCCTGAACTGCTCGGTAAAACGAATAGCCACTAACCGTTTCAAATTCTCGTCCCAAACGTTTTTCTTCGCTCTTACTTGGCACGACCGCTTTGAATCCTTTATAGGAATCCAGTAACTTTTTAGCCTCTACCTTGCCTTCATAGGCAGCTTCAACATCATTAAAAAAAGAAAGCACTGAAGCAAGTTCTTCAGTGCTCCACGACAAATCTAGTGGGTAACTATACTGTTTGTTCATTAACTAATACCAGCTCTCATTCTTGCTTCTTTTAGTTCTTGCTTACGGTAACTACGAGGGAGAAAAGCACGAATCTCATCTTCATTAAAACCAATCTGCATACGTTTTGCATCGATAATAATCGGACGACGCAAAAGACTTGGATACTGCTCAATCAAATGAAGCAATTCCGATACCGAGATACTCTCTACATCAATATTCAATTTTTGAAAAATTTTTGAACGAGTTGAAATGATGTCATCAGTACCATTTTCGGTCAAGTAAAGGATGTGTTGCAATTCTTTTCTTGTTAAAGGACTGGTCATAATATTGTGTTCCTCAAAGGGCACCTTATGTTTTTCTAACCAGGCCTTTGCCTTACGACATGAAGTACAGCTCGGTGATAGAAATAGTGTAATCATGCTTTTCTCTTCTTATCTATACTTTGCTACCTCTATTATACAAAAAAATAAAGCGCTTGACTAGGGATTTTTAGAAAAAAAAGCCTATTTTTTCAAGAGGTAACTTCTCAAAGTAACTTCCACTTGTCTGACCAAAGTGGAAGTTAGTCTAAAACGAATTTTTATGGTGGAATTAAGTATGAGACGTTTGAGTTAGAAATGAGGTCTACTATGACAAAACATAAACATCTTACCCTTTCAGACCGTAATGATATCCAACTAGGTTTAGAGCGCGGTGAAACCTTCAAAGCTATTGGCCAACTTATTCTAAAAGACCCCACCACTGTTTCTAAAGAAGTCAAACGAAACAGACAAATCCGAGAGTCTACATGTGATAACCTTCCTTGCCCTCTACTCGATAAGGCTCCCTTTGTCTGTAATGGGTGCCCTAAAAGAAGACAAAACTGTGGCTATCAGAAAATCTTCTACCTCGCCAAACAAGCTCAAAAACAATACGAACAAACTCTTGTTGAAGCTCGTGAAGGAACTCCTCTCAACTTGCAGACTTTCTGGGATATGGATAAAATCATTTCTGACGGTGTTAAAAAGGGACAACACATCTATCATATCCTCAAAACTCACAACCTTGATGTTAGCTCCTCAACTGTCTATCGACACATCCGAAAAGGTTACCTGTCTATCGCTCCGATTGATCTAACTAGAGCCGTTAAATTCAAAGAAAGACGAACAAGTAACCTACCTTCCATCCCTAAAGAAGATAAAAAAGGCCGTTCCTATGAGGATTTCCAAAACTATTTAGCACTTAATCAACTAGAATCTTGGCTGGAAATGGATACAGTTATGGGGAGGACTGGAGGCAAAGTCCTACTCACCTTCAACCTCTCTTTCTGTAACTTTATCTTCGCTAGGCTTCTGGAGAATAAAACTGCCCTTGAAGTTATCAAGAACCTCTATGACATCAAAAACACTCTTCACGAAGCTGATAAAGATTTCTTCCAACTCTTTCCTGTTATTCTGACAGATAATGGAGGAGAGTTTGCCAGGGTTAAGGACATCGAAATGGATATTCGTGGTGAAATAAAACTCTTCTTTTGTGACCCTAATCGCTCTGACCAGAAAGGCAGAATTGAGAAAAATCACACCTTGATTCGCGACATTCTACCTAAGGGAACTTCCTTTGACAACTTAACTCAAGAGGACATTAATCTCGTTTGTTCGCATGTTAACAGCGTCAAACGTGCTGCTTTGAATGGAAAGTCAGCCTATGAACTCTTTGCCTTTACTTATGGAGAAGAGATTCCTAAACTTCTCGGCATTTCTAAAATACCTGCAGAAGATGTCTGCCAGTCGTCTAAATTACTCCAACATAAAATCTAAAAATTAATCTTCAACCCCATTCAAACGTCTCACACTAACTTCCACCATAGCGGAACTTAATCTGAAACGCTTTCAGATGTGGGGATTTTGTGCGCTCTTTTTTTCGATTCTTTTCGGCTACAAAAATGATGAAATCAAGCATTAGTAAAACCAGTGGAACTTACCCTGACACGGATTTCCACTGGTTTTTAGGATTTTTATCAGATTAACTTCCACTTGTACTAGCGGTGGAACTTAGTTTGGGAATTTAGCTATTTTTTCAAGAAAAATAGACTGTTCGCGAACGATTGACGCAGTTGGATTTGGCTATACTCAATGAAAATCAAAGAGCAAACTAGGAAGCTAGCCGTAGGTTGCTCAAAACACTGTTTTGAGGTTGCAGATAGAACTGACGAAGTCAGCTCAAAGCACTGCTTTGAGGTTGTAGATAAGACTGACGGAGTCAGTCACATATATAATCCAAGGCGAAGCTGACGTGGTTTGAAGAGATTTTCGAAGAGTATTAATTCACTCTTAACGATGGTTTCAAACGATATGCAATTTTATATATACAAATTAAAAACATCTTTCGTTTCACTTCCTACGACTTTTCAGATAAAGAGAGCCAAAGAAGCTTTCATAGAGGGCGAAAAAGAGGAGGAAGGCATGAAGGAAGAAGGCCTCTGGCAAAATCAGAATCACTGGATCCTTGGCTTGATCAAAAAGCCAGGTATCATCCCCCACAAAGAGAATTTGATGAAAAAGAGTAAAGAACTGCTCAAAACCAATCAAAACTCCCCCAAGGCCAATCAACACAGGTAAAATTACTAAAGCGAACAACGCCTTACTAAATAGAGATAGAAATCCCTTTTTCACAATCCCTTTGACAAAGAAATAGAAACTTGGCAGTGACACTAGGGCTACTAGCTGAACCAAGTGAAAGAGGTTCTTGACCACTGCAAAGTGGTGCAGACCAGCTGCTGACGAACGAAAATCAGGCATCTGCAAGACCTGACTAAAAGGATTGGTCAGATAATTCATCAAGATATGAAAGTTGTATTGAATGGTTTCTGGTTTTAGATAGACTCGATTCGTTAAGTTCAGCAACTGAATCTCCATAGGATAGAAAACCCAAGACAAATAAATGGTCAGAAGGATTGAGAGGGAGAAGAGAAAGAGCATAGAGCCCCAAAAGGTCAGTTTAGTTTTCATCAAAATCCCACTCCGCAAGGCTAGAAACCACATGAGTCGGTGCGATTGGCAGGTCTGCTACTTCTTCTGCCTTGGTAAAACCTGTCGTCACCAAGAGCGTGGGAATGCCATTGTCAATCCCAGCCCGGATATCAGTCAGGTAATTGTCCCCGACCATGATTAACTCTTCACGTTCCAAACCTAGGTGCTCAACCGCCTTTTCCATAATGATAGCATTTGGTTTTCCAATATAAACAGGTTTCACTCGTGTAGCTGCTTCAAGGAGAGTTACTAGCGAACCTGCTCCAGGTAAAAGACCACGTTCTGTAGGAATATTGAGGTCAGGATTGGTTCCGATAAAATGAGCTCCCTTTTGGATAGCGAGAGTTGCTGTCGCAAATTTTTCATAGTCGACTTGCCAGTCCAGGCCAACTACTACATAGGCAGGATTTTCCTTGTCTTCCACATATCCAGCCGCTTTGATAGCTTCCTTGAGCCCTGCTTCTCCGATGATATAGACGGTCTTTTTAAGACCCAAGTCATTCATATAGTCGATGGTTGCCAAGGTCGCTGTGTAGACAGTCGATAGGGGTGTATCAATATTAAAATTCTGAGCCAACATCTCCTGAACACTCTCAGGAGTGCGGGTTGTATTGTTGGTCACAAAGAGATAGGGAATGTCTCGCTTTTGCAATTCATGGACAAAAGCCTCTCCTGCCGGGATTCTATTTTTCCCCTTATAAATGGTTCCGTCTAAATCAATTAAATAGCCTTTATATTTCATATTTTCTCTAATCCTTTTTTATTTCTTGCCAAGTGATGATTGCTTGGGCATTGGTAGCCCCGTCGCTTGTAATCTCATGCTTGCTTTCCAGTCCAGTCCGTTCAACAGCCGATGTAATAAGCCCACCTGGTCGAACTTCCTTGACATACTTGAGGTTGATTTTCTTGGGAATATATTGGGTCAAAAAATCAGCTCCCATAACCTCAAAAATCCAGTCCAAGTATTTACTGTTATTGACATGGCCATTCATATCCAAATCGTAAAAACGAACATGGTAATCCTTGCTGATAGGCTCTTCTAGATTTGTATACTTTGGCCCGCGAATCAATTTTTTATCAAAATCAGACTGGTAAGGAGCCACAATCTCAGGTTCTACTGCATGAACTTTTCGACTGTCTCTATCCATGAGAACAAAGGTCGCCATCATGTGGATGAGCTCCTGTCCTGCTTCATCATAAATGGTAAAGCGACGGTAGCAAAAGAGTCGATTGTAGCTCAAGGCTTCCGTTTCGATGGTGATTTCTTCCACAAAACGAGGCAAACGAGCCACCTCAATATCATAGTCTGTGATAATCCAGACAAGATTATAGTCTTCCAAAATAGCCTTATCACTAACTCCCAACTCAATCGACTGCATCCCTGAAACTTGCAGGGACAGTAAAATCACATCTGGAAGCTTGATATGACCGTTCATATCAGCCATATCAAAAGGAATTTTCATTTTCATTTGATAAGTTAAGCCCATCATCCTACTCCAAAATAAATCGTTCTGCTACGGTGTCTCCTAAAAAGAGACCTCTCTTTGTCATGCGAACTCGGTCACCCTCTATTTGCATTAGACCTTGTTGAACTAAGTCTCTGACAATTTCTCCATAAAGTCCTTCAAAAGACCGTCCAAATTTTTCCTCAAATCGCACCATAGAAACCCCTGATTTCTTGCGAAGCCCCAAGAACATTTCCTCTTCCATTTGCTCTTTTTGACTCAGGTGCTCTTCTGTGATGCGAGCATTGCCTTCCTCAACTGCACTTAGGTAATGACGAATGGGACCATGATTTTTATAGCGAACACCATTGACATAACCAGAGGCCCCAGCACCGATACCATAGTATTCAGCATTGTCCCAGTACATGAGATTGTGGCGACTTTCAAAACCAGGCTTGGAGAAATTAGAAATCTCATAATGCTCAAAACCTGCTCGCTCCAGCTCTGCAATGATGTACTCAAACATCTCAGCTTCGAGTTCTTCCTTAGGCAGAGGTAATTTCCCTCGTCGCATCCGATTCATAAAGACCGTATGATTTTCTAAAATCAAGCTATACAAACTCATATGGGGAATATCCAGCCCAATGGCCTTAGCCACATTTTCCTTGACCTGCTCCATGGTCTGACCAGGTAGCGCATAAATCAAGTCGATGGATATATTGTCAAAACCAGCTAATTTCAGGCGGTCAATATTTTCATAGATATCCTTCTCCAAGTGGCTACGACCAATTTTTTTCAGCATCTTGTCATCAAAGGTCTGCACACCTAGCGAAACACGATTGACAGCTGAATTTTTTAAGACTGCGATCTTATCGGAATCCAAATCACCAGGATTAGCTTCAATGGTCAACTCCTCTAAAACTGATAAGTCTAATTTTCTAGTTAGACCATCCAACAAAGTCTCCAATTGCTGAGCTGACAAGGCTGTAGGAGTTCCTCCTCCAATATAAAGAGTTCGCAACTTTCGAATATCATAGGAGCTATATTCTCCCAATAAATGCTCTAGATAGCTATCTACTGGTTGATTTTTAATAAAGACCTTTGAAAAGTCACAATAATAACAGATTTGTGTACAAAATGGAATATGCACATAGGCTGATGTCGGTTTCTTCTGCATAGTATTTATTATACCATAAAGAGTTCATTCAAGAAAAAAATCACCATGTCTGACTCCTAGGGAATCATGAAATGGTGACTCTATTTAATCTTCTTGAATCTCGATGACGATTTCTTGACCTTCTTCTTGTTCTTCCACAACTACTTTTTCTTCCAGTTGTTCTTTGAGACTGTTCAAGGTCTCTTTTGAAGCTTCAGTCGCTTGTTGAGCTAAAGATTTAGACTTTTCAAGAACTGTGTCAAGAGTAATTTCCCCAGATTCAATCTGCTCTTTTGTTTTAAGAACAAATTCTTTGGTTTGTTCTTTGACATCCGTTAATTTTTCACAAACCTGCTCTTTAGCATACTCAGGATCTTCTTTTAGATCTTCTAAAAATTCTTGTGCTTGGCTTCTAATTTGGTTTCCTTTGTCGCTAGTTAGAAACAAGGCAGCTGAAACACCTGAAACAGTTCCTAAAAGGATAGATGATAGTTTACCCATTAGTCAGCTCCTTTTTTAAAAAATTTACTTGCAGCACGAAAAGCTGACAACCCAGCTCCTGTCTTTAAGGTTTTTGATCCAGCAGATGATGCCTTTTTACTCAAAATACGTGCTTGATTATTAATGTCTGATACAGAAACCGACAAATCAGCTACTGCTGTAAAGAGAGGATCAATCGTTGCCACCTTGACATTGATATCATCTGCCAAGACATTGACCTTAGCCAGCAATTCATTGGTATGATGCAAGGTCACATCCACATCTGAAGTCAAGGTTTTAATCGTCTTCTCTGTTTCATCGATAACACGTCCAAGCTTTTGTAAGGTCACATCCACATCTGAAGTCAAGGTTTTAATCGTCTTCTCTGTTTCATCGATAACACGACCAACTTTTCGAAGGGTAATAATCAGATAAACCAAAAATACAACCAAGGCAATTGCCACAATAATATAAGCCACTTCTAACATTTTAATTCTCCTTTTTTACATTATAAAATGGTGCTTTTTTCCGATTTTGATAAAAGATGATATAAATACCAAGGCCAATCAATAGTGCGGACAACCACTGGGATACTCGAAGTCCAAAGAACAGGAGACTATCTGTACGCATGCCCTCGATAATCATACGTCCAAATCCATACCAAATCAAGTAGAAGGCAGTGATATGACCTCGTCTGAGGCTCTTCCATTTTCGTCTGAATATCAGAATCAAGGCAAAGCCAAGCAGATTCCATAGAGACTCATAAAGGAAGGTTGGTTGACGGTAGCTCCCCTCGATATACATCTGGTCCCGGATAAAGGCAGGTAGATAATTCAGATTATCCACTGCTGCACCATAAGCTTCTTGGTTAAAGAAATTTCCCCAACGACCTAAACTTTGGGCAATCATGACACTAGGCGCCGCAATATCTAGAAATCCCAAGTGTTGATGAGTTTACGATCAGCAAAGATATAGAGCACAAGAGCCCCAGTTATCAAACCACCGTAGATGGCCAAACCACCATTCCAAATGGCAAAAATTTCTCCCAAGTTCTGACTATAGTAATCAAAACGGAAAATAACGTAGTAAAGACGAGCTCCTAAAATAGCCAAGGGAAAGGCTATCAAGATAAAATCTAAAATATCGTCTGAGATAATCTTCTTTCTAGGCGCTTCTTTCATGGTCAAATAAACCGCAAGAATCAAGCCTGTGACAATACACAAGGCATACCATCGAATAGCTAGAGGGCCTAAATGAATAGCAATTGGATCAAGCATTAGGCACCTCGTTTTGAGCAATGAGATTTGTCAAGCGTTCTTCGAACAAACGCGTGGCATCAAAGCCCATTTCCTTGGCACGATAATTCATGGCAGCTGCCTCAATCACGACAGAGATATTTCGACCAGTTTTAACTGGAATACGGATACGAGGAATGGCTACGCCAGAAATTTCAAGTTCCTCTGCATTGTTTCCAAGACGATCAAAAGTCTTATGCGTATCATAGTTTTCCAAGTAAACGGCCAGCTGGACTTGTGAAGAATCCTTGACTGCACTCGCACCGTAGAGGCTCATAACATCGATAATCCCAACACCACGAATTTCAATCAAGTGTTTCAAGATTTCAGCAGGTTCACCCCAAAGAGTAATCTCATCCTTGGCAAAAATATCGACACGGTCATCAGCCACCAAGCGGTGACCACGTTTGACAAGCTCCAGACCTGTCTCACTCTTACCGATGCCACTATCTCCCTGAATCAAGACACCCATACCATAGATATCCATCAAAACACCGTGCACACTGGTACGTTCTGCTAAGCGAGAATCAAGATAACTAGACAGTTCCCCTGAAAGGCGACTTGTAGCTGTACGACTTGTTAAAATTGCAATCTTACATTCTCTAGCTGCCTTTAACATTTCCTCAGGAACAACTAGACCACGCGCAACAATAACTGCCGGTGTTTCCGGTTGGAACATTTTTTTCAAAACAGTATAACGGTTGTGAGAAGACATGCTGATCAGATAGGACCATTCCTTCATCCCCAACAATTGAATACGCTCTGGAGTATAGTAATCAAAATAGCCTGTCATTTCGAGACCAGGTCGCGTTATATCTGCAGTATTAATTTCCTTTTCAAGTAATTCAGGCTCCCCATAGACAATGTCTAATCTAAGCTTATCAATTACTTCTTTGACTAAAACCGACATATATTTCTCCTTAAATCGAGTTCTCTTACTATTATATCAGATTGTAGGAATAAGTTTGTATTTTTTACCGTGTTTACGCTATTAATTTATCTGATGATATTTGAACGATACAAAAAAGGATTAAACAACAAATTGTTGTCTAATCCTTCTGACTATTATTTCATAATAGATAGTGCGCTTTAGTTATCTTGTTTCTTTAATCCCAAGACTCCAAGACCAGCTACCAAGAGTGCTACACCAGTTGCAAACAATGATTCTTTAGAACCAGTATTTGGCAATTCCTTTTTAGGTTCAGATGTTGTAGACGTAGTTTCAGGTCTTGTTTCTTCAGTTGTTTTACCTGAAGGAGTTTCTTCACTTGATTTACCTGGAGTTGTCTCAACTGTTGTAGTAGTGGTAGTTGATTCTTCTGTTGTTGTAGTTGTTGTTGGCTCTACTGTCGTTGTGGTTGTTGAAGTAGTCGTTGGCTCTTCTGTTGTTGTCGTTGTTGAAGTAGTCGTTGGCTCTTCTGTTGTTGTCGTTGTTGAAGTAGTCGTTGGCTCTTCTGTTGTTGTCGTTGTTGAAGTAGTCGTAGTACTAGTTGTTGTTGTCGTGGTAGTTGTAGTCGTAGTACTAGTTGTTGTTGTCGTAGTTTGTTCTACTTTTTTATACCAGTGGATACGATTTCCTTCACGGTCTTTTTCTGTGCTTACAAATTCATATCCGTCGATAGTTGCTGGATCTTTCCAACCTTTGTCAGTTGCTTTAATGGATTCTTTTGTATCGATATCTTTGTAATCAGTCACTAGTGAATCAAGCACTAATTGAGCACTTGTAGAATCACTGATAATACGGTAAACATAGATACCTTTAGAATTTTTACCATCAATAGTTGCTGTAGCCACTGTTGACACATCATATTGCATTTTTGCAATATCAATCTTAGATTTGTCAATGATATTCACACGATTTACCGATACGGAAGAATACTCCTAATTCTTTTGGAACATCTCCTGAAATCATTTCAAGCGTGATTTTCTTAGCTGTAATAGAAGTGACTTTGAATGTTGGTTTTACACCAGTTGGGAAAATATAGGCTCCATATTGGTTTACGCTATATGTGCTGTATACTGGTAAGATAAAGCTAGATTTAAATGTATCTCCCACTTTAAGCGCAGTAGATCCACTTGTTTTCCACTCAATTCCTGAAGCATCGTTGAATTCCAATTCAACAATTGTGCCAACTTTCATTCCTTCGCTTCCACGAGCTTGGATTTCTGAACTTGTTTCATATGAGCCATCTTTGTTGAACTTAATCGTATTTCCTGCAGGTGACATGTTAATTGAGTTTGTCTCAGTTGCAAATTTCTCAACTTTTGGAATATCCACTTTACTTGTTACAGAAGAATCTCCCACTTTAATCACTTGATTTAAAGTATATTTCTTATTTGCGATAACCGCACCATTATAGGCGTTATCTGATTTAATTTGGAACTGTGCTTGTTTCAACACATCAGGTTTTACAGTTTCAACAACTTTTGTAAATGTAACCTTTAAAGTAATGCGTGTTGATTCTAATTCGGCTTGTTCCATTTGAGCTTTGTCGTTAGAATCTTGACGAGCTTTATTAATGTTTTCGAAGGAATTCAATTGAAATGGTCCCGATTTTCTTTCCTTCGTAAATCACATCTTTACCAGCTAACGAACCTAATACTGCAACGTTCTCTAATGTAATCGTTACGTAGTCGCCTTCTTTCACATCATCATCTGTTAAGGTTACAGCGATATCTACATCTGTATAGTATTCATAGTTCTTAATACCATGGTTTTTAATCGTACCTTTTACTTTAGCATTTGCTTCTTTAGCTGCACGTGCAGGAGTTTCTGTAGTTGTTACAGCTTCACCAGTAGTTGTTGCTTCAGCACTTGTTGTAGAAACTTGCTCAGCTGTCGTTGTTTCTTCAGCAGTGATGATTTCTTGACTTTGAAGAGCGGCCAAAAGCACACCTGTAGACAATAAAGTGATTAATAATTTCCCAAACCTTTTCTGGTTTTTCATCCCTATTTACCTCCGTGTAAAATTACACTATTTTATTACAATTTTACTACATTTATCTTTAAAATTCAATTGAAATGATGATTTTTTTTATATTTCAAATAAATTATTGTATAACTTCTACAATTTTTTGACCAACGAATCAATTTAGACCGATCTGAATTTGACAAGTGTGGGTGAACATCTATTTCTTAGTTATTACTTTCTATTTCTTAGTAACCAAGTCATTTATTTAGAAAATAAGACAATCATCAATTCAATACTTTAGCCAAATCAACGGCAAATCGATCAACATCTATTCCCAAATTCCTTCCTGATTTTTCTATGTGAATTCTCGGAAGTTCATTTTTTAGTATTTTGTTTGCATCAGCCATATCTTGTGGATAGATATAGAACTGTTGTCCTTGTGGAAACTGATTGTGAACTTGCCATTTTTCAAATTCATGCAGAAAAGTCTTATGAGATGGCATACTAACCTCTTCAAACATGGAATCATCAAAATATTTCACCAAGCGATAAAGACCATGAACTTCATCAGCGAAGCATTTATCTATTTTCTCAAAGGGATAACCCCGTCTCTGATAAGCTAGGCATAAGTTTTGTAAGTTTTGGCTTATCCCAGCTGCGTCTTTTCTTGCCAAGTTTATAAAGTATCGAACAGAAAATTCTTCCATACCTGTTCGTTTTTTCTTCTCTAGAAACTGTTGTGCCAATATGATAGACTCTGATAATCTGTCTTCATCTTGATAATAAAGAGCGTATAAAATATTAATGACATTTTGGGGATAATAGGTTCCTTTCAGTAAAGGTAAGTCTTCTGGTATAAAAGATGAAATGACTGAAAAATCACTACATGCAAAAGAGGTAAATAAGCCTCTCAAAATACCATCAGTATAGATTGTTGCACTTGCAAGCAAACCACCTCTAATCAATTCGTCTCTTCCAACTTGCCACAAAGCATTATTTAATTGTTTATAATCTCCGTCTAAAAAAGCTATATAGTATGCAAAATACTTGATATCATCTAGCAATAAGCTACTGTACAACTTTGTCCTTAAAAACATTGTCAGACAATACTTTCGAATCCTTCAAATACTTATGAAAAATTCTCTGATTAGACTCTTCAAATTCCTGCCAGTTTATAGGATTTGAATAATAACCCCAATCCTTAAAACGTTCTTCGCGCATCTTTTGATATTCTTTTATATACTCTTTCATAAGTTCATCCTATCTTTATACAATGTGCAAAAAGACTAGACAAATCTAGCCTTTCATTTCAAATTAGAATT
>BNJS01003824.1_pt1 | contig 37667 bp, 34 predicted proteins | sample 8540461 | NCBI WGS metagenome assembly BNJS01 (sample SAMD00202454, study PRJDB9452) | human saliva metagenome | isolation source: human saliva | place: Japan
TACATGCATTAAGGAAATTATCCATTTGCTGGAGTTTTGAATCCTGCCAAAAAATGGGACAAAGAGAAGGAAAAGAATAAGAGAATTATTCTACCTGCCAGGCAAAAATATGTAGAACTATTAAAAAACACATATAGATTTATAAACAATACAGTATAATGCAGAAACACAGATGTTCAGAATATTATAGAAAATGAACCATCATTCATCGCGGGTCTGATGAAGATGGTCGTAGAACATCTCGAAGACAAAAACGAGAGCTTTCGCCATGAGAAGGCTGCATCGTTGATTTATCCACTGGGAAAAACAAACCGATTTTTACCAAGACAGAGTAAAGTCATTGTTTTTAATGGTCAGATTTACAATTCTGAAGAACTGACGCTCATCTCGTGAAAAGGTTGTTCGCCACTACTCTTCTCCGCAGTAGCGGTGCTAAAACCTGCGAACGCTGGTGTTAGAGGCTTCTAAGATGTGCCAGATTTCGGTGTGCTCTATTTATGATGTAAATCTGGGCAAAATTTTTCACTCGCTCGAGACTCCTGAGTGACAAACCACCACATTATCAGCATTCTGGTGTGGCTTAATCTGCATCAGAGCTGAACCATTATTTGCGTTTTGGACACCAGAAATAGACAACACGGGGCTGAATCTCTATTTTCAGCTGGACCTATATCCCTGCGCCTTTTTACTCATATATAAGGTAATCAGTAAGAGTCCAATAGTTTCAGAGTATGACGTAAATATTTCTAATGCGCTAAAATTCATGAAATTCATTCGGAAAAGATTGATATGCAAATTAGTTTTGATGACGTGAGAAAATGTCAGAAAATTAGTTGAAGAGCGTAAGCTCGCAGTGCTTTCGGATGTTTGCTGCTTTTCCATGTCGGGAGGTGTGGATTCTTCTCATTATAAAGTCTGTCTCATCAAAAGCAGTCTGATAGTGTGTATTAGATACTTCTCCATTGGTTTTGATAAAAATCTTTTGATGAAACCGAAAAATCAAGGCCATAGTGGCGAATCTTATCGGCAGTAACCACCATGAATTCGCAGATTTCCGAAAAGGATTTTGAGACTTCATTGGGATGAGATTCTGCTGACACCTGATGAGGCCTGGTGGATTCATCAGCTCTCCGAGTTACATAGCGTTTCTAAAACAGCTGACGTGCGAAAGTTGTCTTTACAGGGGATGGAGGCGATGAGGTTTTTCGGAGGGTATACACAACATTTAATCGGAGGATCAACCAAAATATACAAGTCTGGTTCCCAGATTCTCACACCAGCGTACTGCAGTGGCAAAACGCTGTGACCAAAACAAAAAGGGAGATGAACGTGACTGAAATTCTATAGCTAGGTAAAGCTTAAATCATTAGATTGCGATGACCTTTCCTTTTATAACATTATAAAATTAGGTTTTCACGGATAGAGCAGATGTCCATTTATCTCACTGAAAAGACAGAGTCACCTCTGGCGTATTATCAGCAAAGAATCCCAAAATCCCAAAAATCTCAAGCAGATTTTAGAAATGTAGACAAAACTGATAAGCTTAGAAGGGGACATGATTGCAAAAGTGGATAGAACGAGTATGCTGGCATCTATGGGAATGCAGCAGGCTCCGCTTTCTGACCAGAGAGACTTGGACTACACCTCTGAGCCTCTCTAGATGAAAGAGATATCTGCTGAAAGGAAATAACAGAGAAAAATGACTCTGAGCTGAAAATGAATTTTCAGACAGTTTTGGAAAAATCCAAAAAGTGTTTCTGAGTTCTGTCGGAGACTGGCTAAGACAAGGGATGAGAACATGCTTTGAGTTGGTATAGACGATAAATTCCTCGAAGAACAGGATATATTTGATATTCAGAATACGCTAGAGAGAGTTCCCAACCACCTGAATTCTGTGGAGTGACAAATTCCTTTAAAATCTGGACTTTTTATTGTTTCCAGTGGTATAAAAACACATATGTAGCAAACCAAATAGGAAATAAATATATTGAAAAACTCATTCGTATAACCACTGCGCCGATGTCTCTTTTAAAAGTTCTTTGAAAGGACAGTTGGTGCTTTATGGTTTCTGGTGGATTTGATGTGAGAGGGGGCTTTCTTCAGAAGGGAGGAGCTGCAAAGAAATTCCTTGAAAATGAAGGGATTGTGATGGAAGCCATCAATGAGGTGTCCCGTGTGCTAACGCCTTTTTCAGGACTTGAAACTGCTTTGGGAAATGTGGAATGAGAAAAGAAAAACCACAGATAGTCCATGACCCACACGCCAAAGGCAGGTAAATTAGGAATGTTGGCAGCGAGATTAGCAGGAGTGCCGCATCGTCTGCATACCGCGCGGACCCTCTGATGGAAGGCTACGGAATGGCAGAAAATTAAATTTTGTGAAAAGTTTCACATGTGACCTGCTACAAGGGTTTATCCGAATTCCAAAAGGCTTTGTAGGCGATTTTATTATTTGCAAAATAATCCTACTCTGAAGTATTAAACTGAAAATCATTACGTCAATGGTTCTTCTGTAATGGGAATACATATCATATAGTCCATGCAAGTGTGTCAGAGATAGAAAAGGTTGCACTTAGAGAGAAATTGAACATTCAGCCTGATGGATTTTAGTGGTTTGTGTTTGTACATGGGAGGATTGTCAGTGATAAAGGAATAAAACGAACTGAGTTAAAAGCATTTTCCGAGCTTCAGACAGCAGAGGTCACGAATTAACAGGCGTTAAAACTTCTTTTAGTAGGAGGTTTGGAGAGTGATTTAGACCTCAAATCCAGAAACTTTGGCTGAAATAAATCTGTACAAAGATATCATTTCATGCGGGTCAGCAGGATGTTCGTCCATTTTGCTATTTGGATGCATTGTCTTTCCAAGTGCTATCGCGAGGGATTTCCCACGTCGCTCGCAGGCAGGATGCCATGGGACCGCCAAGCATAGTTTCTGGATATCAATGGCTGCATTGAAATCAGCTGTAGAAGGAGAAAACGGCCGATTATTCCTGTCTAAAAATGTAGAAAATTAAAAGAAAACCAACGTTAATCTCGGCAAGAGACAAAAATTTGCATGTGAAATTGTGATACAGCCGCAGAATGATAGAAAACAGGTACAGGAGCAGTCTGTGGTTTGGAATGCCCTTTTGAGGAGTATGTCGTTACAGTGTTTAAAGTCAGTTTTTGAGATGCTATGATAAATTTTATTAAACCTGTCATAGATTTTGTAGTCTGCACTTTGTAGGATTATTTTTAAGTCCTGTTTTTGCGGATGGTTACAATAGGCTTTATGTGCAAATGATGGGAAACCGTCTTTTTCAGCTCTCGTCCAGGGAAGGATGGGAAGATTTTAAACTGATCAAATTTAAAACCATGACTGACAAAAAGGACGAAAATGGAAATCTCCCGCTGGGGATGCAGACAGGCTTACCAAGATAGGAAGTTTTCGTCCGTAAGACTTCTTGATGAAATTCCAGCCGCGAATGCTGACAGGGAGATGTGTCTTGATCGGGCCAAGACCGCTTTTGCCGAAGTTATTTGGAACTTTATAATGATTTTCAGCGCCGAAGAATGAGGTCAAAACTCTGGCATCACGGGACGGCACAGGTCAGTCGGGCGTAATAGTATAAGCTGCAAAAGAAACTCTGAATATGATGATGTCAGTCTGTCGATAATGTGAGTTTATTAGATATCAAAACACTGATAATGACTGTTTTAAAGCAGTGGTAAAATCTGAAGGAACTGAATGAACAGACAGGCTACATCAGATGGTTTAAAGAAATAACATAGAATAAAACAATGGATGAAAAGGATAAAACTAAAGTTTATATATCATACTATGACAAGGAGTAATAGAGTCATCGGATGTATATAAGCCTACTTACTATAATGCTTGTCACATCTATAATGCTTAATAAAATAATATATGATTCTATAAATCAACTTTATAGATGATTTGACAGAAGAACAATTGCAAGAAGTTATTAATTATATATTTTCATCTGGAGAAGTGGTTTATTCAGTTTTGATAATGATAAGAGATATAGAAGAAACTCATCAGGCATTTGATGACCATATACCTTTTCCTAAAAACTTTTTAAAACTTTTTAATCTATGAAATATGGATTTGCAGGAGATGAGAAATCTCAGTCAAAAATATTAGAACTATTGATTAGCCTAGATTATTGGCCTAGTGTTAGGTAAGGTAAATGCTACACATGCTAGATAAAACTTATTTGAGGGTTTTCAGTTAGATTCTAGTCGTATATTTACTAATAAAGATTTGAAATCAAAAGATTTCTAGATCAAAATTTGAAGTGATTATATTTTGGATACATTATCCATTTATTATCGGTAAAGAATTGATAAATTTTCCTAAAAGTAGGTTTTCTAAATTTTACATCCAGCTTTATTTACCATATAATAAGGGCTGGCACACGCCTTTCTGGGCTATTTGAAGGGACAAAATATAGAGCAACTTGCATTTTATGTCAGAAAAACTGAAGTGAAGGAGATATTATCCACTGTAGAGAGGTAACTATCCTTCCAGAAGATACAAGCAAATAGTCTGTATAAGAGAGTGTTGGATTTAGATATGAAGTATTTAGGAAGCTGTCTTCAATAGGTTTTCTTTAGCTCCTAATAGAGTTAGATAGAAGAGGAACAGAACATAAAAACAGATTTGGAAAATATTCGTGAAATTTCCTTTATCAGAAGAAATAAAAGCAGGAGATTTAATTAACAAACTTAGAGCATTGACCACCAATAACTCTGATGAAGCTGCTTTTCGTTGTGGATGGAGTAAAATATAACATTCAAGTAAGAATTATAAAAGAATAAAATAGGTAAAAATATGGCTTTCCTCTCCACATATGGGAGGAAGCAGAACTAAAATACATCAATGAGGCATTTGACCAAAACTGGGTAGCGCCTTGGGCAGAATGTGAATAATTTTGAAACGGATTTAGAACAATATCTTTTCAAAATGTGAAAAGTTGCGGCAGTTTGCAGTAGGACGGCAGCTTTGCATTTGAAGGGCTTGCTATTTTAGGAGTGTTTGTTGATGCTGAGGTTATTTGCCAGAGTTTTACATTTGCGTACGGCAAATCCTATTGTTTACTCAGGGAGCTTACGCTCTGTTTCTCAGTGATTCTGGAGCCAGAAACATGGAATATGTGTCCTGTGGCTTTGGAAACAGCCACAAAGATAGAATAATGCCAGAGTGCAAAAAGCCACAGCCGTTATAGTGGCGCATCCGTATGATGCCAGCAAAATGGACGAAACTGCATAGAAGTTAAGCCAAACCGATATGAAAACCCAGTGGTAGAAGATGCAGCGGAGCTCGAAGCTCATACAATGTGGTGCATAGTGCGGAACTTTAGAGAAATACCTTTTGAAGTTTTAATGGAAACAAAATAATAGCCCAGACTTCTGGAGGAGGTGCTGGTATGTAAAACGCAGGACACAGGATAAGCGGTTTTTCTATCCACTCGCTGAGAGATAATGCGCCACACTATCAGTATTCTGACAGAGAGCTACAACTATAGAATGAGCAATATCTCAGCGGGAATAGGGTGGACAGATGGAAGTTTTGATTTATGATTTCAGCGCCGTAAAAATCATGATTGTATCAAGAAGTATTTAAGAATAGATGGGATAGAGCTGTTTACAGAGCCAAATTCAGACTTTTTCTAATCACTGGCTTTCGCCATTACAATCGATGCACAGAAAACAGGTTTTGACAGAGAGCAACTTCGTTTGAAAACTACAAGAAGAAAAATATAGAAAGCCGTCCGTTTTGGAAGCCGATGCATTTACAGCCTGTTTTTGCTGATGCACCATATTATGGAGGAAATGCAGCTGAAAATTTATTTTAATAATGGGCTTTGACCTGCCTTCGGATCTAATGGACAGTGAAGATTGAGAGAATAAAAATGTAATTGAGAACATAGTGACGAAAGTAAAATCAACGCCACTTTAAAAACTGCTGTATCATAGAACCCACTGCTTTTTGAGGATGACAGAGGGTATTTTTATAGAAATTTAATGAACAAAAATTCGAACAGCTGACAGGGATGAAATGCGCATTGTTCAGGATAATGTTTCCAAACTTCTTTACGAGTTCTCGCGGACTGCATTATAAGAAACGATATGGCTCAGGCGAAACTGGTGGTCTTGTCAGGGAAGAGTCTGATGTTGCGGTGGGATTTGGTGAAGATTCGCTCACCTAGCAGTGGTTTGCGAGCTAGCGCTGAAAACAGACTGCGTTTCTACATTCCGAGAGAGATGTTGTCATGGATTTTCAGTGCTGAGTCCGAATCGTAGTTTTTACTTATAAATGTGATAATTTTTATAATAAAGAACTAAGCGCATCATTTGAATGATGGAGCTCGGCATAGACTGAAACTTCCCAATGTCTGATATCATTTTTATCCGAAAAGATAAGGTGCAGAAAAACCTCTCAAGAAAAAGCGATTTTTAAACCATAAAATGAACAATATAATAAAATTGAGAGGCTTAATTTCACTCAACTTTGATTTTCTTCCCGCTGTTTTTAAAGATGTGTTCTGGCGTGAGAAGAAATCAAGTCGTATGAGCGATATTTCAGCAGAATCACACAGAAGCCCAATCAGACACTCTTGTATTGGACACTGGAAGAAAGCCAACACTCTAAACTAGTGCCTATTCTGATAATCAGGGTATAGTGGTAACTTCATGAAGCGGTTTATTTTAGCTTTGAAACGAACAAGATAGAGGATTTTGAGTTTTTCCCTTTATATGTTATCCGCTTGTATTATTTTTAGTAATATTAATGTTTATAGGTTCAGACCACTAAAACCATGTTAATAAGTGACTTTGTCTATTATTAACATAGTTTTGTTAGGTTCAGTGGTGTGGTTTTATTTTTGGAATTTATAGAAAATATTAACCAGCTGAGAATCGGTTTTATCTGATAATATTAAACATGGTGCTGATTTTGTTCTTTCAAATCAAAAACAAAAACTTAGTTCACAGCGTTTTGAAGTCCTGAGCAATCAGCCAACCTTCGCTCCAGCACGCTGAGAAGTTGAACCAAGTAAACTGCATCGATGCTGAGAACCTCGCCAGAGATGTAGAAATTGCAGTTTTTGCTTTTTCAGGGTTTTGAACCATTCTTCAGATCCACACCGCCTGTCGTGACGAACTCTTCTTTGAGTGCTTCCCGTCACATCTCATTCGGCAGCAGCATAGATTTTCATGATTTTCTGCATTTCTTGTTGTTGGTATTACTAATTGTTTAGTTGTATCAATTCCAGAAAACGAATAAAATTCTTTTGCCAAAAACGATTGGTAAATCAAAATGGACTGCGATGGATTTTTCGGTTCATTTTCTTTTGAATTTTAAATATTTCCAAAGCATCTTCTGAAGCTGTTCCGATAAAATTAACGATGATTTCAAACTGGTATTTTCGAGTGCCGCAGTTCTCTCGCTCCCCCATGCCGATAGTTTTAGATTGCAGGGCCGCTCAGTCCCCCAGTGGGTGATGAGCAGAAACCGACTCTTTCTAAATTCAGTTTTGAATTTCAATATTTACATACTGGAAAAACTGCTCCCCTAGGAGGTCTTTCAGTATTTCATTTTAATGTACAAAGACGGAACGGGCAGCGATAATCTGATGCCCCAGTTTTGTCCATTTTAAAATGCTTGGGGAACTTCCTGTGCTGAATACCACATAACCAGGAAATAATTTTGGTCTGTGGTATGGATTTTTATATCCGCTTTCCTTTCCTGGGTGGCACCTTGCAACGGTTTGTTTGGTAAGTATTTTACATTTTTCTTTTGCATTCATTGACCAGGGCAGTCTATGATGCTTTACGATGAGTTACTTTCAGGAAATTCGGTTTGTCATCTTCTATTTTGAGGGGCTACGCTGTTCTTTCATACAATTCACAGTATCTCCAGCTGGAATTTTTGTAAATACACTGAGGAGTTCTTTTGTTTCATGAGGTAGAATTGCACGAGTTCTCTCGGGTCAAAATAAGCATGGGAAACATTGCACTGCCGCCGCCTGAGATTACTTTTTGTAGGACATCAGAATTTTGTTCTAAAAAACAGGACATCGTATAGTTTAGTATCAATATTTGCAGCGGTAAAATCCCGAAGCGCCTCCACCGATGATGATCTACTTTTTCATAATTAGAAAGAAAACCTTCAACATTTTCTTTTAGAGTAATGCTGATGTTGATTTATAAATAATTAAAATTATGTTTTTCTGTTGTTTTTAGTGCTGTTTCTTCCGCTGTTCTTTCTTCTGTTCTTGTGCTTGTTCCATCAGTTCGCGCATTTTTCTGGAAACGCCCCTTCTTAGCAGGTTTAGCTTTTATTTTCCTCGAACTTGAGCGTGAATTTTCTTCTCATCAATGATAAAGTTCTTGATGACAAGTACAATCACTACGTCAGAGCATTTGATACAAAAGTAATACCAAGAAAGCCCAGATGCAGCAGAGTTCAAGAAGAACATGGAATGTACAGGAAAATGGTATATCGAGGTCCTCATGTCTGGCATTCCTTCTGTCTCGGCGCTCGCATGTTTCCAGAAGTCATGATAGTGATTACAAAATAACCACCCGCACACGCCACCCGCAAAACACCAAATGGTCTATTCCTAGTAGTTAGATGGAATCTTGATGATATCATCATATGAAGATAAATCTCTATGAACCAGAAGCTCTTGCCTCGGAAATCGATATAATTCGGGAAGAAACGGAATGCGCGGGAAATAGGCACCTGTATAAGGGTTGGGATACATCCCATGAGCTGATTGACCCCTGCATTCATACATCTGCCATTACTTCCATTGTCAGGGTCAGCGTCTTTTGTATTTTTCGTTTACTGCATCTACTTTGTGTCGGATTATCTCATCATAGCGCTCAACTTGCGCTGGTTTTGAACATGATAGGCGAGAGGATAAGTTTAACCATGATAGTCAGAACTAAAATAGCCCAACCAGCCGTAAGACCTAAATAGTTTTGAATAAATTCATAAATAGAGAGAGAACCAAACATTGATAGTTCTGATGAATGACCAAACTGAGTGGCAAGATCTATCAGTCTTTATCATAGCTTAAGTAAATCCAAATCTAACGGCATGAATACCAAGAGAAACTCGTTAAATTCTTTATTTCCAAAGATTTACTCAGATTTATAGTTGAAAGTTTTTAGATAATCGCCTTTTGTCCACTGGTTCTTGATCCTCGTAGACTCGCGTAAGTCCGTTTAGCCTCGAAAACATGCCGTAAAAGAACTGGCTTTTCACACCTGATCCAGTCTATGTCTCTTCGGTTTTCCCATTTCTTCCCATCATAATTATAGCTGAATATGTCAAATGAATAAACAACCTGTGTAGCCCTGCTGCTGAGTTCTACCCTTTTTCTGTAGCCAAAGCTTGTAATCCCATGCAAATTCAGCTTGTTGTCATTAGTTACTGAAAGTCCTTCTGTTTTTACTTGAAAACTCAACTTTGCAGTTGTAAAGTGCATAGATGACCGAATTTGTAGGACTCCAGCTGGGCGTGTAGAGTTACTACATTGCCATTTACTGTCGAGTAAAGTTTAAATCTTTGGTGCTACTAATTTACCAGCTTTGCTTTTAAAAGCAAATCCGTAGTTTGAGTTCTCGTTATTGAACAAATACAGAGGCTATTCTGTCTGTTCTGTCATAAGAGTTGTACTTGTTCATTCTTACCGAAGAAATCTGCCCAAGGTTAGAAATTTCTAAAGTAAGCTCGTCATTTTGAGAGTGGATTTTTCTCCATTACGAGAAGCAACTGCTTTTACGATCAGTTTGCTCTGGTTTTTACTTGTTGTTCAGCCTGTCTGTCTTCTTTATTAAAATACTGGAAGAAAAAGCATTACTGCTAAAATAAATCCAGCGAAGACAAACCATATTGATAAACTGGCTTCTTTCAAATCCTCTGTATATTCTGCATAGTTGATTATTGCTGACAAAGATAAACAAAATTAGTGGAAAAGATTTATTTCATTTAGAAAATAAGTTGTGATTTTTATTAGAAATCAAATGATAATAAAACCCTTTTAACTCGTGTTAAAAAGGGCATATTGACAACAAAATTATATGCTTTTTACAGATGCTTTTATGAAAGCAATGAACAGCGGATGTGAGATGCCACCTACTTTTGTACTCTGATGGTACTGCACGCCCACATAGAAAGGATGGTCTTTTGAGTTCTACTACTTCACGAGACGGGTTTCAGGGTTGAATCCAGAAGGATAAGTCCATTTTTCTCATAATTTTCGTAGTCATTGTTAAATTCATATCTGTAGATCATGTCTTTCCGAAATCAGCTCTGCATTGTAGATTTCAGACGATTTTGGTGTTTGGTTTTAGTTCGCATTTCCAAGCATCCAGACGCATAGTTCCGCCTTTGTTTATTACATCTTTTTGCTCCATTAGGCTGATAACAGGGTAAGGTGAGTTGTCATCAAACTCATACTATTCGCCTTTTTCAAATCCTAATACATTTCTCGCAAATTTTATCGTGACAATCAGATACTGAGACAAATTCTAATAGCGGAATTTTGCTTTTCTCTGGCGTATTAGCAGCAGTTATTTTCCCTTCTATTCCTCTGTCGCCAAAACCAGGTGCGATGAGAATACCATCTAAATCTTTTAGATAATCTTCTGTACTGCCGGTTTCTAGGTCACCGCTGTAGATCCATTTTAGCTTCACATCTATTTCCTCTGATGATCCCGCGTGGATGAAAGCTTCAGCTATGGATTTGTATGAATCTGGCAAAGAAACATATTACCAACAAGCTCCTATTTCTACGGATTTCTTAGGATTTTTATATTTTTAAGAAAATTTTTGCCAGTTTTTTTAGGTTGGGTCTTTGTCGTAAGGAAGTCCCAACCTTTAAGAACCACTTGGTCAAAATTCTGCTCGTGCAGTTCTATAGGAACGCGGTATATGGTGCTCTACATCCTTACATTCCACCACATTTATGGCATACATTGCAGAACTGAGCAAGTTTAGACTTGATGTCTTTGGTGATGGTGTGTTCTGGTTCTGCAGACTAAAAACATCCGCCTGAACGCCGCTTTCCATCAATGCTTTTACAGAGTGCTGAGAAGGTTTTAGTTTTTAATTCGCCACTTGAAGCCAAAGTCAAGGCAGCAAAGTAAGGTGAATCACCATAGAGTTTTTCTCCCAGTTCCCATTTCAACTGGCGAACAGACTCTATGTAAGGCAAAGACTCATGTCTCCTACAGTCCCGCCTATTTCAGTGATGATGATATCACAGCCTTCATTAGAAAGAATTTTATTCTTCTTTATTTCATTGGTAATGTGTGGGATTACCTGCACGGTTTTCCCAAGGAAATCACCTTTTCGCTCTTTTTCGATTACGGTTTGGTAGATTCTTCCTGTGGTTACATTATTATTTTGGCTGGTATTGGTATCCAGAAATCTCTCATAGTGTCCCAAGTCAAGGTCTGTTTTCGCGCTGTCTTCGGTCACATAGCATCTGCCGGTTCATAGGGTTTAGTGTCCCTGGCTCGATATTGATATATGGTCAAGTCTTTATCGTAACTCTAAATCCTGCTTTCAGTAGCACCAAGGGCGGAAAACGATTCTTTTCCTAATGATGATGTTACACCTCCCGTCACGAAGATGATTTGGTATTGTTTTTAGACATTCGTTTAGGTTTGTGCAAAGTTAAAATAAAACGCCATATTATGCAAGAAACAAACTATAAAGTAAGTAAAAACAAAGTCAAAGTCTGATTTAATAAAGAAATTCTGATTAAATTTTGAAAAACATTAAAGTTGTTAAATTTAGTATTTATTAGTAAAATCCATATCTTTGAGGCCTATTTTTTAAAAATTAAATGAAGAAAAGACTTTTTCTGTGGTAGGGCCTACGGAATTGGTAAAACGAAATTAGCAATCGCGATTGCAAAATACTTCGGAACCGAGATTGCATCCTGTGATGCACGCCAGTTTTTATGGAAATGTCCATTGCACTGGCTGCACCGACAGAAGATGAACTGCTCAAGTGAAACACCATTTCACAGGAAATCTCAGTGGTGGATGAATATTCCATCGGCAGTAAGGAAAAAGATGCCTTGAAAAACTAGAACAGCTCTTCAGTATGACAACGTAGTGCTGGTGGGCGGTTCGGGAATGAAGGAAAGAGCAGTTGCAGAGGATTGAACAATCTCCCAGAATCCAATCCAGAAAAATCAGAAAACTAGAACAGCTCTTCAGCGAGGGCGAATAGAACTCTGCAAAAACTTTTTGAAAGAATCGGATAGCGCTTATTATCAGATAGTTGACAAAGAAAAATGCGCAGACTGATGAGGGCTTTGGATATTATCTGGCAGACAGGAAAAACATACACGGAAAAACATTGAAAAACTCGTTGGTTAAAAGAGATTTTGATGTTGTAGAATTGGGATTTCTGCGGACAGAGAGATTATCTATGAGAGAATTAACTCGAAGAGTAGATTTGATGGTGCAGAATGGCTTGGAAGAAGGAAAAATCTTATTCCATATAAAGACAAAACAGCCCTGCAGACAGTGGGTTATGTAGAATTATTCAAATATTTTTCAGAGGTGAGGGAGCTGGATTTTGACTAGAAATCAGAAAGAAAATTCCCTGAAGATATGCAAAAGACAATTAGATGGCTTAGAAAAACTGGAAAATATCCATTGATAAAATATGACTACACAGGAAGAATTAGAAAAATTATTAGAAATTATCAAAAATGAAAAACTTTTAGTCAATCGGAGTAACATCCTATTTATGGGTTTGTGTTGGCATCGTGCCAGTGTTCGGAGTCTATCCAAAGACTTTTTCTGATGAAGCCTTCTTTGAGGCATCGCAGAGTATAGAACACTCACAGAATCAGAATATAATGAGAATTAAAGTGCAAATGTCCCAGATGCCAATTTGTCCGACTTCAAAGGAAAAACCTGTTTTGCTAATTTTTGAGAAGCTGGTGTCCGCCTTGTAGAGCTGAATTTTCACTATCCAGAGCCTTACGAGAGTAAAAAGGAAAATAGAATTTGTCCTCATTGCCATGCGCAGGATGAGGAAATAAGAGAGATTTTATTAAGAAAAATGGCTATATTACGCCTGCTATCTACTGAAAGAGCCGCTTAGCGAGAAGTTTAGTATAGATGTTTTTCCACGACTTTTATCCTTGGGAAGGATGGACAGATACCAAAAAGATGAAGGAGCAGCTGACTGGAATAGTCAGGCAGTTCATAGTTTTATAGAGAAGCTATAATCTTTTGGCAAGAGTTTTTGCTGCTTTTATTATCAAAAAATATTTTATAAAAATGAAAAATTATGATGGCTTATCAAGTACAAAAAGCAGAAGTTTTTACTAAAATTCCTGATATTTTAGAATGATAAAGTCTCTATTTAGAGGAGAGTATAAGATGAACAAGTCACTCAGTAATCATTCCAGTGCTTATATTTATCTACATGCTTTCTCCTTTGATTTTATTCCAGATTTTATTCCTTATATTTGGATGATTTGAGACTACACAGGCTTTCCAAACTGACAAAAAGAACTGGATAATCTTTTATCTCATGGGAAGCTAATAGAGCGGAGTAGTACTAAACATCATAAATTATAATAAACATAAAAACATACTTTTAAGTATGTGTAACTGCTCTTCTACAAAAATCCAAAATATCTTTTGTGACATCTTCTTGGATTTAGAGCAAAAATCTTTCTGTTCTGAAGGTGTGATGATTTTGATTTTATTGGTATTGCTTTTAAACCAGCGCCAATTGTCTTTTAGCGAGCTAGGACAATCATATTCAGGTTTTCGCACTAGTTTTCTTTTGCATTTTCTTCTTCGTTCTGAGTTTCCAGGCGAAACCAAACTCAAAAATTGGTTTTTCTTTTTCGCCCATAGTTTTCGAATATCAGGCTTTTGACTAATGTGATGGCTCATTTCATCATTCTTTTCTTTGATTTTCTCTGGGCAAATCTTCTTTCGGAGCATAGTCTGCCACTGTGGCGTTTCATTATCACAATATCTGTATTGTCAAAGTGCTGAAACACAGTATTGTACATTTCTTTTGCGGAGTTTACTTTTTCAATGATATGTTTTTGTCAGTCCCAGTGCAGTCGGCCCTGAAACGAGAATCACCTTTGCGCCTCTTTTTCGGCTTTTTCGCGATGGTAAACCCATTTTTCCCAGAGGAATGACTTGATAAATCGCACAGGTCGATGGTTTCGTAAGTTGGTCCTGCTGTGACAAGAATCGTTTTTCCCTGCTAAAGATTTGGTTAGAATTAAAGAAATCAACAATAGTTTTATAAATAGTTTCTGTTTCTGCCATTCGCCCTTTGCCCTATCAGCCCGCTCGCCAGTTCGCCTTCTTCTGCGGGAATGATGAAATTCCCATATTCCTCGGCTATTTTCAGATTTTCGCCAGCAGAAGGGTGATGTATATCTAGATCCATCGCAGGAGCTATGAACACAGGGCATTTTGCCGAAAGATAAGTAGCTATCACTAGATTGTCACATACGCCATTCACCATCTTTGCTAGGGTATTGGCGGGCATGGAGCTACCAGCATCACATCCGCCCACAGAGCCAAATTCATGACTGTTCCATTCTCCATCTTGTGAGGAAAAACTCACTCGAATACCTTTCTTTAGATAGGTGGATAGGGTAAGAGGGCTAACAAATTCTTTTGCAGATGGCGTTAGGATAACTTGTACTTCGTCTGTTTTTGATGAAACTCCTTACTGAGAGTATTGATTTATAGGCTGCGATACCGCCCGTGATTGCGATTAGTATCCCTGATAAACCACGTGGTTTTTAAATTTTGAATAAATTCTAAGTAAATATAAAACAAAAAAAGTTGTAACTCACACGAAATTACAACTTTTGATAAAATAAATATAAAAAAATAAAAAGATTATTTATCGGTTTTTCTGAAATAGATCTCATCATCCATCCATTCTTTGATGGCGATAGATGTAGGTTTTGGTACTTTTTCGTAGTATTTGAGACTTCTATCTGCCTCTATTTTCAAAAACTTCTTCTAAAGAAGTGTCACGCACAGCAAATTCATCTGCTTATTATGCAGCTCAGTTCTATTTCAGAGTTGATTTGTTCTGTTCTTTTTCCCATGATTACAATAGCTTCGTAGATACTTCCTACTTCTTCCTCTATTTTGTCTTTGTCAAGTAATGGTATTAACTTCAGCTTTGATATCTTTAATGTTTCTCATCTTTACAAAAATTATTCCGCAAATTTAGTAAATATTCAAAAACTTTATTTTTCCTCTTCTTCCTTTTTTCTCTTTTTCAGTTCTTCTTCTCTTTGTTTTTCTAGGAATTGGCTTTTTCTTTTTCGTTTTCTTCGATTACTTTTAGGTGTCTTTCTAATTCCTTAGTTAGTTTTTCTCTCATAGAAGCCGCTTCTTTAGAAGAACTAGTATCAGGGTAATCTCTTCCACATCCTTTGAGAAGGCGATGGCACTTTTCTAAACGATCTTTTTCAAATCATAGATAGAGTGCATTCCTAGCTCATATTTAGTTTACAATGTGCTCAAAACTTTTTGTCTTAGTTTTTGTGCTTTGGATAGTCTCCAGCAGATTTTCAAATGCAGTGACAGCTGCTCTGTAGTCAGCCATTCTGAAGTATCTTCTGGCTTGTTCGTAGTATTTGGTTTCTAGCCTTTGGGTAAGCTCATCTATGTTAGCATCTTCTGCTCTTTCTTTGTCGGAATTAGGATGATTATTTAAGAAATCCTGAAGCATGTTGATAGCAGATTCTGTGCTGGTTTTGGTCAGATTGTAGTCCGCAGCATCTTGATAGTGCATATCGCAGCCATGTATGAAGCTTCTTCTTCTGGATCATTAAGGAAAGTACCTGCGAAAATTTTTGAACTGGTGTCCTGCTAATCTGTAGTTTTTGTCATAATAGTTGGCATAAGCTAGTTTAAAAACCACTCTGAGGCATCATCAGTCCCTGCAACTAGGTTAAGGAAGTCTGTCATATAGTGCGATGGCGTTAGACCATAGTATAAAATTCATTAGCGGTATTGAGGATGTAGTCTTTATCACTGCTTTTGAGTGCAGTGGTAAGTTGTTCATTACATCGAAATTATGCTCCAATGAAGCTAAAGCAATAACAAAATATTTTTCATAAATTTTGACTAAAAATAAATTTAAACCACAAAATATAATGCCAAAAGAATTGATTTAACAAAAATTATCATTTTTATTAGAAAATTATTTTTCATCAAAGCCTAAAAATAGCAAAAACACAGTTGTGCAAATGTTCTATTACTTTTTCTCTATTTTTGAGAGGGAGGTCTTGTGAGGTGCAGTTTAGGAATTTTTTCATAAAAAGACCTGTTTCTGATGGTAAACAGCACGGTTCCTACGATAGTGGAGATGATGTCCTCCGCCCTTTGCAGGTTTTTGAAAGTTCCTGTGGTCATGCCTTTTTCATGATTTTCTATAATATTAGTGCAGATGAGGTAGAAATCAGTGAGGAGATTTCTGACTCTCCTGAGAATTTTTCATTTCTTGGGTGACAAATCCATGAAAAATGAGTGTATTTTAGAACTTCTCCTACCACAAAATTGATAATTTCTTTTTATCTGGATTTCTGGTCTTATGTTGCCCAATATTTGGGTAAGTTCAGAGAATTTTTCGCTTCTCTGTATGCGGTATTCATACAGGCAGGTCATCATTTTTCTTTTGAACCAAAATAGTAAGAAATCATTGCTACATTGATATTAGCTTTTTGGAAATCTCCTCTACAGAGGTGTCCTCAAAGCCATTTTGGGCAATAAGCTCCTCCGCCACATTTAGAATGTGAATTTGTTTTGCGTTAAAAGGTTTTTGCATCTCTTTGTTTGTCAATTATAGTTAAACCGAAAAGGTCTTCTACAAAGGTAAGGCAATTTTTTGTGAAAAATACTAAAAATAACATGATGAATTTCATAAAATAAATTTTGTTTTCTACTGATTTTAGTTTAAATTTGGAGAAAAAATTTTAAATAAAATGAACATACCAGCAGAACTCAGTACACAAAGACCATGAATGGTAAGAATAGAAGGAAACATCGCTGTGGTAGGAATCACGGATTTTCGCACAAAGTGAGTTAGGAGACATCGTTTTCGTAGATATTGACAGTGTAGGGTGATGAGCGAATGCAGGAGATGTTTTTGGGAGTGTAGAGGCTGTGAAGACAGTATCTGACCTATATCTTCCGCTTTCTGGGAAAAGTAGTGAGTTTAATGAAGAGTTAGAAAGTGAGCCAGAACTAGTGAACACAGATCCTTGCGGAAAGGGCTGGATTATAAAATTAGAAATAGCAGAAGGTGCAGATCAGTCAGAACTTCTTTCTGCAGAACAATATAATGAAGTGATTGGATAAGATTAGTCGCTTATTTAGATATAAGATATTGCCCATTTATTGGGCATTTCTTACTTATATGCTTCTCAGACCTGGTGAGGTTAATAGGAGAAACATTGGTTTGAGTTTCATAACTTAGACAAGATTGTTCATTTCTGATTTTTACCATTTTAGGGTTCTGCTATAGAGTGGCTTTTTTAGCATAAAAATGGCTTTTGTGGTGGTGATGTTTGTTTATGCACTATTCACGGAGGTTGCACAGGGACTTATGAATATGGGGCGGACGATGGATTTTTATGACCTGATTGCGGATATGATAGAGTGCGGGTTTTGGGTGTTTCCTTTTTGCAAATTTTGTCTTATATAGAGAAAAGGAAATAGGAGGTGATTTTTAGGAATACAAGATAATTCTTTGATTTTTCTTACTTTTTGCAAAAAAATTTTTCAGAGATAATTTTTTAGATGAATAATGTTTATGATAATATTTTTAGGTCTTATTGGGAATACTCCCATGGTAAGGCTTAATAAAGTGGTAGAGGACAATCCTGCAAAGGTTTTTGCAAAATTAGAATCTTATAACCCAGGGCACTCATGAAAGACAGAATAGCTCTGTACATTATAGAAACTGCTGAGGAATTTTAACCAAAGGTGCTACCATCGTAGAAACCACTTCTGGGAATACAGGATTTTCGGTAGCAATGATCAGTGCATTACGCGGGTATAAGTGTATTCTGGCGGTAAGTGATAAAACAAAACCAGAGAAAATAGCTTTCCTAAAATCATTGGGAGCGACTGTCTATGTATGTCCCTGCTAGTGTTCCTGCTGATGATCCACGCTCTTATTACGAAGTAGCCAAAAGAATTACCGCAGAAACGCCTAATTCGGTGTATATCAATCAGTATTTCAACGAGTTAAATGTAGAAGCACATTATTTGACTACGGGAAAAGAAATTTGGGAGCAGACAGAAGGAAAGATCACCCATCTTTTTGGGTGTACAGGAACGGTGGAACGCTCTCAGGTTCAGCTAAATACATAAAAGAACAAAATCCTGATGTGAAAATCATCGGAGTGGATGCAGATGGCTCTATTCTGAAAACTTACCACGAAAACAGGGAAAATCAATAAAGATGAAATTCACTCTTATCAAATAGAAGGTCTGGGGAAAAATTTAATTCCAGATACTCTTCTTTTTGATAAAATAGATGAATTGTAAGAGTAAATGATGAAAACAGTGCTTACATGACCACGCGAAATAGCCATAAAAGAGGCCATTATGGGAGGCTATACCACAGGTGTTGTGATGCAGGCGTTTAAGCAATATTCTCAAAATCATACCTTTACGAAGGACGAGTGGTGGTGCTTATTTTTCCCAGACCACGGCTCTAAATACATGACAAAAAGTGTACAGCGATGAGTGGATGGCGGAAATGGCTTTACTCACAGTGATATGGCTAAATATAAAGAAGCTATTATAGTATAAAAATTTGATTACTAATAAATTAGAAAAATTATGGATATTTTTGAAAGAATTAAACAAAATCCAGGACCATTGGGTCAGTTTGCGGATTATGGTGAAGGATATTTTATTTTCCCAAAATTAGAAGGGAAAAATCGAGCCAAGAATGAAATTTCAAGGGAAAGAAGTAGTTTTCTCTGGTCTGCAAATGATTATTTGGGGCTTTGTAACCACCCAGAAGTTTTGGAAAGCAGATGCCAAAGCAGCAGCAGAATATGGAATGTTCTATCCAATGGGGCTAGAGCGATGTCTGGTGAAAACAGAAGCGCACTTTGCAGCTGGAGAGAGAATTGACTGAGTTTGTGGAGAAAGAAGTGCTTATTTGCTGAACTTCGGTTATCAAGGATGGTGTCTATCATAGATGCTTTTGGTAACGAGAAGAGATGTTATCGTGTATGATGCTGATTCACGCATGTAGTCATTGACGGGGGTAAGACTACATTTCGAACAAGTTTTACTTCACAAACACAATGATATGGAGAGTTTGGAAAAACCTTGAAAAGAGCAGCGAAAGTAGCAGAAGAAAACGGCGGAGGAATTTTTAGTAATTACTGAGGGAGTTTTCGGAATGAGAGGTCAGCAGGTAAATTAAAGGAAATCTAGCGATTTGAAAAAGAAATTTAATTTCAGATTGTTGGTGGATGATGCTCATGGTTTCGGGACATTAGGAAAGAGGAGCTGGAGCAGGTGAGGAGCAAGGATGCCAAGACCAAATCGATGTGTATTTCTACTTTTGCTAAATCAATGGCTGGTTTCGGGGCTTTTCGTGGCAGGATAAGCAGATTGTAAGATATCTTAAATTTAACCTTCGTTCTCAGATTTTTGCTAAATCTTTGACAATGCCGATGGTTATCGGAGGATTGAAGAGATTGGAGCTTTTGAGAAGCAGACCAGAAATCAAAGGCTAAACTTTGGGAAAATGTTCGTAAATTACAAAACGGACTTAGAGAAAGAGGATTTAATTTAGGAGAAACGAATACCTGCGTAACGCCTGTATTTATCGAAGGTTCGCCAGTGGAAGCGACTCTGTTGGTAAAAGACCTGAGAGAGAATTATGGAATTTTCACTTCGGTGGTGGTTTATCCAGTGATTCCGAAAGGAAACATCTTGCTAAGGCTGATTCCTACGGCATCTCATACCGATGCAGAAATCAACGAAACTCTGGACGCTTTCGCAGCATTGAAAGAAAAACTAGATTCAGGGTTTTATAAAGAACAAGAAAAACAAATGGGCTTGAACTTTATGCCGCTTTAAAAATGATTTAAAATCCAATATTGAGCAAATCAATGTTGGATTTTTTATTTTTGTAAAAATATTTTTGATGAGAAGAATTATTCTATTGGGGCTGTCGGCTTTTTCCTGTTTTGGGATATTCTCAGACGGAAGAAGAGGAACCAAAGGAAAAACAGATAGAAGAGGTGGTTTTTCAGAAAAAGCCAAACCACAGACCTTACCAATGTGCAGATTTCCTCGGAGGAGGTGAAGGAGGCGGCTATGTCTCGGGGGAGTGGAAACCCTTCTGAAAACCCTGCCTTCGGTAAATCTCAAATGCAGAGCTGAGCTCGCAGTATATGGTACGCGGTGGGAATTTTGATGAAAAATCTTACCTATATCAATGATGTGGGAAATCCTCAGGCCGCTTCTCATCAGAAACAGCCAGCAGGAGGGGATGAGTATCATCAATCCTGATATGGTCTCTACGGTTAATTTTCTCTGCGGGAGGCTTTGAGGCGAAATATGGCGACAAGATGTCTTCGGTGCTTAATATTTATTATCGCCAGCCAAGAGGTTTCGAACTCTCTGGTGAGGCATCACTCATTGGCGGCAGGCTGACTTTGGGAATGGCATCCAAAGACCAAAAACTTTCGGTTCTATTCGGTGCGAGGTACAGAAACACGAATTTGGTTTTAAATACGCTGAACGAAAATACCGATTTTAATCCAAAATATTTTTGATTTTTCAGACTTATATAAATTATAAATTTAATCCGAAATGGAATTTGTCCTTTCTGGGCTATTGGATGAATAATATCTATGAAATGCGCCCAAAAGAAAGGAGCATAGATTTTGGGACTTTGCAAAAATCCTATTACGCTGGATGTCTATTATGACGGGAAGGAGGAAGACAAGTATAAAAATATGATGGGAACGGTTTCGCTGAATTTTATTCCGAATGAAAAATGGGCGTTTTCTTGGGATAATTTTCGCCTATCAAAAACAGAGAGCGAGAATATTATACCATTTCATCGGTATTTAGATTGTTCAGTGCTGAACGCTTCCACAGGCTATTATACAGCATCTTATGATATAGGAGGACAGACAGACCACGCGAGGAATGATGTTTTTGCTCAGGACTTTTGGGTCTCAGTTTAAAGTAAAATTTTTTCTCCTTCGGTCAATACCAAAAATAGAAGTAGGGGCAAAGATAGAATCTGAAAAACTGCAAGATGCTACCAACGAATGGCGATATCGTGTCTTACAGTGGATATAGTTTCTATCCAAAATTATCCATTTGGGATTTTAAATTCTGCTCCTTTGGACTTAAATTACAGCATTAGCGGAATGAACGATGTGAGTGCTACGAGGTTTTTCAGCTTTTTGCTCAATATTCCAAAAATTCTTCTGGGGCGGGCATAAAATGTTTGTGAATGCAGGCGTGAGGGTGCAGAACTGGAGTTTTAATAAAGAATTTCTGTTTTTCTCCAAGATTTCAGTTGGCTGTAAAGCCTGACTGGGAGACAGATATGTTGTTTCGTTTCGCGGCAGGGGTCTATTATCAAGCGCCTTATTATAGAGAAATCAAATCGCTTGATGGAAGTTTGGATAGTTCTATCAAGGCTCAAAAATCTTTGCATTTTGTCCTTGCCAATGATTATGAATTTACATGGAAAGACCGACCATTTAAGCTGACTACGGAGCTTTTATTATAAGAAAATGAGCAGCTTGATGCCTTATTATATGGACAATATGCGCATAAGATATTCAGGGAAAAAAATAACGCGAAGGGCTATGCGTGCAGTGTGGATGCGAGATTGTTCGGGGAGTTTGTTCCTGGGGTGGATTCTTGGATTTCTGTGGGGTATTCCAGAATTTACGAAAATATTGATAATAAAGGCTTTTATCCCTCGCCCTACCGACCAGCGTTTCCGTGTGTCTATGTTTTTATCAAGACTATATGCCAAAATTCCCAAAGCATGAGGGTAAATCTCACTTTGGTCTATGCGAGCGGACTTCCTACAGGAACGCCGATATTATTTAATGCGGATGGTACGCCTAATTTTGATACGGCATATTATTTCCAAAAACATTGACCTCGTATAAGCGTGTGGATATAGGGCTTACCAAGATTTTTATAGATCAGAAAGACCATAAGCCAAAGAGTGTTTTTGGTCTAAATTCAAGGAATTAAGCCTTTGGTGTTCAGATTTTTAATGCATTTAATATTCATAATACCGTTGCTAATCAATGGATAAATGACATAGAGACAGGCTATTATTATCCTGTTCCTGTGCGATTGACAGGGCGTTTTTCAATGCGAAATTGAGTTTAAATTTCTAATAAAAACCACTGAATTAGTTCAGTGGTTTCTTTTTTTGTGGATTAAATATTTTGGGTTAAACAACTTTCACTACGAAATAGTTTTTTTCTTTCCTTTTGAAGAAGAAGGAATTTCCCATTGATGAGGTTTTTCCTCGTTTGTAACGAAGCTTTCATCTACTTTGGTTTTGTTCACCGAGATAGAATTTCCTGCAAGTTCTCTCTTGGCTTCGCCTTTTTGAGGAAAGGAAACCAGTCTTTTCTGAAAGCAGACTTACGATATCCGCACCGATGATTTCCTGTTTGCTGACTTCTTTTCTGTGGAACGCGTCAAAAACTTCAAGGAAAGTCTGCTCGTCAAGTTTTTCAAAGTCATCCGAAGTAGAATTTCCGAAAAGAATTTTTGAAGCCTGAATAGCTTTGTCCAATTCTGCTTTTTCCGTGAACCAAAATAGTAAGTTCTTCGGCTAATTTGTTTTGTAAAAACTCTTAAATGTGGCTGCCTCGCTATGTTGAGCTGTCAGCTGTTCAATTTCTTCTTTTGGAAGCATCGTGAAAATCTTGATATATCGCTCTGCATCGGCATCAGAAGTATTGATCCAGTATTGATAGAATTTGTAAGGTGAAGTTTTTCTGGGTCAAGCCATACATTTCCACCTTCGGATTTTCCAAATTTAGTTCCATCAGCTTTCGTGATGAGCGGGCAGGTCATCGCGTATGCCTTACCACCTGAGATACGCCTAATCATCTCGGTTCCTGTGGTGATATTCCCCCATTGGTCAGAGCCCTCCCATCTGTAGCGTACAGGCTTTTCTTTGTAGAGATGGAGAAATCATAGCCCTTGATAGCAATTGATAAGAAAACTCGGTGAAGGACATCCCATCGGTGTTTTCATTCGGGTCAAAACGCTTTTTCACAGAATCTTTGGCCATCATATAATTAACGGTGATGTGCTTCCCGATATCTCTGATGAAAGACAGAAATGAGAAATCTTTCATCCAATCATAGTTATTGATAAGCTCTGGCTAGTTAGAGCATCGCTATCAAAATCAAGGAATTTGAGCTAGTTGTTTTTAATCCCTCTAATGTATTGCGCTAGCAGTTTCTCTCGGTAAGGAGGTTTCTCTCAGCCGATTTTTCCAGAAGGGTCGCCAATCATTCCTGTCGCCCCTCCCTACAAGCGCATACGGCTTATGTCCGCAGTTCTGGAAATGTGAGCATCATCACTCCCACCAAATGTCCCGATATGCAATGAGTCCAGTAGGGTCAAATCCGATATACGCCGAGCGCAAAGTCCCTTCTATAAGATGTTCCTCAGTTTCAGGGCATAATATCCTGAATCATACCACGCCAACGCAGTTCTTCTACGAAATTTTTTCATTTTTAATGAAATTTAAAAAAATTAGTAATAAATATTCGGAAATTAGTTTTTCAGCTTTAAAAATAAAAATTCACTCTGGATGAAAAATCTGAGTTACTCATGTTCTTCTATGATGTGTTTTAAACTCATTTTTAATCTGAAAAACAGCACAAAGGTAAAGAAAAATATTTATTTTATTAGAAATATTGTTCAAAAGTTTTTTTCGGAATCAAGGCAAAATAATGAATATAAATCTTATTTTTGTTGTCTAAAAATCAATTTTTATGGAAAGAATAGCAAGTTTTTACCGTGGATCATCTGAAAATGCAGAGAGGAATTTTCGTTTCTCGTAAAGATCATGTCGGAAATGAAGTGCTTACTTCGTTTGATATCAGAATGAAAAGACCGTACAAAGAGCCTGTTTTGGGGATTGCAGAAATACACACGATGGAGCATCTGGCGGCTACATGGCTCAGAAACAGCGACTGGAAAGACAAAGTTATCTACTGAGGGGCCGATGGGCTGTATGACAGGAATTACCTTATTTTGGCAGGTGATTATGAATCAAAGGACATTGTAGAGCTGATGACCAGAATGTTTAAATTCATCAGTGAGTTTGAGGGCGATATCCCTGGCGCATCTGAGGTAGAGTGCGGAAATGTCTACTGCAACAACCTTCTGATGGCAAGATACGAAGCAAAAAATACTTGGAAGAGGTGCTTTTTAACCTAAAAAGATGAAAAATCTAAACTATCCGCAGTAATGTATTGTTTGTGAGATAGTTAGTATTTAAAAATGGTATTTTCTTTTTATGAAAATACTCATTTTGTAAGGAGAAATAAGCTGTAAATCTATACTTTTCCAATATTTTTGGGCAGGGAGTATGGTTTTAGAACGGACATCAGTGTAGAAAAAGAGATACATATTATCATGATTGTTCCTCCAGTGTTACGCTGTTTTCATAGCTGGGGAATTGTAAATGCTAAAACCTGTTCTTTTGAATTGAAAAACGGAATAGATTCTTCTTTGGAATAATGAATGTTGTATATGGCATAGTCGCCATTTCTTTCTGGAAAAATAAAAGGATAGTTTGCTGCAGAAGTGGCAACGCCTACAATTGACTCATTTGGGTCTGTAATGCTGATATTTAGCTTTTTCTAAATATTCTTTCAGATTATCAAATCCTTTGAAAATAGTATTCGTAGAGGCGATTTTATTCAGGTTGTCATCTAGAAAAAGTGTAGAATTTTTCTCACTGATGATATAGACTCTGTTCCTTGCTTTGTTGGATAGCTTTGGATTTCCTTTGGAGCGAGGATTTTTTCTTTATTTTTAAAAATCTTTTTAGAAATGAAATCAATCGTTTTTTACTCGTAAAACCAGTCAGATAATCTCCTTCATCTCTGACTTTGATGTATTTTTGGAAGTTTTATTCTGCTCTCCAAATCAGATTATTCAGAAGAAAGCCATTTCCGCTGGAATGAGCATACATATAATCTTTTTATCAATGCTAATGAGATAAGTATCAATGAGATAGTCTATTTTTCCATTTTTCCCAGTCTGTTTATTTGTGATTACAGCGCCTTTGTTTCCATTTAGAACGATGAAAGGCGACTCATTATCAATCAAACGAGATACCCATTGGTAGGATGGCGGCAGGGTTTCGTTTCCATCTTTATCCACGATGCCGTATTGGTTATTCCACCCAAATTCATAGTAATTCTGCTGTGCATTTGCGGTCAATGCAAATAGCGAAAAGAATAAGAAATAAAAGATTTTCATAATGAAGAGAATTTTATAAAGGCAAATTTATTAAATAAATCCGATTTATAAGGTTTATACTTTTTGTCTTTTTATTAAAATAGAAATAATTATGTCATCAGCGCCAAGTTTAGCAAAAGGAACTCGGGATTTTACAGCACAGGAAATTTACAATAGAAGATACATCATCGGTGTTTTGTCAGAATTTTGAACTGTTTGGTTTTTCAGCCTTTGGAGACGCTGAGTTTTGAGAATCTTTCTACACTTTACTGGGAAAATACGGAGAAGAGGAGATAGACTGATTTTCAAGATACTTAAACTCAGGAAATTTTATTTCTGATGTGGATGAGGAAACTTGGCAGAATAAAGGATTTTTAAAAACTAACTCACAAATTTCTGACAAGGCGCTTCGATATGATTTGACCGTGCCATTTGCGAGATTTGTAGCGATGAACCACGGAAAACTTTCATTCCGTTTAAGAGGTATCAGATTCAGCCTGTTTGGAGAGCAGACCGCCCGCAGAAAGGGAGATTTAGAGAGTTTTACCAATGTGATGCGGATGTGGTAGGTTCAGAAAGTCTATGGCGGGAAGTGGAGCTGGTGCAGTTGTATCTGAAGAGTTTTTGCAGAGCTGGGAATTCCTGTGAAAATTTGCATCAACAACCGAAAAATCCTCTCTGGTCTGGCGGAATATGCGGATATATCGGAGCAGTTGATAGACTTTACGGTTGCTTTGGATAAACTGGATAAAATCGGAAAAGATGGCGTAATTAAGGAAATGCTGGAAAAGGAATTTCACAAGAAGCCGTAGAAAAGCTGAACTTCCTATTTGAAGGGCTTTTCCACGAAGATACACTAGCTTTTCTGCTGGAAAGAAAAATTTAAAGGAATAGAAGTTGGCGAAAAGGGAATAGAAGAGCTGAATTTGTATTAAATAAAGCGCTGGAAACTGGGTGTAAATGAGGAAGTTTTTGGTTTTTGATATTACCCTTGCCCGCGGTTTGATTACTACACAGGAGCGATTTTTGAAGTAAAGGCTCAGGGCGTTCAGATGGGGGTCTATCGGCGGCGGCGGAAGGTATGACAATCTTACGGAGGTTTTCGTGTGAAGGGAATTTCGGGGATTGGGATTTCATTCGGATTGGATAGAATTTACCTTGTTATGGAGGAATTGGGACTTTTTCGCTGAGAATAAAAACGCCTAAAATAGAATACCTTTTTGCGAATTATGGCGATGAGGAGGCAAACGAGAGGCGATGAAAGTAATCCAAAAACTAAGAGCCAAAGGAGTTTTCCGCTGAGCTGATACCCAGAAAACGCCAAACTGAAAAACAATTTACCTACGCCGAGAAAGAAAGGAATACCAGAGATATGTTTTTATGGAGGTGATGAGATTAAAAACCAACAGGTTACCGTGAAAAACTTGGACAGCGGAGAGCAGAAAACAATAGGTTTGGAGGAGTTTTTGAGATAAGAAATAAAGTTTAACAAAGATAAAGACAAATAACAAAATAAATAATTACGTGTCTAATTACATAGAAACAGAACAGGTTTTCATTTCAGGATTTTAGAAAGCAAGTTTTTAGATGATTATCGCTTTGGGAAGAATTTCCCGTGAGGCAGTTATTTAACGAGAAAAGAGGTTCTTACAGGAAAAGGCAAAATTTCGGGATTGTAGGAGATGGGAAGGAACTTCCGCAGTTAGCAATGGCAAAGGTTTTCCGCGAGGAGACTGGCGTTCAGGATATTACCGCGACCAGACTTTGCGATGGCAGTGGGAGTTTTGAGTGTGGATGCATTTTTGCTCAGCTCTATGCAGATACTGATGTGGAGCGTGAACCCGCTTCGGCAGGGGAGACAGATGCCGTGCCATTTTGCGACTCGTTCTTTTGAATGAAGACGGAAGCTGGAAGGATTTGACACAGATTAAAAATATTTCATCCGATATATCGCCTACAGCAGGGCAGATGCCGAGACTTCTTGGACTGGCTTTGGCGTCTAATGTTTATAAAGAAGTAAAAATTCAAGGCTCTGAAAAATTCTCCCACAATGGGCAGGAAGTAGCTTTTTGGGACAATTGGAGATGCATCTACGGCAGAAGGGCATTTTTGGGAAACTATCAATGCGGCGTGTGCTTTGCAGGTGCCGATGATTATGTCTATTTGGGATGACGGTTACGGAATTTCTGTTCCTACGCACAAACCAAAGAGCAAAGGAAGATTTATCTGAAATTTTGGCTGGTTTCCAAAGAAAAGAAGGCGACAAGCAAGGGATGCGAGGTTATCCAAGTAAGAGCGTGGGATTATCCGATGCTTTTTGGAGGCTTATGCCCGTGCAGAGCAGTTGGCAGGAGAAAGCGTGCCTGTGATTTTGCATATTATAGAAGTTACACAGCCGCAGGGACACTCACATCTGGTTCTCATGAGAGATATAAGGATGAGGAGAGAATGAACTTTGAGACAGAGTTTTGATTGTCTTAATAAATTTAGAGAATGGATTTTAAATTATTCTATCCAACAGATGGCGAAGAGCAGACACTTTCTTCTGTGGAGGAGCTGGATGAGATAGAAAAAGAAGCGAAAAGCCTTTAGTGAGAGAACAGCAGAAGAAGGCTTTGGGCATGAATATAAAGTCTCAATAGACCATATCCAAAATCAAGTTTTACCATTGGTAAAACAGTTTGAAAATCAGCAGAAGTTGCTGCATTGTTGGAGAAGTTTTTCGGCATTAGTTACAGTGGGCAAAAAGGATATTTTTTGCATTGGTGAGAAAAGTGCTTTTGGGCTACTGAGAGAGCAAAATAGCAGCGAAAGACAAAATCTAGTGCAGGTTTATGAAAGAATTTCCGAGAAAGAGGCTGATAATTATTCATCACTATCTATACAGCGAATCAGAGTGGAAAGGCTGTAAATATTCCAGAAATAAAAACCAGTTTTCAGCGAAGATTCTCAGATTTTTGGATGGAAGAGTAGTGATCCGTAATAACTTTTGACAAGATTTTTTGAGAAATATCCAGAAACATTAATCTTTGGTGAAGATACAGGAAGCATCGGTGATGTGAACCAAGGACTTGAAGGAATGCAGGAAAAATACGGCGAAAACCAGAATTGCAGATACAGGAATCCGTGAAGCGACTATTTTTAGGGCAAGGGGTTGGTCTGGCAATGAGAGGTTTAAGACCGATAGCAGAAATCCAGTATTTGGATTATGTTTTATATTGTCTGCAAGGAATGAGCGATGATTTGGCAACTTTACAATACAGAACCAAAGGTGGTCAAAAAGCTCCTGTTATCGTGAGAACCCTGCGGACACCGTTTGGAAGGCGTATGGCATTCGGGCTCGCTCTATGGCAGGGATTTTGAACTGGTAAGGGATGATGGTTTTTAGTACCGAGAAACCTTACCAAGCGGCAGGATTCTATAATACGATGCTGAAATCTGATGACACGGCGCTTATCATAGAACCACTGAACGGATACCGATTGAAAGAGAAGCAACCAGACAACATTGGTGAATTTACCGTGCCTGTCGGAAAGGTAGAAATCACCAGAGCAGGGAAGGACATTGACGCTGGTGACCCTACGGTTCTACTTGGAAAATCGTAACGGAAGCTGTGGAAGAATTGGCAAAACTAGGCATAAATGCTGAGGTGATAGATGTTCAGTCGCTATTGCCGTTTGACTTGTCAGAGGAAATTAGCGAAAGTGTGAAGAAAAACCAATCGCCCTAGCAGTGATAGATGAAGATGTAGAGGGGGAGCTCGAGCGCATATCATGCAGCAGATTTTGGAGAAACAGGGGCGTTTAGATATTTAGACAGCAAACCGCTGACCATAGTTGCTAAAACCACCGACCAGCTTACGCATCGGATGGGAGACTATTTCTCTAGCCGTCTGTGAAGACATTGTAGAAAAAGTTTATGACCTTTTCCATGAAAGCAACCCAGCGAAATTCTCAAAATATTATAAAATTTACAAAATGAAAACCTCCTTTTAAGGGAGGTTTTTATTTAATTTATTTTGAGAGATTATGTTTTTACTGCCAACCATTTATTTAGGATTTAAAACCAATCTCTATTTTTATTTTGAGAACTGATTTTTAAAAATCGGACAGCAAGCAGTGTAGCAGAAATGGTAAGACCTATCCCAAAGGCTACCCACATACCATAAGCGCCCATTTCCATGGTTATACAGAGGAAAAATCCTAATGGAAGCGTTACCACCCAGTAGGCGATGAATGTAATGACACTCGGTATTTTTACATCTGTAATCCACGCAGACACGCCAAAGAAACCAGCTGTAATCCATCCGAAAGCTGAAAAAGTGAAGCAGAACCAGCAGCTGCAGCTCTGAGCACCTCACGGCTGTTTCATCTTCCTTTGTGAAGAATGTGGGCAGGACATCTTTACCAATGGTAAAGGTCAGACAGCTTATAAGCATGAATAGGAAAAACTATTTTCATGTTGTTAATTCCTATTTCCCCTCACGGCTACGAAATCTTTTTCTCCTCGTCCAATCATAATCGTAGAAGCCACACCAAAACCAGCACAAAGATTGAAGGTAAAGGAAGCCATACTTATGGTAACTTGAGGGCTAAAGAATGTCCGTGGTACTACCATACCGCGATAAAGGTCCAAAAGCAAAAGGCGTCACCCTCAAAAACAACTGCATAGCCAGGAAGACCTAATTTTAGAGAGGTTTGGAACATTTTCCTTTTTGAAAAGAGAAACCCTGAAACCAGTTCGTTAATGTATCTCTTGTGATGGAATTTCTTTTCATCACGATGTACAGGAAAATAACGGAGAAAAATCCTTGTAATCAGTGTAGCATAGGCTGCTCCAGCCACGCCCATCGGTTCCAGACCGAAAAGTCCTTTCATGAAAAACATAATTCAGAATTACATTGACGAGGTTCGTAGAACAGGGCTATCGTTACGCGATAGTGTAGGGACAGCCCTTTCGGAACCCTCTCTCAAAGTCTGAAATTTCATTATCGAATCACACCAGCGAAATGGATAGAAAGGTATAAAATAGCATCAGGAATGAGATTTCCTCTGGCTGTTTAGCGTAGTGTAACAGTGCGGCGCTATGTGGCTAACAGGATGAAAAAGTCAAAATCGTTCCGATATGATATTTATCACTGCTCCATGGCGAAAAACACTATTGATTCTTGTCATGGTCTTTCTGAGCCTGAGCCTCAGAGAGACTAATGGGTGGAATGGCAAATGAAACCCAACACCAAAAATAAAAATAGAAATAAAAACTGAGCTTTAATGCCGTGGAAGCCAGCGTTGGCGCTCAGCATATTTCCCACCATCATATTATCAAACAAATTCACAGAAAACCCGCCCCAGCTGTGTAAGCATCACAGGAAGAGCGAGTTTAAAAACATTCTCGGCATATTTAAGATTAAGTCGATAAAAGCATAAAAATTATTTTTCTTACAAAAATTAGTTACTATCTTCTGCTGTTGGCAGGGTTTGAACCTAATATAATCAGCCTTTCTACTACATTTCTAAGTTCTCTTTGATATTTCCGTCCATGAGAAATTTTGAGTGGTTTTATGGCTTTGGTCGTCAAATTCTTTACCGAAGTTCCCTGCTCCTCCGAGATGGAGTTTAGCGAAATGTTTCACTAAAATAGGAATATCGTCCTTCTCTTTCATCCAGAGAAGGAACATGGATTTCTATCACGGAAAAGCCTGTGTGTAGAGGCTCTTCACGGAATTTTCCGTGCTTCTATCAAATCTTTTGTTGGTCGCCGCCAGCATCGCACATCTCACTTTTTATTTCCTTTGTCGCTTCCCACAGGCGAAACTTTATTTTTCCTGCAAAGTCATCGAAGGACTGGCTTTGAGCTACGAGGCTCATATCACCGAGCTTTCATCTGAAGAAAGAGTGCCGCCGTTGGCTTGTTCGAATTTCCCTTGTTTGTCTTTTGATAGCGCTCAGTGAAAGAACCTTTTGCGGCTTTCGTCCAAAGAGTTCACTCTCAATCAGTTCCGAAGGGATGGCGGCGCAGTTTTTACCCTCACGATAGGGTTTTTGCTGCGTTCGCTGAGGGAATGGATGGCGTGTGTGCACCAGTTCTTTCCCAGAACCATTGTGAACCTGTGATGAGGGACTCTGGCATCGGAAGGAGCCACTCTATCACAGCTATGCCGAATGTTTTGTCTGAGCAGGAGATTCGCCAATCATTTGATATTTTTGATTTGTTTCTTTCTCAGCTGGGTATCTCGGATGAGCGAATTTTTAGCATTTTGTAAATCCTTTCTTTCCAGCATTTTTCACGCTTGTGTAATCAGCCTGTTGACATCAATAATAGGCTTTGGAAATGAAATCGTAGGCTCCGTCAGGCAGCCGGCAGCGGTGTTCTATATCCGTGGCTGTCCCGGAAATCATTAGAAAAACGCTTTCGGGCTTTGTATTGAAAGACTCGGCTGAGGTGGTTCTCAGTTCCTGGATAGTTTAGGGCATTTTGATGTCCGAAATAATCAGGTCAAAAGTCATTTTTCTCTATTAATTTGAGAGGCATCCAGACCATTTTCGGCGATGGTGATTAAGCCTTGTATCTCGTCAGAAAGTATGTTTTCCAAGATGTTAGAGACATTTTTTTTCGTCTCTACTATAAGATTTTTGCATGAGACAAAGGTAAGAAAATTCCTGTTTTATTTTATGGTTTTGTGAAGAATGAAAGAGTGAATTTATATACAAATTGTTCGGGTAAAATGCAAAATATTATATATTTGCTTAAAAGCTTTTATGCGCTGGTTTAGGATTATTATTTTGCTTTATTATTATTTTGTTGGCATCGGCCATACGGTTGTGATGTATTATTTTTTTGAGGAGAAAATTCTTTGTGGTAGTATGAAATAGATTTTCCTGTGGATAAGGTTTTCCTCAATTTGATGATTTGCAGAACTTTACAAGATGAATGATTATTTTCGTCAGATAAAGATTATCGCTATCGCTATTTCCCTGCTGTATGAAGGAGAGGGAAGCTCCATGAGCCACAGCCACACGAAGGACAAAAAGTAAATATGGAGAGATCCATCAGAAAAGTAAAAGAAACAAGAGCATCAGCTAAGGAGCTGTATCAGGAACGAAAAGTTCCGCACAAAATAGATGGAGTTTTACCCAAAAGGAGAGAGAAACCAAAGGTCGTATGGCGAGGAGTGAATACGCTTCAAATATCCTTGTTGCTAGATTTAGAGGCATCAGGGTGGTGCTGAGACGGAAAACCGCGACAGAATAATGTGAATGTGAGTAAAAACCGCTCAATCTTCTTTCTCGGGAAAAGTGGATAAAGAGGTGATGTTTAGACGCAGATAAAGCATGACAGTGTCATGATAGAGGAGCAGGACGAAAAGGCTGTTTCTGGGCGTGAATGTGAGCACATCTAATAAAAAGGGAGCTTTTGTTTAAAAACATAATGATTAACCACAAACTAGGGTTTTCAGCTATGTGGACAAAAAGACCCTCGCAAAACGGGAAGATGAGTTCGAGAGCCAGTGCTTTTCTCACAGGAGGCAGGAGGAGCTTAAAAACAAAGAAGTTTCATATTTCTACGGCGTTCCATTGTCCAAAAAGTGAATAAAGCTTTCGGATAATAATTTTGCTTTTTAGAACCATCAAAATCAAAAATATTAATAAAGGTTTATTATAAAGGAAGATACGAACACACGAACCAAAAGCTATAGCCAAAACTTTTGGATAAGATAAAGGAAAGACCTTCTGCAAAACGGAAAGCTGGAAGAATCTTATTTGCAGAGGCTCCGTATACGAGAATGAGGTGGTACTGAAATTATCAATTCCAGTTTATTAAAATTATCACTAAAATTTATAAACTTCGCAACTCTAAAAGTAGGAGAATTAAAATGTAATGGATAGGTCATTTTAAACACAGCGCATATAGAGTTGATAGATGCAAAATAGTGTATCAACAATATCTTCCTGTGGTCCTGATAGTATAGAGCCTTCGTGGAAGTCGTCCAGGGCTTTGATTTGCATTAGAGAATTATGGAGAATCAGTGCAGGAAGTCCCCGCGGTGCAGACGGCCATAAATACAGGTGCTCGTAAAGCCAGAGGATAATCCCCACAGAATTTAAGGTTATCAATCCTATTGAGGCTTATCGTACCAGAGGGGCATCTTCACCAAGACCAATCCCTGTAAGGAAGCGTAGAGAGTATTCGCCGACCTTTTGATATTGAGAATTTTTGGTCTTACAAAGGCTCGATTTAGGGCATTCGATTGTGCTGCACAAGTCCGGAATGGCTGTGCTAGCCAGCTATGGAGGAGGCTATAAAGCATTTGGAGCAGGTATATTGTGACTCCATCGGGGTGGAAATATATTCACATCAAAATGTGGAGGAGAAAATTTCATCAGAAAAATGTGACTCTAGAAAATGAAAATCACCCGATCTCTCCGTGGAGGAAAACGCCAGATTTTGCATAAACGAAACTGCAAGCCATAGCTTTTGAGCGTTTTCTTCATACCAAATTTAAGTTTGGACAGAAAAGGTTTTCCTGGAAGGTGGCAGAGTCCCTCACTCCCAGCAGTAGAGATCAGCTTATCAGCTATTCTTCACGAGCATGGTGTGTGATGCCGAGGTGAAGTTCTGGGAATGTGTCTCACCGTGGAAGGTCGAATAAAAGTTCTGAGTAATATTTTCCAAAAATCATATAAAGAAATCTGGAATTTCGAAGGAAAGGGAATTCTGATGAAGATGTCTTTCTCTGGCGATGTGAAATACCATCTCTGGTGCGCATCTAAAAGAGTGACAAACGGCTTCTGGCGAGGAAGTTAGAATCAATCTCGTTCCTAAACCCGTCTCACTTGGAAACCGTAGGAGCTTTGCGTTCAGGGACGTGTAGAGCGAAAATACGACCAGTACAGCGAGATTACACCAAAGTTTTCACCGATTGTTCATTATGGAGCGTGCTGCCACTGCAGGGCAGGAATTGTCATGCGAAATCGCCCAGACGATGACGCTGGACGGCTATAAAACAGAAACGGTGCACATCGTGGTCACAATCAGGTGGGCTTTACTACCAACCATCTCGATGCTCGTTCTTCATCACTTATTGTACTGATATAGCGAAAGCTACGGATTTCTCCCGTGATGCATATCACTGCTGACGCACGAGGTTGTAGTATGCTATCTTTCGCTTGCGGCGGATTATAGAGCCAAGTTTTCACACAAAGTATGGTATATATAGACCTCTTTTTAGGTCACCGAAAATATGGGCATAACGAAGGGGATGAAACCGAGATTTACCCAGCCCAAACCATAAGGATATAATTGCAACCATCCTCAACCTCAAAAGGAAAATACCTTATAAACAAAAACTGTTTTCAGGAAGGCATCGTTTCGGATGAAATCATCGCAGAAATGGAGCAGGAGTTTAAGCTTCTTTTGGATGAAAAATTTTCGAGGCAGCGAAAGGAAATTGAACGGCAAATCAGATGTCATTTTCAGTGGAGTGAAGATTATGATCAAAATCTAGCTGTGGGACCTCTGGTATAAAGGTGGATACCAGAGTTTGATTTAGCTGAATTCAGAATCAGCACAAAACTTTTGTGCTTCCAAGCGACATTCATCACTAAAATTATTCGTCTTCTTTTTCCAGCAGCGACTGAAAAATGGCTCCAGAAACCAACGAGCTGGACTGGGCTTTAGGAGAGTTAAGTTGGCGTATGCTTCCCTGCCGAAAGAGGGCCATACTGTCCGTATTTCGGCGAAGATGTGGCGTGTGACTTTTTCTCACCGTCACATGCTTGTTTCTGAAAACGGAAGATTACATGGAGTGAAGAATATATTTATTTAAAAATGTTTGCTGGACAGCAGATTTGATATCTATAATTCCCATCTTTCTGAGTAGTGGCGTTCTTGTTTTCGACCGCGCTATGTTCCCTGTGTCCTGGACCCTCACGATTTGGGAGGCGTAGTTTGATTTTGCCAATGGAGCGCATTGATTATCATAGATCAACAATATTTGGTGGCAGCAGAGGAAAATGGAAAATCCAAAACGGACTCAGTGATGCTGCTCCCTCACGGAATGGAAGGACAGGGCGCAGAGCACCTTCCGCGAGATTGAAAGATTCCTTTACACTTTGTGCTAATGAAAATATTTTTTAGTAAACTGTACCACGCCGGCTAATTATTTCATTTGCTAAGAAGACAAATGAAACAGCTCAGAAAGCCTTTAGTAGTAACAATGACCCGAAACTGTTGAATATCCAAAAGTAGTTTCTTGGCATTGAAGAAATGGCAAATGAGAGTTCCAAACTCTGATAGGGGATGATGTGCTCTGACAATGCTGAAAAGTAGAGAGAATAGCCTTGTAGCGGTAAAATCTACTATGAACTTAGCAAAAGAGAAGAACTAAAATGAGTAAGAGTGGCATTGGTAAGATTGGAACAATTGTATCCTTGGATAAGGAAACTCTTGCAGGGGATAATGAACAGATATGCCCATAATAAAGAAATAGTCTGGGTGCAGAAACCTGGAAAACATGGGGGCTTGGGCGTATATTTTGAGAAACTTGAGAATACAGATATTCAGGTAATTTCCGCGCCAGTGTCCAGCGGTACGCCTGCTCCAGGAACGCACAAAGGTTTTGATAAAACCAAAAACAGGTAATCCAGCGAGTGTTTGATTTAGAAAATTTAATAGGATAAACAATAGAGTTTATTAACATAAAATAAAGACTTAGAGCTATGTCTATATTAGAATGAAAGTACTTTCACCAGGCGAATCCATCACAGAAGTAGAAATCTCATCTTGGTTAGTAAAAGATGGCGATTTTGTAGAAAAAGACCAAATGGATAGCAGAGGTAGATTCTGATAAGGCAACACTAGAACCCTGCCGAGCAGTCAGGAGTAATTACCCAAAAGCCGAGGAAGGAGATGTAGTAAAAGTGGGACAGGTAGTCTGCCTTATAGATATGTTCAACAAGGGTCAGCCAAGGAAACAGAAAAAACCTTTGCTTGGAAATGAAAGTGGAAGCACAACAGTGGTTGCTCCTGCACAAGAACCCAAAAAGAGAATCTCATCCATCTTCTCCATTAGCAAAAAGTGATTTTGAAGGAGAATAGCATTGATTCTGGATAAAGAAGAGGAACAGGAGTGGGCGGAAAAATCACCAAAGAAGATGCGATAAAAGCCGTCGCAGCGATGGAAGAGCGCAAGGAAACCGTAAAACAGACCGGTTAAGAAACTTTCTGTTTTGGTGGTGACTGAGCGGCTGATTGAGTTCTCGTGAAGGTTCTGAAAACGGCTATAGCTTTACTACTTCAACGAGGTGGATATGAGTTGAAATTTCAGGTTGAGAAAACTTTATAGTTATTAAAGAATTTACAGAAACACGTAAGGGTAGGTCTTATTTTTATGTCTTCTTCACAAAGCAATTACCAGATTGAAACTTTATCCAGATGTGAATGCGGCGATAGATGGCGACCAAAAATCACAGATTTTTTGTGATATTTCTGTAGCAGTTTCTGGGCCAAAGGGTCTTATGGTACCTATTATCAGAGATGCAGAGACTTTGTCCTTTAAAGGTATTGAGTTAAAAATAAAGATTTAGCTACTAAAGTCTGCGATGGGAATATTTCTGTAGATGAGATGACAGGAACTTTTACCATTACTAATGGTGGGACTTTCGGTTCTATGCTTTCTACACCGATTATCAATCCGCCGCCAAAGTGCGAGATTTTAGAAATAATATTTTTAGAACGCCCTGTGGCTGTCAATGGCAGAAACCGTCCGGATGATGTATCTGGCGCTTTCTTATGACCATAGAATAATCGATGGTCGTAGTCCTGTAGGATTTTGGTGGCTGTGAAAGAAGCTATAGAAAATCCAGTGGAGCTGCTTATGGAAAAACAACGAGAAAAAGCCCTTGAGCTATGGGTTGTTTTATTAAAAAAATCAGAAATCAAAGGATTTCTGATTTTTTTGTTTCGCTTTTAAGGAAGCATTTCAGATTCTATGGTACCTCGCCTGTGAGGATTTTCTGAATAGGGCAGGCGTGAGTTGTTTTGTGTAGGGATATTGCGTTGCTCGGTAAGATTTCCTTTTATTTCTAAGTGATTTTTTTGAATTGAGAAA
>BNJS01001813.1_pt1 | contig 37633 bp, 67 predicted proteins | sample 8540461 | NCBI WGS metagenome assembly BNJS01 (sample SAMD00202454, study PRJDB9452) | human saliva metagenome | isolation source: human saliva | place: Japan
GAAGTTACGTATTGTTGGTTCACTTATTTTGAATATCTCACCGTAAAAATTACTCCTTCCGTAACCACGACATCTCATGGAACTTCTGTTAGAATATCTATTTAACCTCTTTCCTTTTGAATTTTTTTCAACCACTTTAATCTTCGGTCCTGTTCTTGGTCGTCTTCCTCCACGCATTTGTTCCATCTCTGCCATAACACATTTCCTTTCTTCCTGCTTCTTTGATGCTCCTGCTTTGAATAGCAATTAGCTACAAAAGCCCATAGATCGTTGGTTTCAATTCTTTTCAAGATTTTCATCCCCCTACCTCTTTTCATCCACTTCGTTCCATCTTTTGCATGAATACGTGAGTGGCAAGATTTAAAGAGAGTAATTTTCAAAGTCATAGCGTACCTCCTGAGATAAAGGGATTTTATGATGTACTTCCTCTACTTCTTTCCATCAATCCGTTTTGATAACAAATTTCACAGTAAGGGTGAGCCTTAACATATCTTGCATCCCTATCTTTCGCCATGTTGCACCGCTAACGTTTATGGGTAGCGGGATCACGTTTATACTTTTCATAATGCTATAACAGCGCTCGTTGGTGTTCTTCATAGAACCATCCATCGATCGACTTAGAACAATTTGGATACGAACATGGTCGCTTTTGGTTTGGTTGGCATGGTGATCACTCCTTTCGTTTTTGGTATGCAAAAAGCCCTGTGGATTTTTCTCCATCAAGGCTTTGAATACTCGTTATTTATGGTTACCAAAAAGCTTCATTTAACGCTTTGGTAGCTACTTCTATAAAACTAACATCCTCTTCAAAAGAGTGTTCCCTCATTAGTGACAGATTTTGATGTTGCACCAAAAATATCTTTTCTTGATTACTTCCTGTTGTCAACCAACTAATCGAAAATATTATCTTTGCTAATCGTTTGATTTGTATCTATTGACAATTGTTTAGGTTCATCAAGCTCATTTTTACTATAAGTATTGATTACAATATCCTCTAATTGATAAATATCAATCGTATCATTGTTTTTCGTAGCTTCCATTAGTAAATTAGATTTGTGTCTCAATTGGAAAATATTTCGTACGTTTTCCATATTGGTAATCGACCAAATAGCCTCTCCTCTAGTAGAAGACACGCAAAAAATGAATAAAGAATACTCTTACTTTTTCTGGTAACATCAATTTTTCATAAATCCTCCAGTTAATCCTATTTTATCATATATGTAACTGAAGAGAGCTAATAGCTACGCTTGCAAGAATGACTTTCTCATCAGATTTAATCATAGATAGCGCTAAGATAATCGCTCCACCGACCGCTACTGGTGCAGATACTGGGATACTCATAACAGTCAGTGCAGCAGCTAGTAGTGCTGGGAGTTACTCCGACTACCAACGAGGAACTGGATCTAATTGGAACTGTGGATTAATATTTCTATTGTTCAATGTCACTTCATATCGCAATGACAGAGACATTGTCTCGTTAATCTCTGGATCGTCTGGCAGTAAATCATCTGTTGTCACAAACGTAAAAGATTGAATCGATTGCCTACAAAATCAGATAATTGAACAGAGATATTACCTGATTTTACAGTAGCTGCGAAAACATCAACATAGATTGAATAATCGATGCTCCTCCAATACTGTTGAAAAATAGGACTCGTGGATGAGTGAATTAAACTCATTTTCAGTACTTACAGATAATCCTCCGTTATGATCGCGGTAATGCTAATGTTAGCTTGTGCAGTATTTTCCGGTAGCTGCTTCTGCACCTAATTTTTAAATACATATCAATCTCCATCATTGGCAGTGTTTGATGTCCAATAAATGTCTCAGAATCATAGGGTATCCTACACTAATCGTATCATTGAAATAATTCAATGTGAGACAGAACATCTGAAACATATAGCATACTTGCTTTTCTACTTTGACATTTTTGGATAAGTTCGTCCATACTCTTATACGTATGTAATGTCAAACTTTGCTACACCCTTATCACGACCAGAATACGCATCTTTATCGTGGAAATCCTGGACTAGATGGAAAATCTTCTTTCATAAAATTGATGCAAAATGCCCAGTTTCGTGGAATTGGATGTCCTAGATTTCCACTAAATCCAGTAGACATATCTCCTACGAAAGAATAGGTAGCCAGTCCCGCATTTGATACCTTTGTACAAATCATGCGGGCACCATAAACTCAATGGTATAGCCCTTCTTATTCAATTCACTATTGAATACACGTTTAATCATTTGAAAATATGGAATGATGTAATCATCTACTTGATATTCATAAGCGTCAAAGTCAACCGCAAAATAAATTGTAGCTCCTTCAGGAAGACCAATACTCATCGCGGCTTCAATCGCTATTCGACCATCCACTAAACCTTGATTTTTATTTTGGAAATACTCAAGGTAATATCCACCATCTTGATAGAGGGCAAAAGACAGATAATCCTGCATTTTCTATATTTTTAATTTCTCATCCAATGTTAGAAATTTAGGAATACGTGCGGAACCCACAGAACCTGTCAGTACCTTCCAACATGTGTATACTCCCGCAGCCCTTTCAAATCAAGGGCTTGTTGACGATTCAAGACTGTCGCACAGTCACAAGCCTTCGCACTACGTTCAGTATCACCTTTACTTGTAAGTAACGATTTCATTGTCGACACATTGACTTCTCCTGCGGTCACTCTTCCTGTTCCTAACAACGCACAAAACTCTGAATGCACGCACTGTTCTCTGTTTGACCATCAAAATACACCGTCAAATCGTCCTGGATTGTAGCCATTGAAATAAAGACCGTATTGAACTAATTTATTGAACTTAGTATGGTTTCCTCCATTTTGTCCATTACGAAGTACTCAGGGAAGTTTCGTGTTGTTGAAGGTCCAAAGTTCAATTCATTCAGGGTCGTCAATCAATTCATAAAGTGACACCTTCAGCTGCCTGTAATGCACCAACAAGAGATAGAATCGTTTGACGTGATGCGACACCGTCCACATGGTCCTACACCAATAATATCTGACCATTCACTATTTAATTGTCGTTGAATCAATCGAACTGTTTCATCACCACTAGAAACTTTCTTGAACCAGTTCATTGAGAATAATCCAGCCCATACTTTCCAATTCACTCTGCCTGTCACAAACAAACCCGCATCAGATTGCAATTCACGAACAACACGTACACCCGCATTATAGAAAATTCCCGTAATGCCACCAGCATTATAACCTTTAGCAAACAACGCAGCTTGAACGAGTGCTGCATTCACAGATGTATCTCCATCTGGATCCATTCGTTCCATAATCGGTAATACCTTCATCTTAGCAATCGTACGTGGTCCAACAAAACCTGTTGCTGGTGAAATACCATTGTTAATCTGGAATGCTCGAATTAAGCCTTCCATCATCAGAGAACCTGTATTCCCATTTTCTTCTAATTCCACCCATTCCGAGTGTCCGCCAAACATCGCATTCAAATAGCGTTGCGTATCTACATTCTCATAATTGTACTAACTCCTTTAGAATTTAATTATTTCGTCAAAAAAAGGTACTCGTTTGACCTAGGATACGAGTAGCAAAAAAGCCCTGTGAAAATTTCTTCCTCAAGGCTTCATTCTTCATCTGTTTTTCGACAGCTTTAATCTTATCAGATTGTTGACCTATCATTCCATAACATTTCCTATCATCTTTTTGAAAATCGGAGGATATTATTCAGGTGAATCATTTTCTGACAGCTTAATCTTATCCGATTGTCGACCTATCATTCTATAACATTTCCTATCATCTATGCTACTAAGATCGACTTCTTTTTGAGCTTTATCACGTAGACGATAGATTTGTTGAATGCTATGTTTCATTTCAACAGCGATTTCTCCCATGACATGAAACTTAAGTAACGATTTTTCTAAAATTGTTTTGATACTCAACATTCTCCACTTTTTTGGTGACTTCCATAATCTCGCTTCAAATCTACGAGATTGTCAATATCTCGATTAATCTCCTCTTGCAAACCAATAATCTTAATAATGGTGTCTTCCATACTGGATGTTCCTTTGTTTGGATTGCGTGGCATATCTGAAAGTGTTACGGTACACTTTGTTGCCAAGTCATTTTAATGTTGAGAGCTGTTCCACTTTTGAATTGATACGCATATCCAAATATTTGGCTTGTTCTAGATAATCTTTTACATTCATTTCTCTTCACCTATTCTCGCTTTTACAGCACTCATCAATGCCTCTTGTGTGCGTTCCTTTCTCTTGATTGCTTTCATCACATCTTCGTCAATGGTTCCTTTTGTCATCAAATGATGAATCACCACTGTTTGTTTTTGTCCCTGACGGTACAATCGTGCATTGGTTTGTTGGTAGAGTTCTAGTGACCACGTTAAGCTAAACCATATTAACACTGCTCCCCCAGTTTGTAAATTCAATCCATGTCCTGCACTAGCTGGATGAATAATGCAATAGGTATCTTCTCTTTATTCCAATCTTCAATATCTTGTGACGATTTGATTTCTCTCACTTTCATCCGTATCCGTTCTAAATCATGATTGAAAACCAATAAGCCACTAAGACTGGTTTTCCATTTGCTTCTTCAATCAATTCATCTAACGCATCCAGTTTTTTATCGTGAATAGTATGTGACGCTTTATCTTCGTCATAGACACTGCCATTCGCCATCTGAAGGAGTTTATTAGAGAGGCTTGCTGCATTAATAGCATCAATATCTTTTTCCTTAAGCGTCAGTACCATTTCTTTCTTAAACTTCTGATACCGTTGTGTATCGGTCTTATCCATCTCAACTGGTACTTCATTCATAATGAGTTCAGGCATTTGTGAAGTGGTCGCATGACTTCATCGAAATGGTAATGTCTCCGATAGCTTGATAGATTCGCTTCTCTGCATCATCTTGTGGTTTATACGAATAAATCACCATACCATTTCGCTTATCTGGCACAAAGTATGTGTTGCGATAATGAGTAATATACCTTCCCAACCGTTGTCCTAAATCCAATATTCGGAACTCTGCCCAGTAAATCCATCAAACCATTAGAACTCGGTGTTCCAGTTAAACCAACCACTCTTTTAAGATCAGGTCGTAATTTTTAAAAGGCTCTTAAAAAGCGTTTTGCACTATAAGACTTAAAGGAACTCAACTCATCAATCACAAGCATATCAAACTCCAAATAAAAAGCCACTCTTGTTCACGAGCCAATCAATGTTTTCACGATTGATAATATAAATATCAGCTTTCTTCCTCAGTGCCTGTCTGCGTTCTTTCTCATTACCGACTACCACTGGTAGCTTAATCTATTTAGATGATTCCACTTTCAATTTCACTTGGCCATGTAGAAACAGCAACTCTAAGTGGTGCAATAATCAACACTCGACTAATCTCCGAAATGGTCATACATCAATTTATCAATCGCTGTGAGTGTTGTAACACTTTTTCCTAATCCCATCTCCAAAAATAATGCGGAGATAGCATTCTTCACGATAAACTCTGTTGCAAAGGACTGATACTCATGAGGTACATATTGCATCAATACACCTCAATCTGCTCTCTTTCGTCCATGATAGCTGCATGGAATCCTAACTGCTATTTGTTCCATTCTTCTCACTTGCAGAGACCTCGGCTTTTTCCCTTTCTGCTTCAATTCTACAGCCGATATTGCCGCCATGCATCAATACCATCCTATCAGGTAAGCCACTCATGCACTTGGACTTACTAATTTGAGGCGCAGTCCTCCTCGAGCTTTAACTTCTTTCATCAACTCATGTTCAATTTGCTTTTCTAGCATAAAATCCTCCCTATCAAGGATATGACGAGAGTATGACAGGTATTTACCTATATTATATATATAACTATTTTTAATATCTCTATAGTATTAATAGTAAATGAGTATCATACACCATCATTTTTGTTGTTAAATCAATGTTTCTAGCACTTTTTGTATGATGGTCTGATGACAGTCTTGTGACAGTCCATTACAGTATTTTCAATTTCTAAATACTTTAGTTTTTAAACCACCCTCTGAATTTGACTATCATTGAGTATCATTCAAACTCACTTAAAGAGTCTTACACCATATATAAAAGATCCTTTACTAGTTTTCTTCCTGCTCATACCTTCCGCTTCTAACGCATTATAGAAATCTGCCGTACTACGAGTAAACGCACCTGTACGAGCACAATATGCACGATAACTATCGTACAACTCACCACTTTTTGAATGAAAGTAGGATCTAACTCACAACATTCATCAAAGAATTGCCCTAGCCAGTCATTATCTGCTTTGTATTTTTGAATAGCATCTTGCACTACTTTTGGTTGGACTAATTTGAAATTGGATGCAATCACAGTTTTTGCACCGTCAATTATCCACTGTAAAATAGCTTCACTAGAATGCTCAAATAAATAATCTGCATAGTTTTAATATCTGATTTTCCTTTTATCTTGGCATTAAAAGGAACGACAATTAAGCGTCTCCACGTTCCTTTATCAATCGCTCCCACTCTTGGAAGATGATTGGTGTACAAAACTAATGTATGTGACGGTACATAACTAAAAGGCGATTTGAATTTTTCTCTGCAAAAAATCTCATCAGTAGAAACACAGCTGTTTCACATTTGAAGTGTTCATTCTCACTCCTTCTTCTAGTTCAGCTGCAATCAGCAATCTCTTTCCTTTTGCTTCTGCTAGTTCAGGCTTCACATTTCTTCTACATCCTACTGTCAACATATCTGCAGATATATTTCCACTATATGTACCAAGAACTCGTGCAATGACATTCCAAAAGGTCGACTTACCATTGCTTCCTTCACCGTAAGCAATAACGAGTGCTTCTACATAAACTTTCCCGACTACTGCTAGTCCTACAATTCTTTGAACATAATCAATTAAACTTTGATCGTCTACAAAGAACGTGATTTAAGCTGACTAGCCAAATATCCATCCCTTTTCTAGAAGCATCCGTATTTGTTTGTTTCGTGATGAAATCCTCATAATGATGCTCTCGACTTTCTCCAGTTCTAAGGTCATAGGTTAGGCTTGGAGTATTTAATAACCATTCATTTTTATCGAGTTCAGTGGGACTAATTTGTACCATTGGTTGTAGCTCTTTTAATGCATCCCAAATTTTTTTACTTTCTCGTCTTTTTAAAACATACTTTTGATATTCACTAGCAATTTCAAACTTTTCATAGGAACGTTTCTGATTATCATTGAATTCTACCTTTGCTTTCTTTACTCCAAGAGACATAACCAGTTGCATTCCTCCATTTTTCCACAATTCACCCATACACTTCTCCTAGTTCTTCATCTACTTCTTTCAGTTGATATTCAGTTAATTCTTGAGATAATCCTTGTGCTAACGCTTTAGATTCTTCCCAAATCTACCGTTGTAAACTAAAAACTCAGTAGCAGGAGAATGACGAGATTCTGTCTTTAAATAGTGATGATAAAATCGTAGACTGACCAACATCTGTATAATCAATTGGTCGATATTTCCGCTGTTGGTTATATTCATCTGGTGGAATGTAATCAGACTGACTAGTTATCATTGCTCCAAACTTCTGAGCACTTCGCCAAATTGAATTCAGTTCTTCTTTTTCAAGTGGAGGATTACATAAATCAGCTTTTTCTAAAAACAGTTGATAACACTCTTCTGTATCACCAAAATCGCTTCAAAAGTTTTGCCAGCAATATGGCTCATAGTACTACTTTCGACTGCCTTCACTAATACCAGATAGTTGTTTATCAAGTTCTTCAAACGATAAATTTTGTATTAAATCATCAATCGTTTTTATCTCCTTCGTAAACTTCACTATTAGGGTGCGTTTGTTCCATAAAGAAATCTTGCTGCACCCAGTGCTCCGTCATCAAAATAAGAAAATTGTTGTTGAATTTCTAATGATGCGTAATTTACACCATCTGTAACTTTATGAATCGGGGAAATAAACATGGAATCGAGGTCTTTCAGATTTTCCATTTTTACTTTCAAATGATTACGACTATAACTCACCATAAATGCACAATTAGGGAACGCCATCGCTACATCTAATGGATAAACCCAATCTTTTGCATCATCTGAATGATCGTTATCACAATCCATTGGTACAACATCAGACCATATAAAATTACTATTACTACGATAATAATTTTTATACTCACCACAAACATGGTCCAAACTGAATCCTTCTTTAAATTCAACTTCATTTGTAATATCAACTTTAATTGGATAGTGACAATTTGCACTGTTTCCTACAGTATTTTGGAAATATATAGCGTAAATGGTTTCACAGTTCTTCCTCCTTAAACCAACGTATCGTTTTTATGTTGTTTTTCTGCTACTGACAATTCTTTTCCATTCCAGCAGTTACCTTATCTCCTAATACCACACTTCTTGGCATTTACTTAAAAGTATGAGATCAAATCTTAAAGCATCTTTACGATGTTTTTATAATTGTCATTCATAAATGGATATTGAACATGAGGGAATAATTGGCATATTCCCTTTTTTCGTAAGCTATCTTTCCAAGCCCTTATAGCACAATGAATGTTAAATTCCGTGTCACCACTAAATGGCGCACAAATGTATACTATTGGCGTAAAGAATCACCTTTTTCTCTTTTTACTCGATTAATCGTTTTTGCCATTACTTTCACCTCTCTTCTTCGTGAAGTGGTATTCTTGATATACAAAAATACTCACTAAAAATTTTTCTTAGAATCAATTCTTTCATCAGAAATGACCTCCTATTTCATAAAGATAGAGGTTGCTCCTCTTCAATAAAGAAAAGGACACTTATTGTATGTTTAAGTACCTAATCTAAAAAGTTTCCCCTTCCTATCGCAGGCAAAGAAAAAAAGAGCGAAATTAACCTCACTCTTAATCTTTTTATAAAAATTACAGACATATCCATCTGCATTGAGAATCAATCCATTAGCCCAACTCGGTATTAGACTCATTTCTTGGCAAATATCCTCTAGTGATGTATTCATTGGTGCTTCAATAATTACCTCGTCATGAACGTGTGCAACAATTTCGTATTTCTTACTCAACCGTTGCATTGCCACTACCAACAAGTCTCGAGCAATAGCTTGGACAATATTTTCTACAAATTTTGGTCCATAACTCTCAATCCGTTCCCATTTCTTTGTAGCTCCAACACCTTCATACGTGACAGACTCTCCACCAAATTGATTCATACCAATTTTAGGTTTTACGTAAGTTAGTTGGCGACCACTTGGTAATGTAATACGAAGCATACCGCTTTGATAAATAAATTGGATTCCGTGACTTTTTGTTAAAATACGTTTTTTAATACACTCTTTAACAGCTTTATCTACCTCCCACCATAATGCTACAATGTTAGGATTCGCTTCTCTCCATGCACTCACTAACGGTTGGAGTTCATCTTCTTCTAATCCCATTGACAAAGCACCCATAGCTTTTAATGCTCCAACTGAGCCTCCATAACCACAAGCTAATTCTGCAATTTTACCTTTTTGTCTTAACTCACCATTAACTCCATGCTTTACAACCGGTACACCAAACATCTGACTGGCTGACATACAGTAAATATCTCCACCGTTTTGAAAAAGTTCTTTTCTCCAACATTCACCTGCAAGCCAAGCAATTACTCTAGCTTCAATAGCTGAAAAATCTGCAACAAAAATTTATTTCCTTCTTTTTGGAATAAAAAGCTGTTCGAATCAACTGTGATAAAACATCTGGTACATCGTCATATAACATTGTCATGGTATCGAGTATCACTCAATTCTTATGATGGCACGAACGCTATCCAATTCACACAAATAGTTCCGTGGTAAGTTTTGTAGTTGGATATTTCGTCCACTAAATCGTCCTGTTCGGTTAGCACCCATAAACTGAAACATTCCTCGACAACGTTTATCAAAACAGGCAACATCAACCATTGCTTGATATTTCTTAATAGATGATTTGGCTAATTTCAAACGAATACTTAAAAGCCAAAAGCTACTTCACCTTTTGTATTTTTACTAATTCTTTAACATATTCTTTTCCTAAACTTTCAGTATTAACTCCTTTGTTTTCCAACCAACCTTTTAACTGTTGAACGGAGTTTGGATTCTCTAGGTTTTGTAATTTGTTGCATTTCTATCATCAACTGATTACGAATGACACTATCGAATTCAATCGCTTGTACTACAAAATCCATATCGACTTTTTATTCCTCTATCGTTTATAGCTTGGTCAAGCTGATACTCCTCCCATACAAATTCTGGTACTGGAAATTTTGATAATTTCTGTTGAATTTCCATTTCTGTTTCTACATCTCGAATGTTATAGTTTTTAAATAATTCCATTTATCTTTTTGCCTGGTAGGAAAATTACGAACTCTTCCACCATTTGTTTTGGTAGGTAAACATGGAATACAAAAATACTTAATAAGATCTTTTCCCTCACTAAGCTTTTGTTTATCTAATCCAAGTATTTTTCCTACTCCTTCTAAAGATAAAGGGCAACCCAAGATAGGCTGACCATATCATCGTACATCTCCAACTAACTGGATTAAGGTATTTCTCACCTAAATAACGAGATATGCAAATACGTTTCAAAATTTGCATTAAATGCTATGTTAATAATCGTATTATCTTTTAGTGCTTCTATAATTTCTTTTGGAATTTCTTCTCCCTGTGCCAAATCAATGATTTCAGTCTTAGCATCATCTACAGAATATGAAAAGAGGAGGATCAAAATCCTCCTCTCTGCATACTTGTAAACTCCAGACTTCACAGAGATTGACACTTGAAAAGTTTCAATATCAATGTTTAGTCTTTTCATTTTCAATTTTTCCTTTTATTTCAAAATACAAATCTACTGATGATCGAATCGCAATTTGTCCAAGGCTTATTGCTAAATATAAAGTGAAAATCAATTCAAAATATTTAAAAATATTTGACATCTATTCTTCCTCCTACGCTAAAAACTCATCATTATTTTCTGTTGCAAAAATCATCTTTTTGCACTACTACGTCCACCAAGCGGTTCTCCATCTCCGGAGTTTTTGAACATTTCTAATCCACAAGCAATTCCTTTATTTCCATTTGAATTAAACGCATAGAAGTTTAAAGATACTCGACCATAACAACCGCTATACACTTCATTACGGTCAAGAATTGGATCCCAAATTTGCATCTACAATTTGTGGGGCATTTATTGAATTGGCATTAATAAAGTAATGCCCTTTATAAGCATCGTTATCACGTTCTAAATCACCATCACGTAATGGTAATTTCAAGGTTGCTTTTATTTGGTTTTTCCCGCCAAAACGTGCAATACCTTCTTCAATTGCAATATCAATCGCTTCATTAATTTTTATTGATAGTAACTGTATCAGTCTTTGGAATTAAAACTGAAATACTATATTTAGGTTTACTACCATTAATGGATACTGGCTCCCAAAGCCATTAAAATATGAAAATCTTGTATTAATACCTGTAACGACTTTAGTTTTATTTGACATTATTCTTTTCCTCCAAATTCTTGTTTAACATTGTGTAAGACTAATTCTTTACGTTTATCACTGCGTGGTACTAGGGTTGGTTTACCTTCTGGCTTGTATACGAGATTGCCTAGTAAGGTAGTGAATTCTTCTTTTCCCATTAACTTTTCCATATCTGTTAGTGTGATAAGTGAATTGCGATAAATATCAGTGTATCCATTTTGCTTTTACAGACTTCTTCAACTTTTTATCATCACTAAACTTTCTAACAGAACGTCCTTCTACTAATTTAAATTTTGACCATTCTTTATCCGTTTCAATTGTTACTTTTGTAGCATATTCTTTTACTTCAGTTGCCCATTTTACTAAATCATCAACATGTTCAAGCACTTCTTCTAACTCTGAATCCGTTAATAGGTGTGGTGAACATAACTGAAAACGTGTTAATTTATCATGATAGTCCTTACGAGCACGAAGGACTGCATTACAATTTGAAAATTGACACCACGGTCCATACTTCACAACACCTTCACCTTTTAAAAGCAAGTTCTGCCTTTTTCCTTTAACTCAGAATCTGCCCATTCTTTTAATTCGTTAACAGTTTTTACAGAAGTAGAAATGTTATACTTTTCTAGGTTGAAAAATTGTCATCTCTACTTCTTCAATATCATACAAAGCATCAAAAATATTCAAAGCACCTAAAGCATATAGCATCATCTGTGGATTATCTTCAGCATCCACTAATACTCCTCTACCATATTTCAAATCAATAATGTACAGAGTTTTATCAGCGATGATTAAACAGTCACCAGTACCGAATCCATCCGAAACATAGTTTGAAAAATCTAATCGTTGTTCAATCAAAATAATAGGATCTCGGTGTTGTCATCTTAATAGTCTGAAGTATTTCATTAATATAGGAAGCATAATCATCAGTATGTTGTTCCATATCATCATCAATGAATTTTGACTTTGGCTTGCGAGTTTTCTCTCCAATTAACTTACGAACTTTATATTCTGCAAGAGAATGAGCTACCGTTCCTTCATGAGCAACTTCAGTTGTTTTGTTTTCAAAGAACCTTTCTAATTGCGGTAATGGTGGACAAGTTAACCAACGATGTGCACTTGAGGCACTAAGTATTGCGTGTTCTACCATCTATATCTCCTCCGCTTCTTTTAATAAGGCTTTAAAATGTTCCGGATTAATATCCGATAATTTCGTTGCACCATATTTTGTAATAAGTGCTCTAACTTCCGCTTGATGTCCTTCTTGTGCTAGTTTTGCTAGAACCGTACGAACTTGTTCGAGGGATAATTTTGGCTCTTCGGTATTTTCATTCAATCCCCTAGCATGGAAACAATTTCTCGTTGAATCGTATCCATACCTTTTAAATGTTCCACAATATAGTGTTCATTCCACTCTTGAATCTGTTGAGATAGATTGTTCATATTCGACATTTTTGTCTCACTCCTTTCGATTTAATACCACTCGCAAATAGTGCTGCTAACCGATTTGCTACTTTGCTGATAGATAGCAGCACATCTGCGATTTCTTTGTCTATTGTTTTATTCTGTTCCATCGTATGTGCCCTCCTTTCTAAGGGGTATCGTTTTATCCCTTCGGTAGTAAAAGGACACATATTTTTATTTTAAGTACCTTTATTTAAGATAATTTTTGATTTTTTCAAATATCTTAAATTTTCGCTTGTTTACACCTTTTTGGCTCATGCCAACTTCTACACCAATGGCAGCTTCTGAATGACCGCTCAGATAAAGTTCAACAATTTGTTGGTCCAACTCCTCCATCGTTCGTAGTAATTCCTTTAATTCCATAAGCAGTAGTTCTTTATCTTGATCTACACTGGTATCTTCAATATCTAATCCATAATCGTCTGACAGTCTTTCAATGGATGTTTCAGTAATCTCGTTTTCTTCAAAAATATTTCTTTTTCTTTTCTTCTGCTTTCATCTCTTTCCAGATAGGACGCATATACGCTCTATACTCCCGACCTCAGTACATGGAATTAAAAATAGCACGTGTTAAACGATTACCAATCTTCCACCATTTGAAGTCTTCTTCTGTAAATCCATGAGCTTTTTGCAAATCTTTTTGTCTGTTTGAGTACTAATTTCCATTGGAATATAATATTGTTTTTCTTTTGTTCTTGTTGCTCTTTAAATTTTTATTGCCACAATAAATCTCACTATCATTCATTGAATGTAACAATTTATTTTTCTAATTCTGTTTCATCATCTTTTCCTTGTTTAACAACAATATTTTGCTTAACGAGTTCTTCGTCATTTTCCTTTGCCTTTATGAAGTACTTGTAAACTTTACGTTTATTTTTGTTTTTGTTTTGTGAATTTTTCATAAAAATCCCTTTCCTTTCTGCTGATAGCAGTCTGGGCAAGGGATACAAAAAGAGCCGATACCATATGAAGTACCGACTCTCAGGTTCCAAATTTAGCCATAGGAAAACAGAGGTACTTCATATAGCACCTCACAGTTAAATCTGTGAGTGCTTTATGATGTATCCCATTGCCCTATAGCTAATCAGGCTCTGTGATATATTTTTGTTTGTGGGACTATTCTTCAAACCAGTCGCTACTTTGTTATATAAGGTTATTTTTAGAGCTTACCTTACGCTCTTTTTTAGTTTGTGCTAGTACACTTCCAGCTACAGACTTTGAAGTCTTACTGTTACCACCATCATGAAGAACTTTTCTTACTTTAAAAGCTATCGGATGGAAGAACTATTTTCTATTCTTAGCTTTGTATTCCACCTCTTTTTCTTGTAGACACCTTATTTACTTAGGCTATTGATATTATTTACTATAAAGTTCCGAAAAATCGCTTAAAAATTCATATTTCTATACAACTTTAAGGAGTTGTTCTGTTATTAAAAAGCTTTTCTCTAGGAATAAAAACTTTACTTTGACCAAAGATTTAATACCGTGATATAATTTAATAAAATATACAGTTTTTCCTTTGATAGTCAGATTTTACTAAATTCATGGTATTAAACTGGTTCTTGTTTAGTTCAATCTGGATCGACATGGTTCCAACATCGTAGGGGGTGCAGTTGAACTTTAAAACTTTTCAATCCATGCTAAATAAACGAATAAGTGATGGATATGATGTACCTATGTTTGTAAAAGAGTTAATCTCAATGATTACGGATTTACCTGAAGAAGAATGGGGCACAAAAAGACCCCTCTGAAAAAGTAAAGCCCGAAACATATCGAAACTTCGCTAAAGAGGCATCTCCAAGAAAGTTGCGAAGACTATTTGCTATAGATTAACTCCTGAGAATTTTATTGAAAGCCTGAGAGAGGCCACATCATGTACGTGAGCTTTTAGCACAGGACTTATTGCCATATAATCCTACTGCAACTGCCGAGAATGTTGCAGAACTTCTTGCTAATATATTTGTTGAAATAATAAGAACTACTACAGGTCTAGTAGAACCTGATACATTAGAACAACAAAAACAACTTCAAGCATCTGCAAGTTTAAAGACTCAATATGGAAAATACCTTCTACAAGAGTGTGACTCCCATTGTGTAATGAATGGTTGTTCTAAACCCCTTATCTTATCCAATGGAAATTCGATTTCAAATGTATATGAAGTCAGTCTTGTTGATAAAATACCAACAGTAGATAACCTGATAGCTCTTTGTCCACAATGCTTCGCCACCTATCAGATGGACACAATGATAAATCTTTAGTCAAACTGTTAAAAAGCCAGAAAAATCCCTCTCTAATCACATGGAGAGCGTAAATTTACTAAGCTCTTCAGAATTAGAAAAGGGGTTGACCGATGTTATTACTAGCATTACAAAATTAAAACAAAAGGATTTAGTAACCTCAACACTAGACCCAAAAGAGATAAAGGATAAGATTGACCCTAATAAGGATTTGCATCTTTATCTTATGGTTACACAACAAGTTACTACATATTATGTTAAATTACAGGAAATACTAAAAACCTAGATAAACGAAAAGTTATTGATTACGAAGACTTACAACTTCAAATGCGCTCAATTTATAAAAAGTTAAAAAGGCAAACAAGAGTGATATGGAGATTTTTGAGCGAAATTACCAATAAAATTCATAAATCTACTATGCAAACGCCCCTCTACTGCCAAATTGTTGTAGTTACTTTATCCAAAAATGTGAGGTGTTCGATGCAATTACCAAATAAATTATACTCCTATCAAAAAGAGCACTTTAGCTCTTTTACCAATAATACAAATTCAATAAATTATGGTGACTTCAAAATGTTAAGGACTTGTTTAAGGCAGTATCTAGTTCCTTAGATGATCAGCTCGGATTTTTCTTCAGCTATGGATTGTCTATATGCTCTTAATGCAATTGAAATGTCTGATGATGGCGAGGTGAATATATGCTATAGAAATTTACTCTCTGTCTTTCAAGAAAAAGCAACATACGCAAAACCCATAAAGTTCAAAAAGGATTAAATGTTATTATGGGAACTGAGGATACTAATTCTATCGGTAAAAACATCAGCTTTACAAGCTATTGATTTCGTAGTTGGTGGTGATACGTATTTAAATAGCGACGAGGTTAAATTCTTAAAAATCACCCTATCTACCCTGTTTCTGAGTTCGATAAAAATACTATTTCGTTCGAAAATACTGGAACTCCAGACACAATTGAAATTTGTAACAATCAATATGAAGAATTTTTAAATGATTCCTGGTCCAAAAGAGTTTGTGGAATGGCTAAAAGAAAAATATGAAAGCTAAACAAACTGGTTATCATTCAGACAATTAACAAAGTACATTCTTCAGGAATCTACGGTAAGGATAATATAGACGAAAATTATCCTTTACAGGATATAGAAATCAATCAACAAAGGAATCCATCAAGATTTTTGATGTCTTTATTTGACTATCTACAAAGACATTGAACCCTATCATGCTAAATTAGAGTTGGCTGATGAGTTAAATAAAATGCACGAGTACAGCTTTCATATCAAAGTCTTGTTGGTGCGAGTCGCAATATGAAGAAAAATATTGAAAAGTCTTGTCAATCAGCCGAATTAGATGCGTTACTCTAAATTATCAAAGATGCTAGCTGAAGAAATTGAAGATACTGGTTTGGGGATATTTTAGAGCTAATAAGATTGCATTAGAAAGTCGAGCGAAAGGTTTGCAAGACGAGAAAACTATAGATATCGAGCATCGAGATATGGTTTAGACTTTCGGAAGCTGATTTAGAGTTCCTATCCAGGTTCTTTCCAGATGCCAACATAAAAGAAAATATACGAGGTAGAGAAATATCATAGAAAATATCTGCAATCTTAAATGAAGAATTCTGCTGAAAAATTTGCCGGACGAAAAATACAAGAGATTAAAGAGTCCTGAAACAGATATCACAAAATGTTTCTAGTTGAATATTTCGAAACACTGTTTCTAAGATTTTTAGATAAGCACTCGGACTTAAATGCAAATAGCAGCTTACAGAGACAAAATAGAGCATTTTTAGCAGAGATCTCAGCTACAAGACTCAAAGAGTTGCAACAAAATGTAATGTTATGCATATTCGTCAGAGATACAAAATCAACTTAATCGTAAAATGTAGGAGTTTCAATAGTAGTCTTTATGAAGAAAAGGCATGCTCCTAAAATAGAACTAAAAATTATAACAGCTACAAATTTTTCACTCAAAAAGACACTGGGACTGGAACAAATTTTTAAGGGTCTAGTTTTACTCGACCTTTCCATTCTTTATTGTTCCGCTTTACCTGCTTTTGCTAGACTCTCTTCTTTTCAAAAATATAGATGATGAAGGTATCAATGGAATCGTCAAAATTTTCGATGAAACAAAACAGCTAATAAGCAGGTCTTTATTGCATTTGATAAGCAGACTTCTTACGAATAGATACCTGATACACTTCAGAAAATAAGGTACTTCATCTTTACGAAGGCGGTGGTGAGCTTTATGGAAATTCTTGGAATAGAGAGACAAAAATGAAGATAAGCTATAACAAGATTTGGAAGCTATTAATCGATGAAAGAGATGGAATAAAAGTAAACTTAAAGAAGAGGCCAAGATTAGTTCCTCTTCTGTAGCTAAGATTAAATAATGAGGTAATGTCACAGCTAGAAGTACTTCTAAAATTTATGGAGCACTAGAGTGTGATAATGTAACATTATGGAAATTGTAAAGAGGAGAATAGAAATGCATTTTTAAAGACAATATCGCAAACTCAAATTTAACAATCTACGATAAAATAAATCCACTAGGTCCAAGTTTTTATATTCAAACCCCAGAACTCCAAGATATGATTACATCATATAGTAGTTTCTCATTGGCAGGTTTACCACTTCGAACAAGATCGAGTTGTGAAAACTCTAATTTGCGAGGCCCTTGGGTATAAAATTCTAAATCATTCAAAAACACAGCCTCGTTTCCCCAGGACAAAATTTTGATGTTTATACTCAAAAAGTCTGAATGTACAAATATGGAATGAAGAAGTTGATGCCAACCGTAGATATATTTTTATGCAAAAATAACTCTGATGACATCATTACTGCTGTTAAAAATCATTACCGGTGAAGAGTTAGTTAAATACGATAACACTGGAACGCTCACATATCAAGCAACCATGACTCATTTGCCTCAAAAATTATTGCTCTAATGATGATACAGATAATGTTCGCAATTGGATAAATTCAAACCGTAGAAATTTGTTAAGTGATAGACCTAATTCATCCCCAACTGCTGAAAATCTTTTATCTATAAGTGATATCTTTAATCGCCTTCTACCTCTCATAGGTAAGCAAATTAGTTATATAAATGCTACACAAGAAAGAAATAGAGGTGCAGTTGTCCATGAGATGATCTGTAAAAATCTTGGTTATAATACCTTCGAAGATGATGGTACTTATCCTGATATAAAGAATCAGTTATTAGAAGTCAAATTACAAACATCGCCAACAATAGATTTAGGTTTACATTCTCCAGAGGATGGTGAACTAATACTCACCTCAAATAAACAACCTTTTCTATAGTGAAGATGTTAGATATGCTATTATTGATGCTGAAGTTTTAGGTGACACAGTTCAATTGAATAAATTATATGTAATTTGTGGTTCAGAATTTACTACTATTTTTCCACTTTTTAAAGGGAAAGGTACAAATTCTAAAATCAATTACCTCTCCTTCAAATTTTTAATAGCTAAACATGACAAATACTAATTTATCCATTTTTCCTTATCGCTGTTTGTAAAAATTACGTTCAGCGATAATGACTCAACGACTATTACTTCTTCAGCTTCATGCACTTATATAATATGGTATAGGAAATTGTTCAACATACTGGCTTTTGGAATCTCCTCTTACCTGAATATAATTTATTATTAAATTTAATATCGTAGTACTTTTCATAAATGATGAATTGGCAACAGCTAAAGCCAAATATAGTAAATCGGTATCAATGGTACTCTTGATGTCAGTCCAATAACAATCTCATTAACTATAGCTCCTGATTCATCTATCCAAAACTGAGGTTTCTCGCTAATATCTCTAAATACAATTTTTATCTTGCAAGCAGCAGGATTTTGAGGAACCCAAATTTCAAAACCAATTTCTTTTTAGCTTTTTGTAAATATTTTCGTGCAGATAACTAGTTTCATAATGTTGTTCTAGATATAATTTAGATTTGGATACTCCTCTAAATTTGTTGCAGACTTTTTCCTTCATTCATATAATGAGTATATAATACTTTCCAATGTATATCATTATTTGAGAAAAATCTGTCCTGCATTTCTATGAGTTATCAGAGGTTTGAGTAATTCAATATTCTGTCCTCTTGACTCCCAATCATCTCCAATAAACACATTATCGGCAGTCGTCTTTATACCTACCCTAATTTTTCCTAAATCAGAAAAAGGTTACCAAGTATTTTTCTACATTATTTAAAAATCATTATCTTCATTAGTTGCTATACTCATATTTCTTTATTATCTATCCTAATTTTTCCTTGCTGAATTTTATATTTCTTTCCATTTTCAAGTTCTAAAAACCTTTTTCCTTTATAACATCAAAAATATTCTTAGTTATTTTGAAATTTTTCCCTGATTCATCTTCATAAAAGCTGTTGTAAAATTTACATCACTCTTATTTATAGTCTTCCCTAAACTGAATATTAAAATACATGGTAATACTGAAGCAGTAAATAATTTTTGTATCACCTAAATCTACAACATGATAAATTGAGTAATTATCAGCATATATTCTCTCACTGATTGACCTGACTTAATTGTCATAAATTTATTTGACGTTATATATCCTGCAACCCCTGTATCCTTCAATTACTAATTTTTGTGTATAGTAAAATGCAATATATATCAATTCTACCATTTAACTTAAGTTTTTCAGCAATTACTTGTGCTCTATCACTACCCAAAATCTGTGTTCGAATATATGGCGGATTAGCTATAACATAGTCAAATCTTTTTCAATATTACCTTGTTCAACTTCTAAAAGAAAATCACCCACTCTTATATCTATTTTCTATATCTGGAAATAGAATTCCCAAAAATTCTTTGAGTTCGATTGGCCACTTCCTTGTCAGTCTCATACCCAACAATTTTAATTTTTTCTTTATTACCTTATTTTTTCAAACTATTTACCATGGAGACTAATAATTCTCCTTCACCAACAGCTGGATCTAATATTTCTATAGTATCATTTTTAGTAATACTTACTTTATAATTAAGCATTAATTCTGAAACATAGTTTGCCATATCTTTTGGAGTATACACTACCCCATTTTCTTTTTATTTTTCAATATTTTTATATCTCATTTACTAGACGTCCTTCGGTTATATACAATTTTATAATATCTTCAATCCTACACTGTAAAAACTCATATTTTTACTAGAGATGCAGTCGATACATTATCATTATTTAATAGATTAGTATATGTACTAGAGGCTAACTTCTAGTTTTTATCCTAAACTCTTTGATATATATTTTTCTTCTAGTAACTTCCATAATTCACTGTGAGTCTCTTTCATATTTCTGCTCCTTGTAGAAGAATTATTTATTCATATTTTACCATAAAAATACAAAAACGAGTACTCTCAATACTACTTTTATTAATACTTAATAATTTTCTATTTTAAGTAAAATTTCTGAAATATTTCACTAAAGATTCACATTCCTATATTTTTCCAAATGATATGAGACATAAAAAAGCCTAACCACTTCACTGCTAAACTACCATAAATTGCTATTTTCTTGATGAGTTAAATACGAATTTTCCTTGTTCTAAAATCGTAAATTATTGTGTTTGATTGCCATCTAGGTTCAACCTTTTTTCACTTGGCAACAATTTTCTTTTATCCTATTTTTATTTCAAAGCCTCCAGGTAACACGTTCCTTATTCCACGCCATTCTTTGTATCAATAAGCACCATGTCATTTCTCTCTCATATGATACAGTACATTCCCCTATCCATAAAATACACAAACCGAGGTATTGCATTTTCCTTGTCATCCATTCCCTAGTATCAACTTTACTTCGTGCATATATTCCCACTCTACCTTATTTTCACTCAATTAATAGGATTTTCTGCAAAATAATGATACACTACTTTTTCCCCTCCTTCCTCTTCCTACCAAAAATAAACTCTATCTCACAATCACCATTTCCATCAATTTTTAATTTCCTTATATCTATCAGCATCAACTGTTTAAAGATTGGTAATCAACTTTGTAAAACTTAAACTTTCTTTTTCCAAATCAGCTTTGTTTTTATAGCTTTCAAGTATGGATTCTTCAAATACTTTTCTATGCATAAATCAACAAAACTTCTCTTATTTTCTTATCATAAATATAGAACTATTACATTTATTCAATTGTTTATTCCTACAACACCAACTACTCTTTCCTCCATTTAGTTCCGAATGCATTAGATAAAAATATAATCCGATTGGCATTCTATACAAATTAATTTTCCTTTTTAATGTATGATGATTAGACCTATTCTTTTTAAAAGTTTACATTTTCAAAAAGTTCATTTGTAATAATCCTTCATGACTGTTTTCAATATAGTATTGTTCAACTTCACCATCATTCTTTTACGTTTTTAGATTTAAAATCAGTTGTAAAACTTTTTCTGTAATAAGGCATCACCTTTATACTTTTTCGTTTTTGTAATATATTTTTATCAGTGAAACATTCCAATGATTATTTCCCAAACACTCTTAATTCCTTTTGTTTCAGAAAATACTTTATTTGAGAAGGAAATAACCAATTACAGATAAACTAAATATACATTCAATAATTTTTTGCTTCTTTAGCGTTCTTCTTCAAATTATTTTTCGTTTTCCTTTGTCTATGCCAGAAATCTAGAATATACTAATGAAAATTCACCTCTTAAATTTTCTCTTTCTTAATGCCCATTTTATGTTTCAGATAGCGAGTCGTGATTCTTCTTGTGCGAAACTAGCTAATAAAGTTTAGTATAAATTCTCCTTCTCATCAAGTGTATTAATATTTTTCTTTTTGAAAATATACACCCAATATTCAATTCCTTTAATTCTCTAATAGTATTAATAGTATCCACTAGTATTACGTGCAAATCTACTAATGGATTTAGTCACAATATAATCAAATTTCCCTTTTTCTTGAATCATCCAACATTCGATTAAAAACCAGAGCGATTTGTCATTCTAACTCCAGAAATTCCTTCATCAAAATAAATATCACTAAATCCCAATCTTTTTACTTCTAATATATTGGATGAAATATTCTTGTTGTAGCTGTAAACTTCCAGCTTGATTTTTCTTTAAGTGTAGATACTCTAGCATAAATTGAAACCCTGGGTTTTTATTCTCAATTGCCGCTTTCTTAGGTATTCTAACAATCTTTTTATTCATTATAATCCTCCAACATTCTTGTAGGAGGATTCAGTAATTCAATTAATTCTTCTGTTGCATTCTGCCATTTCTTCTTTAGTGACACTTTCTTGCTGAAGATGCATATCTAATATAATTTGTAAAATTGTATAATCCATTTGATCCTTTAATAAATTTCGTAATGTTCTCATATAAAATCCCTCCGACTCTATATATCACTCTAAAAACAAAATAAATCAAGAAACAAATACTATTTAACGTTATCTTACTTTTTAACGATTACTATACTAATTAACGTTTTAAATTTAAAGTATAATCTACCAACTATATCCTACTTCTTTTTGAACTAAAAATTTTATACGTATAAATTAAAAAGCCCTAAACAAGGGCTGTCAGTTCTTAATATTGTATGACTATGGAAATAGCACCATCTGGTGCAATGACTTTTTATCATACAATCTCTCCTTTTTCTCAAGGTAGTACATTTCCTAGAGCTCATCGTTCCTTTGATTTCATTCTTGTATTAAACCAAATTTTTAGGGTTTGCGACTATTCCTAAAAAAGCCATATCACATTGATATAGCTTCTTTGTTTTTACTTTTGATTGATTATACAAAATTATTGGATCTTTTTATTTAGCCTATAATCGATATGATAGAATCTTACAAATTAGATTCACCAACAGGATTTGTCGAACAACCAAAAGATTTTTAATTGATCATTCTTATCAGTTACCAATTAATTTTTATTTTTTTAAGACTAAATAATATTAATATAGAAATAATCGTTACTATTAAATTCATAATCAAAAGAATGTTCCGCTAAAATTTGATATCTTTGGACATCTACAAACAACGTTAGCGGTATTATATTATTGTATACATTTTTAATTTCATTAACTGATGATACCCCTATCATCACTCTATCTTGATTATTTGACATAAACATATAATAGAAACACCATACATGAAAGATTAACGCTGAAACAAGTGAAAAATAAATAAATTTAAACGAACAGACTTCTTTGTCAATGTTCTACATAGATACAACAACATACTAACGATACTAAAAACTTAATATTGAAATGACTTTTTGAAAAAAAGTTGCCAAATGTCAAAATTTGAAATTATCAAGTAGTATATGATATTAAAAATGCAAAGATAAAAAGGAATATATAATAAGAATTTGCATTTTACTGTATTTTTAGAGTGTAATAAAAAAATATCTCTTTCTAGTGTACAACAGTTCATATAGAAAATAAGTAGATATACCTATTAAAAAAACGTAGCAGAAATCATAACCCCAAATACCATTAAGCATACGAATCCACTCAATATCCCCCGACATAAATGTGATTATTCTCATTTACTATACTTATACCGTATACATACAAATAGACATTCTTATAGTCACGTATAATCTTCTTAATTAAAAAGGCACATTTCTATTCACTTCCTTATAAATGTCATCTAGTGATAATCCAGGATACTTTTTCAAAAAGTTGAGGTACTGAATTATGCAATAATATTTTGCCATTGCTCATAAATATAACTTCATCGAACAATTTATCCATATCTTGTATGAGATGTGTACTAATAATTGTAACTCCAGAATTTGTTTTAAATTTCATGATTAAGTCAATTAATATATCTCGAGTAAGCGGATCGACTGCTGCAAGAGGTTCGTCCAATAAGTAAGTATCTACATCATGACAAAGTAGAAAAGCTAAATGTAATTGCTCTTTCATTCCCTTAGAATACGAAGAAATCAACTGATCCTGATCAAGATTTAAGTAACTAAATATTTGTATTGCCTTTTCGATATTAAATGTGTCATAAACTTGCCCAAATAAATTAAAACACTCCCTAATTGTTAAGTCTTCTGGTATGTACGCATAATCAGGAAGCAATTGTACTTTACCTACATCATGAACATTGCCCTCATACTTTTGATACAAATCGGCTAAAACATTCATAAGCGTTGTTTTACCTGAACCATTAGGGCCAAGCAATGCAATAATTTGCCCTTTAGGTTCAATAGACAATGTTATATCATCTAAAAATTGTTTTAATTTAAAAGATAAATTTTTTAACACAAACCATATTTGTCTCCTTTTTACTCTAGATGGCGCATTTTCCTAGAGCTCATCATTCTTTTGACTTCATTCTTGAATTATACCAAATTTTTTAGGTTTGTGACTATTCCTAAAGAAAAAGCCATTTCACATGGATATAGCTTCTTTGTTTTTATTGAGGATTTGTCGAACAACTATTAATTCATCTATGCTAATATGTTGGTAAGTCAATATGAAACACTTCTTATTTTTGTTGTGATTAATTTTGGTTTTAGTGTATCATATTGGCTTTTTTTATGCATTTATTTTTCTACTTAATTTTACAATCGGCGAATTTTAATACCACTCGTATTCCCCTTCAAATACAAACTTTTCAGGATGAGATTTAATGTAGTTTAATTCGTTTTCTTCACCTTCATAATCATAAACGAAATCATCGGCTTCATCTAATATCTTAAAAAAATTCCTCTCCGTATTTTTTTCTTCCAACATTTCTAGCATATAGTATCTTTTCTTCTCTACCAAAAGATATTGTCCCACCACAATAGTCTACAACTTTTTGAAAAATTACCTGCATATTCGTTCATTCCAAAATGTTTGAAACCTTTTATTGCATCTTCCCAAACTATCCCTGTAGGATTATATAAAAACTGATGATGACCTCCATTATTTACTTCTGAAAAATACCAAGTAATGGCTAATAAATATCTTTGCTCTAAAGTGAAAGTCTGAGCTGATTGAACATACTCATCATATCCATCATAAATATTAATTGTTCCCCCACATTGGATCAACAACATCATAATAAGAGTTTTTCATCTAAACTTTTAATATTTTCTATGGTAATCTTTGCGTATTTTAATTTCTTTTTATTTCATCCATTTCAGTTGTCTCCTCTATATTTTCATTTTTCTAAATTCTTCTTTCATTGGTTTCATATTTTAGCTCTCGTAATTAATAAACTTATGCAAGTTCTAACTCACAGATAACTCTTTTTGATATCCAGTTCGTCTATAGCAGTAATTTTTATATAATCAAATCCATTTTTCTTCACTTCTTCAAAAGAAATTTTTTCTCCGTTAATAGTTTCTGTAAAGTCATCTTCATCAAATTCAAAAATCTTCTTTCTCTTCGTCAAAATCAATGCTATAGGCAAAATCTACTTCAATTTTAGAGTTTGGAATTTCTAATTTAGAAAGTGGACGTTTTTGATATCTTCTAAATTTATCTCATCACAGAACATAGGGTTGTATCCATATTTAGCTTCATCATAGAGTAAAATTTCTTTTCCTGTATGTATACATTTTGCTACTATCATGCAAGGATTGCTAATCTCATTTTTCATCATACATACCACAAATCATATGTTCTTCAAAAGTGAACCATAAAAAAATAAATTTCATACAGTTCGTTGGTATCTCCACTTTCTAAGTTGTTGCAAATACTAATACTTGTAAATGTATCATCTATATTTATTATATTGTAATTTTTCTTCTTTAATATAAGTTAGTACTCTCATTTTGTTTTCTCCTTAATTTTAGAATCGGCGTTTTTCTACTATGTCAATACTATCCAATTATTACTTATTCATTTTTCTTATAGTAACTGGGATAAAGAGGGTGTTCAAATAAACCATCATCAATCATTTTTCTCAATCTTCACCGGCAAATCAACTTTATATACTTTTTTTATAAATAGCTGTGCTTAAACATTCAAATCCGCCTCCCGAAGAAGTATTACCTAAAAATTTTTGAATTGCTTCTATATCAGGATAATGATCAGGATTATGTAGATAACGCATATATTCCTCTAAAACTCGTCTAATGTATAGAAAGTCTTTCAGGTTCATTGTTATTTTTCCTTATCAGAAATAGTATCTAATCCATATTCAACGATATCTTTTATATTTGTATATTTTATCATCTTTAAATTCAATACCTCTTTTTCTCCAAACAATTATCATTTCATTTATCATAATTGTTGCAGCACCAACTTCAAATTTTTACAACATTTCATTTAAATTTATGTCTCCACAGTCTACCATGAAGCAAGAAAACTCTGGATACAACTTAAGCCTCAATTTTGGTTTGAAAGTTAGAGATTTTACACGAGAAATCATTTCTTCGTATTCTCTTTTATCTTTTTCCAATTCCTCAATATATTTCTTCTTCTCTTCCTCGCTCACATAGTCATCATCAACTATAGCTTCTTTAATAGCATCCATTAAATAAAGTCTATTTTTCTTCAAGGACAAAAAATTTTGCTTTTTCATCCTTTAACCATAATGCATAATAATAATGTTCCCAGTCAGCTAGATAGTATTGACAAATAACATCATTGCTATAGTAATCTAAAAATTCATCGAATTCTTCAAGTACATAATAGGCGTCAAAAATTTGCTCTGCAGAAATATCATCTGTTTTCAAATTGTGATTTCCATCTTCTCCTGACTTTACTTTTTCTAACCAAGATATTGCTTTTATCTTTATTACCAAGATATACTTCGCAATATGCAATGCTAAGCAATAGACTCATTCTATCAGGATATTTTTAATAATTCTAAAAATATTTCTTTAGCTTTCTCATATTCTTTGAGTTCATATAAAGAGACTGCATGATTGAAGGAATATTCATAACTATCATCAATATTTTTAGCTTTTTTTCAAAAATATTTTTGACTCAATATAAGCCATTCTTTATCTTCATTAGATTGGTACATACTAAAGTAATAAAGCCCCAATCCTGTATATGTTTCAACAAAAGGAGAATCTAAATCCTTTTGCTTTTAGTAAATATTCTAATGTTTCTTCAGAATAATCATGGTTAAATGCAATATTAGTGTAAACTCTTGCTTTTTGAGCATTATCTAAATAAATTTCAAATTTATCAAGAAAAGAATTTAAATATCTTATATACTCACCGCGTCTAAGCTCTAACTTTAAAGAAGCAAGCGTACATACTATATCAATATCTGAAGGATATTCTTTTTGTTTGGATAACAAGTAGCTTTCTATTTTTAAGGTATTCTGTTGATCTTTTCATAGTCCTTTAAAAATGTCTCTTTATATCTATCCTCATATTCTTTTTCTGCTTGTCCCAATATGCCTTTATTTCATTTATCAAAATCTGAACTCCTCATTAGTTAAAATTTAACAGACACTATTTCCACTTTTTTATCCTGACCCCGAAAAATTTATATGATTAAAAGCTTTTGACAACTAAAGCAGCATACAACTTCAACTACTTTTGGGCAATTTCCAACAAATGATTTTTCCTTTTCCGGGTTGCTGGTAGAACTCAATGAAATCAAGCGTATATTTCAACTGTTGCATCATATAATTCTTACACAGCTGATTATCATCCATCTTTTTGATATATCCTAGGCTCTCGAAATTTTTCTACATTTTATCTACTCCGTTGGGAGCAACTTTTTGATGTCAATACGACACACTCAATATGTGATTATTAGCATATTTTTAAAATTTATATTACTTTCTAAAAACGTTTATTTCTGCGTGTTTTTAATAATCATATATTTTCAACTCTTTGTTTTTTAATTAAGCTATTTTTATAATGTCACTCTAACAAATATTATTTTGAAAAAAATTCTTAAGTATCGTTGGATCATTATTTTCTTTTTCTGGATCTTTTGAATAACAAAAAGCTTTATACTTTCATCATCTTTAAAAGTGTTTAAATAAATCTTTTCTAAGTAATTTTGTTTTTTATCAGAATTAAAATTCACTTCGCTTTTTTCCTTCAGGATTTCTACGTACCATTGTGCAATATATTTTTCAGGGTCTTCTGAATCGCTTATGCTTAGTGAACGAACCATAGCTTTTTCAATATTTGAAATATTTGTATTAATGTTTATTGGAATTGAGTCTCCAAGTTGATTAGAAAATTGATTTATTATATCACCCTAAGTTTTTACTATACTCAATCCCAAAATATTCTCTTAATGTCTTTGCATCAATAATTAATTTACTACTATTAGCTTCAACTTCCAATGAATCAGTTAAATCATTTTCCTTCATAAATTCAAGTTTTACAAGAGCATACTCATTAATTCTCTTTACACTTCGATAAATCTTTTTACTAATACAATGTAATTTATATTTTTTATATTTGAAAAATAAAACTACAAATAGTCCATCCATTATTCTTCATATCTTCCTTTAAGGTTTAAGTTTTTCAAGCATATCAATACCTCCACTTTTTACTCTTTCTTCGAGCTTTTCCTCTTCTCCAATTTCAACATTGCTACGTAGTTCTAGCACCTGGTTGGTTCGTTTCACTTGTCGTTATAATTATCATATTTTTCTTCAAGCGGACTTCCAAATTTTATTTATTAAATTATTATTTTTAAATCGTTTATTTTTACGTTATACACCATATCTCCGCTATTCCAAACATACATAATTGCCGACACTGGTCTTTTTCCGTCTTCCCGAAGCCATCCTGTATATGTAGTTGTGTTGCCATAATAGCCTTCAATAATGATTTCAAATTCGGAGTCTGTATATTCATCCATAAATTTTTTGTAAACCAATAGATTTTTCCATTGAAACGCCCTTCACCCAAGGTTTTGTTAAATATCAATACATCGCACAGGTCGATATCACATTTTTTAAAACATATTTCACCTGGGTATGAAATTCTTTTACCTTCCACAAATTCATATATTTTATTAACTTGTAACGTCAAAGTTTCGTTGTGAAATTTGATTTCTTTCACCCTGCTATCATGAAGGCTGAAAAGGATGTTGCTACTTCTATCGTGTATAAACTTCATACTGTTTCTCCTAATTTCACCTTAATATCTAGTTATTTAGCTACTTTTTTTACATAAAAGGTCGCTCTTCCTTTACCATGTCTTTCAATATACGCTTTCCTCAGTCAATTGCTTAAGCATATTTTTCGATTGTAGCCTTTCCTACACTTGGAACTAATTCCATCATATCGCTTTTAGTAAATTTACCTAATTTCCTATCAATTGCATTTCTAACAAGTTCAATTGTAGGCACTTTTTCGTCTACATAATCAACCCTTTCTTCAAAATCAATATAAGCGGCTAATATCGTTCTAAGAATATATTTTATGAATGGTACAGGATCTTCTTTGTTTTCATGCCAACCTATCCCACTTTTTTCTAAAGCTATATAATAACTGTCTTTATTTTTCTATTTTTACTTTCTAAACTGATATATTTCCCAATTACATATCCTTGTCTGTATAGCAAGAGGGTTGTTAATAAACGACTCATTCTTCCATTCCCGTCATTGAAAGGATGAATACAAAGAAAATCATGAATAAAAATTGGAATTAAAAGCAACGAATCCACATCTTTTTTCTCAAAAGCTATATTTAATTCGTCACAAATTTGCTCAATTGCTCCTGGTGTTTCATATGGAGATAATGGCTTAAACCTTTCAACAGCATTACCCTCTTTATCTTTTTCCACAATAGAATTCTGCGTATTTTTATATCGACCACCAATTCCTTTTTCGCTATACTTAAATAGTTCTCTATGAAGTTGCAAAAATATAGTTACTGTTGATTGAATATATTCATAACTTTCATGAATCGTATTTAGCACATCTCTATATCCAAGAATTTCTTCTTCATCCCTATTTCTAGGAGTTGTTTTTTTGATTCATTAACTCTTTTATTCTGACTGCTGTAGTAACAATTCCCTCTATTTTATTAGAATCTTCTACACTCTGAATTTTTAGCAATCTCTACTAATTTATCTAAAGCAGCAGGTTTACGTGTCAAAAATAATTCTTGTTTTGCTTTGTGCTCATGAATTTGTGAAAGAAGATTTATAATTTCACTATCCCACTTACTTCTTGCTAGATTTTCATAACTAAAAAGTCGCATTCGCCTCACCTCCTTTTTTTGTTTCGCCCTAATTATATCATATTTTTAGGCGATTAATAAGAACTTAGGCGATTTACCCAGTTGTAAAAAAATAAGACAAAAACATCGTTATTTTCTGTTAAAATTTTTTTCATCAACCCTATTTTAATAAAGAGCTTGTTGAAATCTATATTTTTAAGGGAAGTTTTCATCTCGCTTCATTTCTTTAAAGTGCTATTTCACGCTACTTCACAATATGGCATCCCCAGCCACTATATTCCCCGTCAAACTCTTCTGCCAAATCCATAAGATACCAGACAATTTCATCGATATTTTTCAAAAAGTATCTTTCCTACCAATGACAAGTACATATGGATATTCCTTATCTATATCCTCATTATCGTTCTGATTTTCTGATGAAAGTTTTATAAAACTGTCTTCCATTACTTTAGCTAAAAAGGCTTCCCCATTTTCTTCTGTTTTAAAGAGTAGGCAATGTTCGAGTACTCTCGGTACCATACTATCACCATCACTTTTAATATTCTCAATAAGCCTCATATTCATAATGCTTTGATATTCATATTTATCAGGATACAGTGCATGAAAATACATGTCCCAGTTCTTATCTTCAAATACTGCAAATGTATAGGCATACTCAGGGAAGTTTTCTGACATCATCTCAGAAATTTCATCGTAGTACCCCAACTCATTCTTAGCATACGAAACAATACGTACCCTCTCATCGCATTTCACAACACCTGCTAAAATATCTCCTTGTTTTTCAATAATCTCTACCACAGCATCTTCTATACGATATAAATATTCCTTCTTCTCTTGTAGAAAATCCGTTGTCATCAGCATTTTTATATAATATTTGTAATTCTAGTCTTTTTAGGATAGTTTGCAGTAAATTCAAAATTCCTAAGAGCTAAATTGGTTCGAATCACAGCCGGTAAGTCATAAGCAAATGCATTGCATAGATAAATGCCCCAGTCTTCATCAATTTCGGCAGTTTCTTGATCGATTACTTTCTCCGTAGCCATATTAACTCTGAATGCTCTTTTTTCAATTTCTTCTTTACACTCTTTTACTACTTCCAATGCATTCTGTTCCTCAGGATCTAACTCCGCCCAACGCAAGGCATAAGGAATCGCTCTTTCTTCCTCATGAGTCAAATATTGATAGGCATATGCCATGCGCATATTCCATTCAGCCTTATCTTTCCCCTCTTCTCTAACTGAATTCAAAATATCTATAGATTTTAATAAAAATTTATCGCCAATAAAACTAGGTGTTCCTTTATCATCATTGCCGACAATCGCAAAGTTTTGATAGGTACGAGCAATCTGATACCATACTTCATAATCCCGTTCTTCCATAGGGATGCTTTCCAACGCTGTCATACATTCCGTATATTTATCTTCATCTGTAAGCTTTTTCTATATACGCAAAAATTCTTTTTCTGTTTTTCTTTTTGATATTTCATAATTTACTCCTTATTTATCTTATTTTTACCAATTTCCTCAGTTCTTCACATATATTCTTTTTCGGTAAAAATTAAAACTTATTTTTCTATTTCAATACCATTCAAATATGCAAATTTAATCATAATAGCTCCGGAAAATTCTGAATAATTCAAATTAATATTTTTCTGGAGGTAGCATTTTCAATGATTCGTAAAAGCTGATATACCTATTTCTTAATTTATTTTTCTTAAGAATTTTTATTGAAAATATTGCTGTGCTTTATTTTTTTACCACTAAAATAAAATATATAGTATAGCAAACTATCTGACATACAACTTCCCGATATAATTCTATCAATATTTGCTTGAGTGTCCTCGAAATAATCAAATATTGGAATAATGTGTATTTTGATAAGCTCGCTTACTTCTTTCACAGTATATTTATAGCTTGCACCTGCAAGTTGCCACCACTCATACGGTTTTCTTGAGCTTAGTGAGCCTAAATCTCCACCATAGATAAAACCATTATTGATACCGGCCTTTTTCATTGATTTGGAGTAAATACCAATATGTGGAATAAATTCTACGCTGCACTTATAATTACGTCTGTTTGCTTGAAAAGATATTTCAAAGAAAATATCGTTTATCTTTCGTAACTCTCTTTAATTTTTGACCTTTTGAAAGCACCTTAAAATCTGGGAAATGACTTGCTATTTCTTGCCAAGCCTCTTGACATAATTTTCTAGGAACCATAATTCTCTTTAACCTCTATCCTATCGTTTATCCAACATTAAAAATACAACACCACAAATCATAAGCAACAATCCACACAGTTCTATAAAGACTCTATATCCTTTCTCACCCCACACTTCAAAAATAAATGCGTATCTTGCCTTATCTCCGACTGTAGCTTGATATACCCATTTCCAATCTCTTATCGCACCGATTAAAAATAGTAATCCACCTGCTATCAGCACATACTGATAATATGCTTTTTAATCATTCAAATACTTCATCCATATCGTTTGTCTATTTCCTCCATCAAGCATTTCTCTAATGATTCCTCTTTTCACATAGGATAAGAACTCTACTTAATGCGCTTTCATTATAATTTAGAAAATTATAGAGATATCAATATGATAAAAATATAGCATACGTAAAATTGTTGTTGCAACTTGCAGGTTATTCTATAAAAGAAAAAGCCATATCACATTGATATAGCTTCTCCGTTATTTAAGTTGAAAAATTTTCCAAAAAGTCGTGCTTTATTCAATCTCAATAACATATTTTTCTCATTCCTATTATTTTATTGTAATTACTTCATTAAATTTACTATTCCAATAGTCTAAATTGTGATGCAATACCATTATGATTAGATAATCATCCAGACTTAATAATAAGTCCATAACCATATCTGCAGTTGCCTTATCGAGATGCGCAGTTGGTTCATCAAGTAATAATATCTTTTTATCACTAGCTAATGCTCTCAACAACCCTAATATATTTCTCTCACCACCACTCAATTCAGACATAGGATTCATAGACTGCAACGCTTGTTGAGTTGATGGACTTAAACGACTCCATAATTCTTGTGAATGGTGGTTTTTGTCTTGATAGAGACCAAATAACGTGATATTATCTTCTAGCTTTGCCTTCATAAAATGCTCATGTTGTGTCAAGTAAAAAATCTGATCAACAGCTGCCCGTATTTCGCCAGATTGTAATGGAACTTGGTGCATGATTAACTTCAATAAAGTTGACTTTCCGACACCACTTTTCCCTACTATTGCATACTTATGAGGGACAGTAAATTCTAAGTTCAAATGTTCTAAGTTCAAATGTTCTAAGTTCACATTATCTTGATGATAGCTCACATTGGTAATAATAATTTGAGAACCATTAATATCTGTCGGAATGGCTAATTTCTGACTCTTTTCTCCTAATTTCACGATGATTGACAATGTTTCTTTAGAAGCATTTATTAAGTTTAAATCAATCAAAATGTTCTTTATTGGATAAATGAAATTTTCTACATAACTAAAAGTCACAACCGCTGCTCCGATTGATAGTTCATTTTTATCAACAGATAACCGACTACTATAAATGAGAGCAAGCTGTATTATAAACATGACTAGACCGTTAGCAATATTGGATAACGTTTTATTTTTTTCCGTAATGGAGCGATTTTTTCTCCGTTTCATCTAATTGTTGTTGATGTAGTTTTCTAAAAGTCTTTATGGTTTCACTGTTAATACGAGATTTCATCGAAAAAATATCAGCTAATCGTTGTGAGTAAACTTCTAATCCTTCCAAAAATCTTCGTTGTTTTATAGTGATATAAGGTGCCAAATACTTGGAAACAAAGGGTGAGCACAGCGATAAGGCTATGATCACAATAGCGACTCTCCAATCCACAAAAACAATCAGTGACACAGCATAAATAGCAAGACTTATACACGATTTAATAATGTCTAATAACGGATCAAAGTACTCCTCGCAACACTTCTACATCATTATTGAAGACCGATAAGTATTCTGCGATTGTCTTGGAGTTAAATGTTGTGACTGACGATGATAAAAGAAAATCACATAACCGACCTTTGACAACACGATTAAATTCAACTGACGTTCGCCATTCATATACTTGTGATATATATTGAAATAACGAGTTACATACAATCGCTGAGATAACAAACGATTAATTTTTATAAAGTTCATTGCCCTCAATTAATACTCTATCAAACAACACCTTATTTAAATAAAGATGTAGCAACGATTGGTTGAAGTATAAAGTACGTGAAAGAACAGTTGAGATAAAAATAACATTTTTAATTTTTAATATAATAAACCATTATTTCCCCTAAAAGCTATTAAATGAAGTGAGCACAAAAAGTTAAATTATTTATGTCTAATTTTTGGGATGCTATACACAATTCTAATATACTATATACCTTTTATCCTTCAATCTTTTTCTTATTTCTATTTATATGAATTCCCAATATTTCAAACTAGGGATACTCAATCGTTGCATTAATAACTTCTATCAATCCCTGCTTTCTTACTAGATTGGTAAATTTTCTTAAATAAGACATACCCAATTACCAAAAAGAAAACTGACTGACCCGCTAATAATAAGTAGTCCATCCAAGCAACGCTTTCACCTTGAATCAGAGTTTGTGTCATTTCAATTCCTAGAGAAATAGGAAGAAATCGACCAATCAAAATTGCCCATTCAGGCATCATCTCATGAGGTAAAATAGCTCCAGTGAAAAATAATAATGCATAGGAAATAATCGAATCAAACGATGCGGTCTTAGTATATTTTTAACGTTAACGCCACTAATACTAATGTAAATCCAAACACTCCAACTGTGGTTAATAAGAAGATGACAATATACCACCCACTGAATGAAATTTGAATTGAAAGAATGGCACTCAAGATAAGTGATACAACAGCCACTTTAATGAGATTGACAATTAACCACACTAGTGTCCTTACTATAATCAGCTGTTCAAAAGGAAATGGTTTAATAATCAGTTGATCTAAGATTCCCATTTGTTTTTCTGAAGACACGGATACTGCTGCTTCACTAATAACCGAACTCAACAAATACCAATAAACAAATCCTACATAACTTTGATTTATTTGTTGATGTTGAACTAATAAAAACATATAGAACACAATCGTAGTAACCACAATACTCACAATATGATCCGGATAATAAGTCGCACTTCATGTAAATATTTCCATAATTCTGCCTTAAATAACTTCATGATGAGATCCTCCTCTTTGACTATAGAAATATCCCAGTGTTTCTTCAACCGTAGGACTTAATTTCTCAATCTTGATTAAATGAGACATCAAGTTATGTTTTACTAAAAGTGAGGTTAACTCATCAATAGTATTCCGTTTCATGTATGATTTTCCTTTTTCAATGCGACATTTGAGGCTCTTGATGAATCACTTCTCCTTCAATAACAGCTTCAAATTCTTGTGAATGTGGGACTTGTTGCAAGAAGTTCTGATAATCTCCCCTTATAGACAACCGCTCCTTCATCAATCACAATCACATAGTCTGCTAGTAATTCTATAATCTCTGCTTGGTGCGAGGTAAGAATTATTGTTTTATTCTGTTCTGTTGAAAGTTGTTTAATTTTTTGACAAAGTTGCTTTTGAACTTTGAAAATCTAATCTAAAGTTGGCTCATCTAAAAATAGTACTTCTACATTTTGTCATTAATGAAATAATTAATGAGAGCTTCTGTAACATTCCTCAGAGTACCCACCAACTGGTTCATCAATAGCATCTCTGAGGTCGAACTCATCAATTAACGCTTGAATACTATCATTCATATAGTGTATGGATTGTTTTGATAACCCAATAAAGTATTCTATATTTTGTTTACCTGTTAAAAATGGGTAAACATTATCGACAATTCTAACACAGCACTTACATTTTGGTAGTAAGAATGCCCAATATCTAAAAGATTTTCCCCTTAAACAAAAATATCTCCTTATCTGCACTGATCATTCCTAACATTAGTTTTAATTAATGTCGTTTTTCCAGCACCATTTTTACCAAGAATTACTGTAATGTTACTTTCTGGAATTTCAAAGATATTATCTAAAAATTGTCTTATTATTATATTGTTTATGGATACGCTTTACTTCAAACACCATCTTCTACATCTCCTTAAAAATAGTAATCAAAAACTCTCTATCATTTTTGTTCAAATGATTTTTGAAAAATATTAACCTCTGTTATTTTCCCATAATTTGAAGTTTTTATATTATACCATTTTTAGAATTGTAACTATTTCTAAAGAAAAATTTCACATAAGTGTATATTTTTTGTACACTCAAAAAGCACAGAAACTAGAATTTCTAGTTTCATGCTTTCTACTAGTCTTTCATTCCAACAAGCTCTCGCTGTCTACGATTCGCTTCTTGAGCGATGTAACTCATCACAAACTTGAATTCTTTAGCTGTAGCTTTTTCAGAGAGTTCTGCGATACTTTTGATTATATTTATCAATAATTTGTTGTACTTTTTCCTCATCAGTCATCTAACATTTCCTCCAATTGTTGTTTCGTATATTGCTGTGGAAGTACCAGATGAATATTATCAGCATCAAAATGTACTTCGGATATATTATTTTGATAATCTTTTATAATAATATGTAATGTTACTTCTGGATGTCTTTTTTTTACTTTTTCAATGTTTTCTCTAGCTTGGAAGAAAGCATTGATAAATGTATCTTTAGGAACAACACGTCCTTCTACTAATTCACGTTCTTTCGTAAAACTCCATGCTACTTGTGGATCTTGATAAACATAAAAATAACGTCACACGATACCCATTTTTTAATGTTCGAATAATATTCTTCTCTGCACTCAAAACTGCGAATGTTGCATCCAATATAAATGAATATTCGTTATCCACTACAAATTTAAAAGACTGATCTACTAACCATGCTGATGCTTTTTGATATTGACTAGAATTACTACCGTCATAACCCGGGAATTGAATTCGAAATGCATCTGCATCAATTACAATATGATTTTTATATCTATTTGCTAATCCAAGAGCAACTTCTGTTTTGCCTGCTCCTGGACTGCCAGCCATAAATACTGCATCTGGCTCTTCACTAGGAACACTATCGTGAATCAATTCAGAAATAAACTCTTCTACTCTATTTTGTGCATATTCTAGATTCTGATCCTAGTATTCCTCCTTCAATTCTTTGTCTAAGTATACCATTTTTCCAAGCTTTTTATCAGCTATATTATAACATCATTATTCTAGTTTTTATTTCCACACTTATATCTTTATTCAAAAACCTCACTGACAC
>BNJS01001201.1_pt1 | contig 37609 bp, 47 predicted proteins | sample 8540461 | NCBI WGS metagenome assembly BNJS01 (sample SAMD00202454, study PRJDB9452) | human saliva metagenome | isolation source: human saliva | place: Japan
GCTGAAGACACTCGCAGACCTCTTCGCCGCCCCTGCGATAATCCCTCACGATCAGCGCTCTGCACCGAGCGTCCCCCTTACGCAGTGCCCCGCCCTCAGACTGAAGAGCGGGGCACTGCGCTTTTGACGGAGAGCCACATCAGCGCATCCATCTGATTTGCACTACCTTTACGCACATGAGGTCAATCCCCAACTATCCCCCTTATATGAAACGTATCAAACATTACCTTCTCCTCTTAGCAGTCCTTGCCCTCGGGCTCTCCAGCTGTAGCAAGGACCAAGCTTACCAGTATGCCCTGCCGGCTGATGCCTTCTCGGTATGCTCCTTCGACCTCAAGTCTATGGCCAAGAAAGCCGGCGTCACCAACAGTAAGTATGGCGAGCTACAGAAGCATCTCACCGAGATGCTCAGCGACAGCGACAGCGAGGAGGCCGAAGCCTACTACAAGGAGCTCATCCAAAACCCCAGCAAGAGCGGTGTCGACCTCAAGAGTCCCGTCTTCCTCTTCTCCAACGAAAAGGTCAGCCTCGGCTACCTCCTGCGTGTCGATGACAAGGGCAAGCTCGAGGCCTGCGTGAATAAGCTCCGTAAGCTCCACAACAAGGATGCTGCAGCACTCAAGGCCGAGGACGGCATCTTCTTCGATATCGACGAGGACTCCACCGAGCCCGAAGATGTCAAATTAGATGAGTTCGATGAGAGTGAGTACGACGTCGTCGAAGCGACCAGCGACACGACAGCCCACCAGCCCTCGATCTCTACCTATCACGTCTCAGGAATGTCAAGCTCTACGCCTTCAATGACAAGGCCTTCATCTCCCTCAACACCAGCGAGTCGACCATCGAAGAGACGAAGCAGCTCGCTAAGCAGTACCTCAGCCAGACCAAGGACAAGAGCTATGTAGCTACCCCAGCCTTCCGTGACCTCGAGGACCAGAAGGGCGATATCCGCGGTGTCCTCTCGATGGCGAAGTTCTTGGAATCCAGCTATGGCAAATCAATGACTGAGAACATTGTAGGCCTTTCGGATGCCACCAACTTCGATGGCATCGATATGAAGAAGTGCTATATGCTCTACTCGGTCTCCTTCGAGACGGGCGAAGTCGTGGGCACGATGACCTATGGTAGCGAAGACAAGGAGATCCTCAAGAAGCTCAAGAAGCTCGCCGAGGAACTCTCTCCCAAGTCCGTACAGGATGACCTCGTGAAGTACCTCCCCAAGGATAGCTATATGACCGCTGCAGCCTCGCTCAGCGTGCAGAAGCTCCTCGAGCACTACAGCAAGCTCCCTGACTTCAAGAAAACACTCTCGGAGCTCAAGGAGGAAGGCGTCGACATCGAAGCTATCGTCCCCACCCTCGGAGAGGAGATCGCCTTCACCCTCCCCCACATCAATGCGGAGCAGGCGGAATTCGGCCTCGTAGGCTACCTCAAGACGAAGGATGCCACGCTCGTGGATATGCTCTACCAGCAGGCTGAGAAGGAGCACTCTGGCAGATACGTCAAGGACGGTGGAGACCACCGCTATCGCATAGCAGAAGGCCCCTTCTTCTTCGGCTACCAAGACGGTGTGACCTATCTGGCCTATGGCGGGATGGGTAGAGAACAGCTCTTCAAGACGTCGGGTGAGAAACTTCACGAAGCACAGCGACTACAGCTCGCTCAAGAAGAGCAACAGCTTCTGCTACATCGACCTGAAGAAGCTCCTGACGACGGCTCCTACCGCTGATCTGCTCCAGATGTTCATCGGCGAGAAGGCCAAGGCCTTCCGCGTCCTCCAGTCCCTGAGCTTCACGGCCACCAATCTCGATGGTAAGATGAGCCTGAAGATTGACTCGAAGGAGAACTCGCTGAAGACGCTCGCAGACCTCTTCGCCGCCCTGCGATAATCCCTCACGATCAGCGCTCTGCACCGAGCGTCCCCCCTTACGCAGTGCCCCGCCCCTCAGACTGAGGAGCGGGGCACTGCGCTTTTGACGGGGAGCCACATCAGCGCATCCAGCTGATTTGCACTACCTTTACGCACAGAGGTCAATCCCCAACTATCCTCCCTTATATGACACGAATCAAGTACTACCTCTTCCTCTTAGCAGTCCTTGCCCTCGGGCTCTCCAGCTGTAGCAAGGACCAAGAGTATCTGAATGCCCTGCCAGCCGATGCCCATCTGGTATGCGCCTTCGAGCTCGAGCCTACCCTAAAGAAATCAGGTCTCTTAGAGGCCAATATCCAATTGCGGCAGCGTATCACCCGAGCACTGACCGGTCCTATCAACTCCAATGGCGATATCAGGGGTCTCCTCCAGGGCATCAAGCAATGGGGCGTCAGTATCAAAAGCCCCGTCTATGCATTCGCGAATGAGAAGATCGATGTGGGGTACCTCATGCGTGTCGACAATGTGGAGAAGCTCAAGAAGACCTCCAGGGATGTCCTCAAGCTCTTCGGCAAGGATCCAGCCTCAGTCAAGTCAGAGGACGGTGTCTTCATCTATATCGACGAGGAGTCGAGAGATCCAGGGGAAGTCGGGTGCTACCACACCGAGGACGGCTTCTCTACTGAGGGGGGTGCAGCAGTTGACTTCACTGAAGACTCCATAGCCCGACAAGAGTGCGAGGGGGAAGTGAGCCTTCCCGATACCATCGCCTATCATCGCCCAGGAGACGTCTCCATCGTAGCCTTCAACGACAAGGCACTCATCACGCTCTTTACCTCTAAGGCCACCATCGAGGAAGCGAAGCAGCTCGCCAAGCGCTACCTCAGCCAGAAGAGGGGGCAGAGCTATGCAGCTACCCCTGCCTTCCAAGACATGGAGAAGCAGAAGGGAGACATCCGTGGAGTCCTATCCTTGAGGCCGCTCGCAAGTGACAGCTATCCCTTTGAGCTGTTCACCGAGCTGGGTAAGCTCAGCCTCCCCCTGAACATCGGTGGCATCGATCTGAAGATGTGCCACCTACTCTTCGCCTTCTCCTTCGAGCTGGGGGAGCTCAAGGGCAGTGTGACCTATGGTAGCGAAGACCAGGTGACTCTGGAGAAGCTACGGAAACTCACCAGCGAGATCTACCCCACGACGATACAGGAGGGGCTCATCAAGTACCTCCCCAAGGATAGCTACATCACGGCAGCAGCAGCCTTCAGTGCTCGGAAGCTCCTCGAGCAGTACCGAGAGGATCCCAGTTATCAGGAGCTACTTAGCGAGCTCAAGGCTAACAGCTTCGACCTTGAGGCTATCGCCCCCACCCTCGGAGATGAGATCGCCTTCTCCTTCCCTCGCATTGCGGAGGACTGGACGGACCCACAGTATGGCTTCGTCGTCTACCTCAAGACCAAGGATGCCACGCTCGTCGACGCTCTCTACCAGCAGGCTGAGAAGAAGATCCCTGGCCGACACACCGCTGAAGGTGCCCACCACTACTTTCGTAGCTGAGGGCCCATTCGTCTACGGCTACAAAAATGGGGTGAGCTACTTCGCCTACGGCTTGATGGGCAAGGACGACCTCTTTAAGAGTGGAGGTGCAGACTTCACCAGGCACAAGTCATACCACACGCTCAAGGAGACGAATAGCTTCGCCTACATCGACCTGAAGAAGTTCGTCACCAACCCTGCCACCGCCTCTATCAGCCAATTCATCCTCGGTGATAAAGCGAGCCTCCTTGAGTCACTCAGCTTCACCACCTCTGGCACCGAGCTCCAGATGAGCCTCAAGCTTAGCTCGACAGACAATGTGCTGAATACGCTCCTCGACGCCTTCCTCCCCACGGAGTAGAGCCTGATTCTTAGCGCTCTGCACCGAGCGTCCCCCTTACGCAGTGCCCCACCCCTCGATCTGAGGAGCGGGGCACTGCGCATTTAGCAGGTATTCACCCGCCAGATAGTCGGAATAGAATGCGTACCTTTGTGCCACTGTGCAAGGGATTTGCACGACGTACATTCCATCATTTACTCCCTCCCGTATGCAGCAAGATACCCCTACATTTTCACCGAAGCGATGGGGCTGGTTCGGTCTGAGCCCTCTCATCGTCTTCCTCTCCGTCTATCTACTGACCTCTATTTGTGTAGGGGACTTCTATAAGATGCCCATCACGGTGGCCTTCACCGTAGCCTCGATCTATGCCGTCGCTATCACCCGCGGCATCAAGCTTGAGGAGCGTATCCGCCAGTACTCACGTGGTGCCTCCGACCCGAATATCCTCCTGATGATCTGGATCTTCGTCTTGGCTGGTGCCTTCGCTACAGGTGCTAAGAGCATGGGTGCCATTGACGCGACCGTGAACCTCATCCTCTCGCTCCTCCCCTCCTCGCTCCTCCTCCCAGGACTCTTCATCGCGGCGTGCTTCATCTCCCTCTCCATCGGCACGAGTGTCGGCACGGTCATCGCCCTCGTACCCATCGCCCTCGGGCTCGGTGAGAGCCTCGGGCTATCGAATGCCTATGTAGCCGCCGTCGTCACGGGGGGCGCCTTCTTCGGCGACAACCTCTCGTTCATCTCCGACACGACGATCGCAGCGACCCGCACACAGGGCTGTAGTATGAAGGATAAGTTCCGTGCGAACATCGCTATCGTCCCTACCAGCCGCCATCATCGCTCTCGTCCTCTACTTCGTCGTCGGGCTGGAGCTCCCTGCAGTACGTCCCTCGGGCGAAGGCTCCTTCCTCCTCACCCTCCCCTACCTCCTTGTCCTCGTGGCGGCCGTCGCTGGGATGAACGTGCTGGGCGTCCTCACCCTCGGCATCATCGCCTGCGGTGCTGTCGGGCTGGGTACAGGTACGCTACCCGCCTGGGACTGGATAGCCGCTCTCGGCAGTGGTATCACGGGCATGGGCGAGCTGATCATCGTGACGCTGATGGCGGGTGGTATGCTCGAGCTCATCCGCTACAACGGCGGTATCGATTACCTCCTCAGGCACCTCACGCGTGGCATCAGTGGCAAGCGCGGGGCTGAGCTGACTATCGCTATCCTCGTCTCTGTGGCCAACCTCTGCACAGCAAATAATACGATCGCTATCCTCACCACGGGCAAGGTATCCCGTGAGATCACAAAGCAGTACGGCCTCGATCCGCGCAAGACGGCGAGTATCCTCGATACCTTCTCCTGCTTCGTGCAGGGACTCATCCCATATGGTGCACAGCTCCTCCTGGCGTCGAATCTCGCAGGCGTGTCGCCTATGGATATCATCCCCAACCTCTACTATCCCTTCATCATGGGAGGCTGCGCACTGCTCTCGATCCTCCTGCGCTTCCCACGCCGCTACTCCCGCTGACCCGTCATGCCCACCATCGAGCTATACCCTATACCCTGGGGACAAGAGCCCCCAGCACATCTGCGACAGATCTATGAGGATGCCTTCCCTCCCGAAGAGCGTCGTCCGTGGACGCAGCTCTTCGGCCCAGAGCGCTGCGAACATATAGCTCAGCTCATCCTCTCCGATGAAGAGGTCGTGGGCTTCGTCGTAGGCTGGGAGCTACCTTCATCACATTACTTTGAGTACCTTGTCATTGATCCTAATCGAAGAGGACAAGGCCTTGGTAGTAAGGTACTCCAGCTGATGGGACAGCTCTACGATGACGAATATCCCATCGTCCTCGAGGCCGAGCCGGCAGGCTATTCACCGATGGCGGAGCGACGCTTAGCCTTCTATGCACGCTTTGGGCTCACCGTACAGCCCTTCGACTACCGCCAGCCACCCTATGGAGCAGACCTCCCCTGGGTCGATCTACACTTACTCTCTAATCGCTCACTGCAGGAAGCAGACTTCCTCCGCATCCAGCAGGAGATCCACCGCCAAGTCTACCGTATCTCTTCAGACAAGTAACGTCTATCCAACAAGTAAAGCCCTATGAACAACTTCACCTTCCGCAATCCCACCAAGCTCGTCTTCGGTAAAGACAGCATCCTGGAGCTACCTAAGCTCCTTCCCTCAGATGCCAAGATCCTCCTCACCTTCGGCGGAGGTAGCGTCAAGCGTAATGGTGTCTACGAAGCTGTCATCAGTCAGCTCAGTGGCTTCCAGACCGTAGAGTTCTGGGGCATCGAACCTAACCCCAAGGTAGAGACCCTGCGTAAGGCTATCGCCCTTGGGAAGCAGGAGGGAGTCACCTTCGTCCTCGCAGTGGGCGGAGGGAGTGTCCTCGATGCCAGCAAGCTTATCGTCAATGCGATCCCCTCGGAGCGTGATGCTTGGGATCTCGTACTACATGGCGCTGACCGAAGCGTCCAGACCCTCCCCCTTGGCACCGTGCTGACGATCCCCGCTACGGGCTCAGAGATGAACCGTGGAGCCGTGATCTCCAGCGAAGCGACACATGAGAAGTTCGGCTTCTACAACGAATATCCCCTATTCTCGATCCTCGATCCGAGCTATACCTATTCCCTACCCGACTACCAGATAGCGTGTGGTATCGCCGATAGCTTCATCCACGTCGTAGAGCAGTACCTCACCCATGTCGGGGAGAGCCCTCTCATGGATCGCTGGGCAGAAGGCATTCTACTCACCCTCATCGAAGAGGCAGACAAGATCAAGGCTCAGCCTGCAGACTACGATGCACGTGCCACCTTCATGCTCTCGGCGACGATGGCACTCAATGGATTCATCTCTATGGGCGTGACACAAGACTGGGCGACCCATCGCATAGGGCATGAGATCACAGCTCTCACGGGGCTAACGCATGGTCACACACTGGTCATCGTCCTACCCGCTCTCCTCAGAGAGCAGGCTGGCAAGGGGAAGCATGCCAAGCTCCTGCAGTATGCCTCCCGTATCTGGGGTCTTACCGAGGGTAGTGAGGACGAGCGCATCACTCAGGCTATCGACAAGACGGAAGCATTCTTCCGTTCGCTTGGTCTCGAGACGCGTCTCGCGGAGCGTGGCTTCGGAGATGACCTACGCGAAGAGGTCGTCCGTCGCTTCCGTGAGCGTGGCACCCTCCTCGGTGAAGATCAAGACATCGACCACGAAGCCGTAGCACGCATCCTTGCTCGCTGCTAATCCCCCTTATCATACACAAAACCTCCTCTATGACTCTTGCCATCCTTGCCGTCTCACCCCAAGGGATCCAGACGGCTAAGCCGATCCTATCCAACTATCCCGATGCTCGCCTCTTCTCCACTCATCCTGGGGAAGGGGTCGAGCACATCGATCATATCCAGTCGTTCGTAGCCGAGCAGTTCACCGCATTCGAAGGGTGGATCTTCATCGGTGCTATGGGCATCTGTGTGCGTAGCATCGCTCCACTGATCGGGCATAAGTACACCGATCCAGCGGTGATCAACATCGACAGCACAGGGGCGCCACGTCGTCTCCGTCCTCTCTGGACACATCGGCGGTGCCAACGAGCTGACGCGCGACCTCGCTGCCCTCCTCGGTGCCGAGCCCGTCATCAGCACGCAGACCGACAATACAGGCCTGTGGGCTCTGGATCTCTTCTCTCGCCGCTATGGCTGGGTGACCAAGGCCAGCTCCGAGGGGCTGAACCGCCCCATCGCTCTCTATACAAATAGGGAGAAGACCGCTCTCCTCCTCGAGGTGCAGGACAAGGGTACGAGCGAGCTGGAGCGTACCAAGGCCGACCACGTCGACGTCTATTACTCGCGTGAGGAGCTTATCCCTCGTCTCTCCGAGTACGCGCTGCTCCTCGTCGTCTCCTACCGAGCACTGGAGACCGACCTACTCCCCCGTCGTACACTTCATCCCGCCCTGTACTGAGTCTCGGCCTCGGCTGCCGCTATCAGTGCGACCCCAAGGATATCGTCAGCTATATCCTCGGTGAAGTACGCCGTCACGGCTTCTTCCCCGAGGCTATCCATCATCTGGCGACCATCGACCTCAAGAAGGATGAGCCGCTCCTGCATGAGCTCGCCGCTACCCTCCAGCTCACTCCCGAGATCTACACCGCAGCTGACCTCGCAGATGTAGAGGTCGCTAATCCCTCGAAGAAGGTCCACGAGGTGACGGGCGTATGGGGTGTCGCTGAGAGTACGGCACGCTATGCTGCCTCCCTCGGTAGCCTCGTGCTGGAGAAGCAGAAGGGCATGCTCCACAATGGCAATGACTTCACCTTCGCTCTGGCTGTAGAGCGCAGTGCAGAGCGCCGCGGACATATCGAGATCGTCGGTGCAGGTCCTGGTGACCCCGACCTCATCTCCATCCGTGGTCGTCAGTGGCTGGAGATCGCTGACCTCATCCTCTATGCGGGAAGCCTCGTCCCTCGTGCTCTCACGCTATGCGCTAAGCCAGGTGCTACGGTGCGTAGCTCTGCTGACATGAACCTCGAGGAGCAGTTCGCTCTGATGAAGGAGTTCTACGACAAGGGTCTCATCGTCGCCCGCCTTCACACCGGTGACCCCTGTATCTACGGGGCTATCCAGGAGCAGATGGCCTTCTTCGATGCCTATGGGATGAGCTACCATATCACCCCAGGGATCTCGTCCTTCCAGGCGGCAGCTGCAGAGCTCCGCTCGCAGTTCACCATCCCCGAGAAGACGCAGACCATCATCTTGACGCGTGGCGAAGGCCGCACGAAGATGCCCGAGACGGAGCAGCTTCACCTCTTGGCTCGCTCACAGAGCACGATGTGTATCTTCCTCAGCGCGGGTATCGTCGACGACGTACAGCGCCAGCTCCTTGAGCACTATCCCGAGGATACGCCCGTCGCGGCCTGCTACCACCTGACGTGGCCTGACCAGCGTATCTACCGTGGCGTACTGCGTGACCTCGCACAGATCGTCCACGAGAACAAGCTCACCCTGACGACGATGATCGTCGTCGGCGAAGCCATCGACAATCGCAAGGGGCTCTCTCGCCTCTATGCCGATGAGTTCAAGCACCTCTTCCGCAAGTAGTCTCTCGCGCTACCCAAGAGAGTAGCCAACAGAGCAAAAGGTCACGGCCTCCATCCCTACCGAGTAGAGATGGAGGCCGTGACCTTTTATATGGGGAGCGTATATCTGCTTAGATGAGGCTGTAGCCGAGAGTCCAGCCCTCTATTTAGAGTGCTAAGGCATCGTGCGCCCAGCTCCCCGATATACCTCTCCGAAGTGATACGCAAGCCCTTCGCCTTATCGCGAGTATTCCTCTTATCCAGCGAAGGAAAAAGCATTGTTCTCGTGAAGAAAAAGCACCTTCACGTAGTGGGTTTTCCTCTGTCTATGTACGTAGTCCTAAAGACGAGGCACGTCAATCCAAATATCCACGTACGTAGATATTAGAGCCACGTACGTAGCCCTAAACTTATTTGCCACTCGTCCACAACTTTTATCCCTACGCGGAGCAACAAACCTAATATAGATCACTTCATAAAGCTATATAGAAAGCGGCCCAAAGCTATATAGCTTTGGGCTGCTTCCTATATAGTTCTACCTACGCACCCATATACCTATATATGGGACTATATGGGACCATTGCGCAAGACCAGCTCTTCACAGCTTGCGCAATCGTCTCTTAGATATCGAAGGTAGCTGAGAGGTAGAGGCGGCGAGGACGGTTCGGCCCGTAGATGTAGTCCGAAGCTCGTCCAGGACCCATATCGGTATCCTTCTGATAGGCATTGAGGAAGTTCTGCACACCAGCATCCAGCGTAAGCTTCACCAGCGAAGTGAGGCTGAAAGCATAGCTTACACGGAAGTCAAGATCAACAAAGGGCTTTGCCTTGTATAGGTAAGCTGACCCTGCATTCTGCCCACGGTAGCGCATACCCATCACGCACGACATCGAAGTGTCCCTGAGCATCCAGCTCATTAGCTTGGAGGTTGAGATCCCCCACTCCTTCGTAGGCCGTATGGGGCACATTCATCGAGCCCGTATAGGTGCCCGAGAGGACGAAGCTCAGAGCAGAGGTAGGACGAAGCGTAGCGGTCAGATAGCCGTAGAGATTAGGGGTACGCTCGTAGTCTCGTGTGGTGACCTTGGCCTGCGTAGGATTGTCTTCATCAGCATCGAAGAGCACCTTGTCCTGCCCGTAGAGGCTACGCTGTAGGGTCACACCGCCCTGCAGGTCGAAGAGGCGCTGGTACGCCAGACGAGCCTCGAAGCTCAGGCCATAGACCTTGCTCATCCCGTCACGAGCGTTGATGATCGTGATGACCTTGCGCCCCGTCTTGGGGTCGAGGACACCATCCTCGTTGTCTGGAGTGAACTTGTCTCGGATCCAGGTAGCGAAGCCTTCACCCATGAGGTTGAGCTGCCAGCCCTTCCCCAGCGTGGTGTACCAGTCGAAGGAAGCGCTGAGGCTACGAGAGCGCTCTTCCTTCAGATCCTTCGCTAGGACACGCTCCTTGGGCTCACCACCCGCCAGCGTGACATGCATCTCCTCATCGAAGAACTGAGGAGCACGGAAGCCTTCGCTGTAAGAGAGGCGCAGACTGAGGTCCTTCGTAGGATTGAAGCGTACGTTTGCTCTGGGGCTGAAGATGAGGAGCGGGTCAATGCTCTTCTGCCCCCCCTGCGTCAGACGGACATAGTCGAAGCGGCCACCAAGGAGGAAATTCCAACGGTCGGTCGAATACTCCAGCTGGTCGTACTGCGACCAAGTCGTCGTCACTTGATCGATGCCGTGAGCACGGTAGCCACTCTTATCGTTGAGCGTCGAATAAGCACCCTCAGCACCCACCGTCAGGGTCAGCGCCTTGGGGAACTTGTGGACATAGGTACCGCCCCCCTGGAAGTCAAAGCCCTTGGTCTCGCCATAGGCTGTCAGCGCCTTGAGGGCATCATCATAGGCCTTCTGATACTCCTCGGCCTGCTTCTTCTCCTCGTCGGTGCCTTGGGCATTACCACGAGGGAGGTTGATCAGGGGCTTCAGAAGCTCATCGGCATAGTCACCCCCACCATAGTAGCTCTTACGCAGGACCTTCTGCCCCGAAGCATAGAGGCTGAAAGCTGTCGTTGCCCTCAGCAGTCGTCTGGTCGAAGCGTAGGCTTCCCCCATCGACGAAGTGCTGGAGATACTCAGCGATACGAGCTTGGAAGGGTGCTTCACTTAGGCGATCACCACCACGACGATACTCGTGCATGGAGCGGTATTCAGCCGTCAGCTTGCCATAGATGCCCGTCTTGTAGTAGGCACGGAAGCCGAGAGCTCTATTCTTCAGTTCGGGAATATCGGTGAAGTCATCCCCATCGACATCCACGATCCCACGAGAGGAATGCTGACCGAAGATCATCGCAGCAGCACGGCGGTCTTCGCTGACCAGCGAACCATTGAACGAGGTCGTAGGCATCAGCGAAGTGTATGCCCCCTTGTTCTGCTGGAAGGAAGTATAGCTCTGGCGAAGGCTAGCGGTATTGCGCAGAGGCTCTCTCGTGATCACATTGATCACCCCACCGACGGCATTAGCACCGAAGAGGGCTGATCCACCCCCACGTACCACCTCGACACGCTCGATCATAGAGGCTGGGATCTGCTCCAGACCATAGACTCCAGCAAGCGAACTGAAGATAGGACGGCTATCGATGAGGATCTGAGAATAAGCCCCTTCAAGCCCGTTGATACGCACTTGGTTGAAGCCACAGTTCTGACAGTTGTCCTCGATACGAAGACCTGGCTGGAAGCGGAGACCTTGGCTGAGGTTCTCCGAATTGGTCTTCTTGAAGATCTCCTGCGAGAGGACAGTGACGAGACTTGGGGCATGACGGCGAAGCGTCTCCTGACGATTAGCCGAGACGACGACCCCATCCAGATCAATACTCTGCTGCTGGAGGTAGAGGTCTAGGTGGCGACTATGCCCAGCCTCAATCCCGACACGGCTCTCCTCCACCCCATAGCCTACGAGACGGGCTTGGATGGTATAAGAGCCCGGAGCAAGGCCTTGGATCGAGAAGGCTCCATGGACATCGGTAGTCGTACCGATCGTGGTCCCCTTGATGAGGACTTGGACATTGGGAAGGGCTTCGTGTGTCGAAGCGTCAACGACGGTGCCCATGATACTTCCCGTCGTCGCTGAGTGCTGCGCTTGAGCTTGCCCAAGGGCCACAAGGACAAGGCTCAGCAGTAGTGCCATACGGCAAATAATACTCTTCATGTATACTATAAGTTGATTATACGAATCGGACCAACAACAGAGCAAGACGTAGTCCTCCCAGCGCAACTCACCCGTCAAAGGATCCAGGGAAAGGGCTACATGTCGAGCGGAGAGAGAGGCTTTCTCGAGAGCGATTCCTCGGTAGAGCGAGGGATCTTGTTCTGTTTAGGTCTACACAAAGTTAAACACAGAAAGCACAACTATGGATCACCTACCCACAAAATACCTATTGCTGGGGATAGACTGATACCCGCTAATAAGCTAATAAATAGGTCACGGCCTCCATCTCTACCGAGTAGAGATGGAGGCCGTGACCTATTATTATTAAGGAATAGTCCTTAGTCCTTCTTGCGCTGAGCGATAGAGCCCGAAGACTTATCGTAGCGGTTGGAGCGACCGCCGAAGAAGAAGGGCAGGATAACCGTGAAGACCAAGATAGCTCCCAGCACGATGAGCCCCGTGATCCAAGCCTTACCTAAGTCAGCAGAGGTGATGGGGAGTTCGACACCCCACATCCCAAGGATATAGAAGGCCAGTGTGGCCAGGAGAAGCAGCGAGATGATCCCGCCAAAGATGTACTTCATAAGTCGGATCTGTCTGAGGGGTTAGAGTTGATCGAGAAGCTCTTGCTTCTTCTTGTCATAGTCTTCCTGCGTGATGACGCCCTTCACTGAGGAGGAGCTTGAGCTGCGTGAGGCGACGAAGCAGTGGGTCATCAGAGCCGAGATCCTCGGTCTTTCACCTGAGGAGCCTCCGGAGCAGGAGTTGCGGGAGCAGGCTCTTCGCCATTCACGGTCTGAGTGAGCTTCTTACCCAGCTCCAGACCGAGCCCCATCTGCAGACCTGCGGCACCGATACCACCTTCGTTACGAGCAGCATCGCGCAGAGCCTCAAGACGCTGCATCTCTTCGTAGCTGATACCCGCTTCACTGGCAGCAAGGCTCTCTGCCGTGATGTCTGCCACGCGAGCGATACGCTGGCTCGTAGCCTCATCATAGTGGGTACCTGTGATACGCACATCCGTCAGCTCAATACCCAGCTCGCTGAGGATGGGTGACATCGTAGATTGGAGTTCGCGAGAGATCTCGGGCAGGCGGCCGTCGATCTCTGTGATGGGATACTGATGCGCATGGAGGATAGAGGGCGATCTGCTGGTAGGCACGCTCGACGATGACACTCTGGAGTGCACTCACCTCATAGTTAGCGACACCAGCACCGATGAACTGCGTGAAGAAGTGGCTGGGATCAGCGACACGGAAGGCATAGACCCCATGCACACCGAGCTCTACAGGCACCTTGTAGATCGGGTCGACGATGAGGATAGGTGTAGCCGTTCCCCAAGGGATATTGACGATCTGCGTGGTACGGAAGAAGTAGATCTGGAGCTTATGCTCGCTCTCAAAGCCCTGACGCAGACGTACCAGCGTAGTGAAGAAGGGGTGGTTGTCCGTCTTGAGCTGGAAGGAGCCTGCCTCGGTCAAGACCTCAGCTACCTTACCTTCGTAGACGAGGAGCGCACCCTGACCAGGAGCGACGATGAGCTTACTGCCATCCTTGATTTCATCAAGTGAGGAAGGGAAGCGATACCAGAGATCGCCTGGGCGTGGATCAGTCCCACTGGATGACCTGCGCCAGCTGTCCCTTGAAAACATTGAATAGACCCATAGAAAGATTGTATGTGTGGGGTTAGAGTTATCGTGTTATTGGCTTGTGCTATTCTTCGCCCTCGACGACCTTGTCGAAGTCCGTGCCTTCCTTGAGCTTACCATCGTTGGTTAGCACCCAGGCCTTAGAGGAGCTCGCCACGACATAGCCTCCAGAGAAGCGAGTAGTCTTCAGCGTATAAGCGAAGTAATCTTCTTCATCAGAATAGCTCCACAGCACCTTGCCCGTCTGGGCATCCAGGCATCGGAGGATCCTTGTCGCATCAGAGGCTGCCGTGGGCTTGAAAGAAATGAGGACTCGGTCAGCTGCCCTCACGAAGGACTGCAGGAGAGAAGTAGTAAGCCCCTGGGGGTAAAAGTCTTCGTAGCCCTGCAGGCGTGAGCGCTCAGCTGTATAGGGCAAGACGAAGACCTTGCGATAGGGGCGAGGCATCAGTGAAGATCCCAGAGCCACCATAGTCCTTCTGCCAGCCGAAGTCTGGCTCATCGTACGGATAACCGACCTGCTCAAGCGTACGGTAGCGCACGAGCTGGATCTGCTGATCCTCATAGTCAGTAGTCTGACGTGAGAAGGTAAAGTGCGTGCCGACCTTAGGGAGCAGGGAGCTTCTCAGATAGCCCTTATAGGCCATCTTCTCGCCATAGAGCTTATTGGGGATAGGATAGTAGACAAAGCTCTTACCCAGATTCGTCACGACCTTCAGGCCATCGCCATTGTCTCTATAGACGAACTCTACCGTCGCAAAGCCCTCGCTGAACTCAGCTACCTTATAGTCCTCGCCATGGACCTCCTTCATATCGAGCGTCGAGGGATCAATACGATAGAGGTGCTTCTTATTGAGGATAAGGTAAACTGACCCATCTCCGAACTGACGTAAGCCCGTCACATCGACGCTCCCCTTCAGATCAGGGAGCTGGATATCCTTGAGGACCTTCTTGGTCTCTCCATCATAGAGGCGCACAAAGCCTTGGGCATTCTTTGAGCTCGTAGTTATCTCATAAGCAGAGCCACAGACCACCACGACGGGGCGCCCTGCTGCACTGGTAAAGAGCTCGACAGGGCTCCAAGTCATAGGACATACGCTCCTTCAATACCCCTCGATAGCCTCCATAGTCGCCTCCTTGTGAGGCCGCGATACGCTCGCCACACGGTCCATCGAGCGACTGGAGGTGAGATTACCGATGATGACCAGGAGGAAGAATGCAAACGATGCCCCTCCTGCGATGAGGAGGCTGCGCTTGGGATGTGCTGAGAACTGCGACTGGATGAAGGAGAAGGGATTCGAGTTATCGGGTACCGTCTCATGCTTGTGATGGATGGTGATATCATCCGAGTCGAGGAAGAACTCCGTCGAGCAGCTGTCACAGCGGTAGTGATCCTCGCGGATCAGTGTGGCGCGCGTGCTACCACACTGGGGGCATTTCAGAGCTTTGATGTGCTTGGGCATACTGGGTATGAGCTATGCGAAGAGCTATAAATATGTGTAAGTTACGAACGTGATAAAGTCCCGTATTCGTATGGGGCAAAGCCTCTACAAGGACAAATTTAAGTAAGAAATACGAGTAGTTAAGAGCGGCCTTCGATGAGCTTACGATAATCCGTGCTGCTCACGAGCTTACCCTCGTTGGAGATGACGTAGGACGAACGGTTGTTCACCACGACATAGCCACCAGCGAAGCGTGATGCGACGGACCCACCATGGAGATTATTCTCATCATCGGAGTAGCTCCACAGCACCTTCCCTGTCTGGGCATCCAAGCATCGGAGCATTTGCTTAGCGTCATCGGCTGCTGTGGGCTTGAAGGTGATGAGGATCTGGTCTTCCGACGTATCAAGGACCCCAGGCGAGAAGTAATAAGCCCCAGGAGTCAGATCTTCATACCCCTGCAGACGCGCTCGCTTCTCACTGTAGGGAAAGATCAACCCCTCCTTACCATCCCAGCTACGCCATTGGAATCTTGGGTACTCGCAAGGATAGCCATCCTGCTCGAGTCTGCGATAGCGTATGAGCTGGAGCTGCTTATTGGGATAGTCTGAGGACTCAAGCGAGAAGGTGAAGAGTGTCGCTACCTTAGGAGCTGGGAGTGGCTCCAGAGGAGCCGCATAAGCGTCCTTCTCCAAGTAGAGCTTATCCGCAATGGGATAGTAGACGAAGCTCTCACCCAGATTTGTCTTGACCTTCAAGGCATCCCCAAACTGAGAGTAATAAAATACCACCTTTGCAAATCCCTGACTAAGCTCAGGGCGCTTATAGTCCTCACCATGGACCTCCGTCATATCGAGCGTTGAGGGATCGAGCCTATAGAGGTGAGCCTCATTGAAGACAATGTAAAAAGCCCCATCCCCAAATCGGCGCATATCCATATTCTGGATTCGCCCCTTCACGTCAAGGAGCTCAATCTTCTTAACCAGCTTTTGAGTCTCTCCATCAAAGAAGGACACGAAGCCCTTAGCATCATTGACATTGCTTGAGCTTGTCGGACGAGCAGAGCCAAAGATCACGACGATCGGACGTCCCGCTGTAGTGGTAAAGGTACCGAGCTCCTCAATACTGTAGGACATCCCCGACTCACCGCTACCCATCCCCGAGCTCCCTTCTCGGGAGCTTCCCAGGGTAATAAGTCCCATGATAATGAGCGAGAAGAAGACCGTCACCGCAAGGATAGCGAGGGGTAGACGCTTGAGGCGTGCCGTGGCAGCACTCTTATGGAAGGGCTCCGTCTCGATCTTGTGATGGATGGTGATATCATCCGAGTCGAGATAGTACTCCGTCGAGCAGCTGTCGCAGCGGTAGTGATCCTCGCGAAGCTGTGTGGCGCGCGTGCTACCACACTGAGGACATTTGATAGTTTTGATACGCTTGGGCATTCTGTATATGAGCTATGCAAAGAGGTATGTTTAGGTGAGCGGGCACATACTATGCAGGGGGAGGCTGGAGTTCATGTTACCTAAAGCGGCTATGGACATCCACACAGGTCACCACCTTACCCTCACTGGAGATCAGCCAAGAGCGAGAGTAGTCCACCAATACATAGCCGCCAGAGAAGCGCGCTACGCCTAAGCAGAAGTCGAGGCCGTCCAGCCCCTCAGAGCAGCTCCACAGCACCTTACCCGTCTGAGCATCCAGACACCGGAGCATCTTCTTGGCGTCAGCAGCGGCTGTGGGCTTGAAGGAAATGAGGATCTGGTCATCCGACTCGTAGAGGACGGTAGGCGAGAAGTAGTAGGCCCCTGGGGTAAAGTCCTCGTAGCTCTGTAAGCGTGACTCCTCTACGGAGTACTGGCTGACAAAGATCTTCTTCGGGTAGGATGAATGGTAGTCATTCTCCCAGCCAAAGTGTGGAGTACGACGAGGGTAACCGAGCTGCTCCAGCGTCTGATAGCGTAGAAGCTGGATCTGCTCATCCTTGTAGACAGATCCCATCATCTGCTCTGAGAAGGTAAAGCGAGTCCTTAGCTTAGGCGCAGGAAGCTTATCCTCATAAGCCTTGAAAATCGACTGATCCGTGTAGAGCTTATTGGCTATGGGATAGTAGACAAACTTCTTTCCCAGATTCGTCTCGACCTTCAGGGCATCCCCATACTCGTGGAAGTAGAGCGCGACCTTACCAAAGCCCTCACTGAACTCTGGCAGCTTATAGTCCTCACCATGGATCTCCTTCACATCAAGCGTCGAGCGATCAATCGCAAAGAGGCGCTTCTCATTGAGGACGACATAGTAAGTCCCGTCCTCGAACTGACGTGCATCCGTCACGCTGACCCTCCCCGTCACATCAGGGAGCTCGAGCTTCTTGATGATCTCATAAGTCTCTCCATCGAAGAAGTACATGATGCCCTTCGCATGATCCCAGTCCCCACTGGAGTCGTCACGGCGCGCAGCACCACAGAGCACGACGATGGGGCGCCCTGCCGTACTGGAGAAGGCCATGAGTCGCTCACAGGCATAGGACATATGCTCCTCACCGTCCCCCTTCCTCGAGGTCTCTTCTCGAGAGCTTCCCCAGACGATGAGCCCAATGGTAATGAGCGAGAAGAAGGCCGCCGGCGCAAGGATAATGAGGAGTAGACGCCTAAGGAAGGTATTGGGAGCCGGCTTCGTCTCTACCTTGTGATGGATGGTGATATCATCCGAGTCGAGATAGAACTCCGTCGAGCAGCTGTCGCAGCGGTAGTGATCCTCGCTAATCTTTGTGGCGCGCGTGCTACCACACTGGGGACATTTCAGAGCTTTGATATGCGTGGGCATCCGAACGATTAAGCTAAGTGGTGAGCTGTGTAAGGGGGTGCTACAGCCCTTACATAACAAGAGGATACACCAAGAGAGCCCGCCTCTATATGGGCGGACTCACTTGGTGCATACTATAGTAGGTGTGAAAATGCAGAGCTACTTGATGAAGGTCGCGAACTCTTCCATCGAGTTGCGCACCTTCTTCATCTTACCCAGCCAGTCGCGCTCGGGGTCAGCGTAGCCGAGGTAAAGGAGCGAGACGCTACGCAGGCCCCTTCTCACGCAGACCGAGGAGCTCGTCGACGAGCTTGGGGTCGAAGCCACCGATAGGCGTGCTATCGATCTTCAGCTCAGCTGCCTGTGCCAGCGCCAGACCGAGGGCGATGAAGCTCTGGTTAGCTGCGTGCTGGAACTGCTCTTCCTTAGGCATCTTGCCGAACGTCTCCTTCAGCATATCGGTGTAGCGCTTGAAGCGACCACGTACCAGACCACGCTCATCGGTCGTCAGGGTCGTAGATCTCATCGATACGCTCGAGGCGTGTACTCATCCCAAGCAGCGAAGACGATGACGTGTGAGCACTCGCGCATGCAGTCAGGGTTCAGAGCCCCTTCGACCATCTTCTCCTTCAGTTCCTGGTTGCCGACGACGATCAGACGGAACTGCTGCAGGCCCGATGATGTGGGTGCCAGACGTGCTGCCTCGACGATCTTCATCAGGTCTTCTTCACGGAGCTTCTTGGTAGGGTCGTAGGCCTTCGTGGCGTGGCGCCACACGAGGTCATCTAATAGTGCCATATTATTTGTCTTTATATTTAATTAATAGTGTCCTATACGTATGTAAAGATAATCACTCTCGCCGACCTAAGCTACACGGCCAGACGAATTCATCGTGACCACAGAGAGAAGCCTTCATCCCGCCCTCGACACCAAGCCAATCAAGGCGCATGCCCCCCTGCTATCAGCGCGCCACCACGACAGCTCTACGATAGGGGTAGTACGAACCTATATTGGTCTGCGGGCGAACCTATATTGGTCCGTGCGACGACCTATATTGGTCGCGAAGTGAAGCTATATAGGTTCGCCCGCTGACCAATATGAGACTGTTGCGACAGAGTCCTGTCCTCTATTTATTCTGCTAAGGCATCGCACGCCCAGCTACCCGATATGCCTCTTCGAAGCGATACACAAGCCCTCCGCCTTATCGCGAGTATTCCTCTTATCCAGCGAAGGGAAAAACATTGTTCTCGTGAAGAAAAAAGCGCCTTCACGCAGTGGTATTCTTCTATCTATGCACGTAGTCTTAAAGACCAGGCACGTAAATCCAAATATCCACGTACGTAGATATTAGAGCCACGTACGTAGCCTAAACTTATCTACCACTCGTCCACAACTTTTATCCCTACGCGGAGCAACAACCTAATATAGGAATCAGTCCAAAGCTATATAGCATCCTTCGCCATCCTATACAGCCCTACCTATGCATCCGTATAGGTTCACACCACCCTCCCCTATTCGTACACCGAGCACCCTCCCGTGAGCGGGATATAAACGTAAGCAGAGGCTACCACCGCTCCCATGGGAGCAGTGATAGCCTCTGCTATCGAAAATAGAGTGAAGGGACTAACGCGTACCCTTGCGCGACCAGCCGAACTGCAGGCCGAAGATGAAGACCACCAGCAGCAGCTCCCCGATACCGAGGAGGAGGTCACCTGGCATACGCATCCAGCGGATCAGCTGCATGTGATCCTGCTGCATGAACTCTGCCGAGCGAGCCGACCAGTAGGCATTCGTGATCGATTCGTGTGCCTGCAGGATACCGATGGGCAGGACGCTCACCGTCACCATCAGGAAGAGCCCGATATTGATCATCCAGAAGGCCGTACCGATGAGCTTGTCATTCCACTTGTAGTCAGGGTAGAGACCACGTAGGCAGAAGAGCATCAGCCCGATACCCAGGATACCATAGACCCCGAAGAGCGCAGCGTGACCATGCACAGCCGTCGTATTCAGCCCCTGTAGGTAGTACAGTGCGATAGGAGGATTGATAGCGAAGCCAAAGATACCTGCCCCGAGGAAGTTCCAGAAGCACATAGCGATGAAGCAGTAGATAGGCCACTTATAGGCTTCGATCCAGTCGGTAGACTTCGAGAGCTTATAGTTGTGGTAAGCCTCCATACCGATGAGCACCAGCGGCACGATCTCCAGCGCACTGAAGGTAGCACCAAGTGCCAGCACTGCCGTAGGCGTAGCACTGAAGTAGAGGTGGTGGAAGGTACCGAGGATCCCCCCCGAGAGGAAGATGATCGTCGAGAAGAGTACCGAGACCGTAGCCGACTGGATACGCAGCAGCCCAAGACGGCAGAAGAGGAAGGCAGCCACGACCGTAGCGAAGACTTCGAAGAAGCCTTCTACCCAGAGGTGGACGACCCACCAGCGCCAGTATTCGGCGATAGCCATGTGCGTCTGACGACCGTACATCAGCCCAGCAGCGTAGAAGAAGGCGATAGCCAGCGAGGCGATGATGAAGAGCGTCAGGAGGTGGCGATTCTCATCCTTGCGCTTGAGAGCGGGGATCAGTGCGCGGATCATGAGGAAGAGCCACAGCACGAGGCCCACCAGCAGCAGGATCTGCCACAGACGGCCAAGCTCTACGTATTCGTAGCCCTGATGGCCGAGCCAGAAGTTCTCGATGAGGCCGAGCTTCTGCATGACCCCGAACCACTGACCGACGAGTGAGCCGACGACGACAAAGAGGAGCGCACCGAAGAGCACATTCACCCCGAGGCGCTGGAACTTAGGCTCGACACCCGACACAGCTGGTGCGATGTAGAGCCCCGTAGCCAGCCAAGAGGTAGCGATCCAGAGGATAGCCAGCTGGACGTGCCAGCTACGTGATACCGCCTGAGGGAGGAAGTCCTGAATAGGTAGCCCGAAGAGTGCGTCACCCTCGACCCCATAGTGTGCCGTGATCGCCCCGAGGACCATCTGCACAAGGATGAGGATCGACACGATCCAGATGTACTTCGTCGTGGCGCGCATCGAGGGCGTAGGCTTCATACCACGCAGCGGGTCAGAGGTGGGCAGGGACGCCCTACCTCGTCTTCCTTCGACTGAGCATAGTAGTAGACGAGGATACCGACGCAGGTCAGCAGCATCAGCACACTGAAGCCCGACCAGAGGTGGAGCGACGTGGGAGCGATATTGCCGATCGTGGGGTCGTGAGGCCAGTTGTTGGTGTAGCTGACATCCGTACCTGGGCGGTTCGTGACGCAGACCCACGAAGCCCAAGCGAAGAAGGCGCTCATCTGCTCCATCTTGCGGGGATCTTCGATGCTCTTAGCGCGCAGGGCGTAGGCCGAGCGGAGCTTCACGAACTCAGGCGAATTGTCGCCGAGGAAGAGCTTCGCGTAGTAGGCACCCAGCTCGTGGGCGACCTCAGCACGCAGCGGCGAGTACGTGATGACGCCCGTCGCTTCGTCGAAGGTGTTCTTACGCACCTCCTCACGCAGGAGGACCTGATACTTAGCCTGCTCAGCGGCAGGGAGTGAAGCATAGTCCAGACCGTCACGCTCGGCGAGCTTCTTCAGCAGGGAGCTCAGCCTCACGGTGTAGGTAGTCAGCGGACCAGTCGGGAGCGATATACGCCCCGTGGCCCCATACGCTACCTACGGTCTGACCACCGATGGACTGCCATACGTTTTGGCCGTCCTTAATGTCTTGACCTTCGAAGAGCGTCGTGCCATCCGTCGTCACCACCTTCGTCGGGAAGGGTGGCATCGTGCGGAAGATCTCCAGCCCAAAGAAGCCAAGTACACCGAACGACAGCAGGATGACTGCCGCCAGTGCATACCATAGTTTCTTAGGAGTCGTGGTTGGTTGTGAGAATAATTACGCTTATACTTAACTTGATTTTACAACTACTTGCGCATTGCAAATAGAAACCATTCAAATATAAGTGTTATTTGATTATTCTCATTCATCAACCACATAAAATTGGCGAAAACACGTATACACCCCTACCACACAGGGGATAGAGATTTACATAATCGCTTGATGAAAATAGGTGGAGGGCGGCGGCGAATTGGTACAAAAAAGCCCCGAAGACCTGAGGCCTTCGGGGCTTATGATAGCGAGTTGGGGGCTTACGCTTAGCCGAACCAGCGAGCAAAGAGCGGCAGGAGGATGGAGGTCATCAGCCCCATAATCCCGATAGCCAGCCCACTCAGAGCGCCTTCGATAGCGCCCATCTGGATCGCTGCAGCCGTACCGATACCATGCGATGAGGCACCCATCGCCAGCCCCTTCGCCACGGGGCTCTTGATCTTCATCAGCTTCATAATCGGAGGGCCGATGATGCTACCGATGATACCCGCACAGACGACGATGACCGCCGTCAGCCCAGGGATACCACCGTTGTTACCTGCCAGCTCCATTGCGATAGGCGTCGTCACGGACTTCGGTGCAAGCGAAGCGATGAGCGAGCTCTGCACACCGAGGAGATGACCGACACCGACGATAGAGCCGATACCCACCATAGCACCGATGGTGATCGCGACGATGATAGAGATAGCGTTCTTCTTCAGATGTGCCACCTGCTCATAGAGGATGTAGCCGAGAGCGACGACTGAGGGGCCGAGCATGAAGTGAATCATACGGCTCCCTTCGCGGAAGGTCTCATAGGGTACCTTCAGTGCGGTGAGGATGAGGATCAGCTCGATGATCGTCACCAGCACAGGGTGCAGCAGCGAGTGCAGCACAGGTACTTGCACCCAGCGGTGGATCTTGATATTGATGAGATAGAGGCCGATGACGAACGTGATCGTGAAGACCTCGCTGTGGAAGAAGTGCTCGAGCGTGATTGCTACGCCTCCTTTCCATTTGATCCTGTACGTAGGCCACCGAAGCGATGACGAGGATAGAGCTGACGATGACCGCCACCAGGATGACCCACCAATTGGCCACCACTGTATCCAGCTGCGCCATCAGCCCCACACCTGCGGGGATGAAGAAGAGCCCCATGTTGTCCGTCAGAGCGCGGGCAGGGGAGTCGATCTGATGCACCTTGACGAGCTTCAGCTGCAGCGCAAGGAAGAGAAGGAGCATCCCGAGGACGCTACCAGGTACAAATCCCCCCCATCAGATAGGAGAGAAATTCGCCTATCCAGTAGAAGAGGAAGATGAAGAATATCTTGATAAGTGTCTGCATAAGCAATCGTAGTTTGCTACACCTCGCGGAGGGTACAAAGCGCAGTGCAGCGATGGAGTGGCCTATACGAGGTCACGCAGTAGGACGTCCGCACGCTCACGGACGGCAGCATAGGCACGGGTACGCGCCTGCCATGCAGCAGCGTGCACGCCGTTGAGCTTGAGCGAAAGGAAGTTCGCCACCGAAGCGATCGATATGATCGAGGAGCACACCGAGCGTGAGGCGGTCGGGCGCGATGTTGGGGCAGTAGTAGCCGCCCGCGACTTCGTCCTTACCGTAGTTCACCTCGATGAGTACGCCCATACGTGTGAGCTGACTCAGTGCCTCCTGCGTCTGTCTCAGCGGAAGGTCGCAGGCAGCAGCCAAGGTCTCCGCACGGTAAGGCTCGGGATCCTCCGAGGTATAGCGTGCCGTGATACGTGCTGTGAGGGCGATGAAGACGGTATCGGCATAGCGGCGCGAGAGCGGACGGCTATTGGGAGGCGAGGTGAAGTGCCAGACGTGCTGTATGGAGTAGGAGATCTCAGCCCCAAGCAGGATGATGATCCACGAGAGCTGGATCCAGAGGAGCGCCAGTGGCACGGCAGCGAAGCTCCCGTAGATAGCGTTGTAGCGTGAGATCCACAGCACCCCATTGATGTAGAGAGCCTGGAAGATCTGGAAGGCAATCCCCGCGATAAGCCCCTGCGATGAGGGCGGGGATGAAGTGTACCCGCACGTTCGGCACGAAGAAGTACAGGCAGACGAAGCCAAGCGTCACGACGACATAGGGCACGAGACCGAGGATCTGTGTCGTGAGGGCAGAGATGATCCCCAGCTCACCGAGGTAGGTATTACTCAGGGTGGAGAGGAAGAGGGTCGTACCGCTCGAGATCGTGAGCAGTAGCGGGAAGAGGATGAAAGCGCCGAGGTAGTTGATCACACGGCGTGACCAAGGGCGAGCATAGGGGTGCTTGCCAGAGACGGTTAAAGGCATCTTCGATGGTCGAGATCAGCATCAGCACCGTGTAGAAGAGTACCGCCAGACCGACCCCTATGAAGAGGCCGCCCTGCACCTGCGATAGGTAGTTCTCGACGTAAGCAAAGGCCTTCCCGAACTCCACCTCATGCCCTGGGAGGGCACGCATCAAGGCATCACGCACCGTCTCCTGCAGTCCGAAGCCCTTAGCGATACCGATGATGACCGCCAGGATAGGCACCAGCGAAAGCACCGTACTGTGGGTAAGCGAACCCGCAAGCGAACCGATACCCTCCTCGATATAGGCCTGTACCGTCATGTAGAGCACACGCAGCGTCGCCACCCCGAGACGGGCAGGAGCTGCGAGCGAGGCTCGCGTCAGGCGCCACATATCGAGCGTCACGAAGCGCCAAGCAGCGAGGGCTTGCGCCTCTATATGCCGCAGTACATTAGGCATGGAGTGAGGGTAATGAGGATAGGATAAGTGATCTCGTCGGGAGGGAAGGTGGATGGGAGCGGTACGCACCCGCTACCATGAGTGGGATATAAAGAAGAAGCGCGCAATAGAAGCAGTGGAGCTATAAGCCGAGTTCTGTACCCGTGGGCGGTCACCCACCCGACGGGTGTCTGTCATTTATCTGGGATGGTAGTCACCTACCACCTCGTGCGGTCTACCCTCCGACTGGGGCGAGCAACCCTCGTAGCGTCGGTTTACATGACCTTGCAACCCATAGGATGTACGGCAGCATGTATTGCTACACACTCCGGTGAGCTCTTACCTCACCTTTTCACCATCACCGCGGGGGAGCGAGTCCTCCGTGGCTGTCATTCTCTGTTACACCTACCTACCCTCGCGGATAGCTTCCCGTTAGGAAGTATGGCGCTCTGCGTTGCCCGGACGTTCCTCACACGCCCTTCAGCCCAAGGACCAAAGAGGTGCGCGACAGACCGCCCCACTGCTCTATAGCGTCTTCTTTTATTTCTGTAGCTCTACACGCTGGGTCGGAGCTTGCTCGGCGTTGCGACGCTCGATCTGCTCGACGACATTGCGTGCCAGCGTGCGGAAGTAGATACCCATCAGGCTATCGCGCTGCGTGGCGATGGGCTCACCACCGTCACCGCATTCGCAGATACTCTGGATGAGGGGGATCTGCCCGAGGAGAGGAATATCCAGCTCTTCAGCCAGCTCCCGACCGCCATCACGCCCGAAGATATAGTATTTGTTCTGTGGAAGCTCGGCAGGAGTGAACCATGCCATATTCTCCACCAGCCCAACGATGGGGACTTGTACGTGCTCGTCGAGGAACATCCCCACGCCCTTGATGGCATCTGCCAGGGCTACCTGCTGGGGTGTCGTGACGATGAGTGCGCCCGTCAGACCGAGCGTCTGCACCAGCGTCAGATGGATATCACTCGTCCCTGGAGGCAGGGTCGATGAGCAGATAGTCCAGCTCCCCCAGTTCGTCTCCGTGAGGAGCTGCTTGAGGGCGTTGCTCGCCGTGCTACCGCGCCAGAGCACGGGGCTCTCCTTATTGACGAAGAAGCCGATAGAGGCGTACGCGACGCCGAAGCGCTCGACAGGTGCGATGAGCTCCTGCCCGTCGACGTCCTCGAGGACGGGGCGCTCATCTTCGCAGCCGAACATCTTAGGCTGCGAAGGGCCGAAGATATCGGCATCCAGCAGCCCGACCTTATACCCTGCTTGGGCTAAGGCTACGGCGAGGTTAGCGGAGACAGTGCTCTTCCCGACGCCTCCCTTACCAGAGAAGATCGCCAGCGTATTCTTCACCTTCGGCAGCAGGGGTAGGCTATCCTGAGGTACGACCTCGGGGACCTTCACGCTGATATTCCCCTCGATCTGGACCTCGGGGCTGACGTAGGTGAGGATAGCTTTCTCAGCGGCCTTGACGACCGACTTGATGAAGGGGGAGTTGGGCTTGTCGAAGATAAGCGAGAAGCTCACCTTCATACCCTCGATACGGATATCGTCCTCGACCATACCGGCCGTGACTAAGTCCTGACCCGTACCTGGGTAGCGGACACGGCGCAGGGCGTCGAGGATGAGGTTGGGATATAGTGTGATGGGCATAGGAATAGCGCTATTGGACTCTGCGTGAGCGGCTGAAGCTGCGGTAGCTATCGGGCTCGATCTCGATATCAGGCTCGACGAAGCCTCCGGCAGGCTCCTTGGGGATGAAGTGCAGGTACTTGATCGTCAGACCGCGGCTCAGCCACTGACGCTCGTAGTACGTCTTGATCCCGAGGATCTTATCCTCAAAAGCCCCGTCATAGAGATCGGCCGTATCGGTCAGGATCTCCTGATGGTTCAGCTCGACGAAAGCCTTGGTATAGGTGTAGAGGAAGGGGCTATCGGTCTTGAGGTGTATCGAGCCACCAGGGCGCAGCACCTCAAGATAGCGACGGATGAAGCGCGAGGAAGTCAGGCGCTTCGTCACCTTCTTCATCTGGGGGTCGGGGAAGGTAATCCAGATCTCATCGACTTCGCCAGGAGCGAAGAAGCTCGTCAGGGACTCGATCTCCCCACGTAGGAAGGCGACATTCGTCATACCCGCCTCGTGCGAAGCCTTCGCGCCCGTCCAGATGCGGGCGCCCTTGACGTCCACACCGATGAAGTTCTTCTCTGGATACAGCTCACCGAGACCTACGGTGTATTCGCCCTTACCACAGCCGAGCTCCAGTACGATGGGGCGGTCGTTGTGGAAGAAGTCCTCACGCCAGCGTCCACGAAGGGGGAAGGCCTCCTGCTGCAGACGTGCGAAGGGATACTGAAGCACATGGGGGAAGGTCTCCATCTCGGCGAACTTCGCCAGCTTGTTCTTTCCCACAGGCGATTAGTCGAAGAGGTTAATGCTCTCGCAGTACTCGAGCTCACCCTGCACGACGAAGCGGATCTGGTCGGGATCGAACTTCCCTACCCCATCCTTCTGGGCATTGCGTACGACATAGTCGACCAGCTCGTCCTCATCGATCTCGATGGGCTCTTCGTCGTCGGCATCATCGTCACTCAGATAGCCACGGCTCTCGTAGTAGTCGTAGATGAGTCTACGAAGTAAACGATATCATCATCGGAGAGGAGCTCCTTGAGCTCCTGGGGGATATAGTTGCGGATGAAGGCCACCGAAGCGGTATCATCATATCCAAGCAGTTCGTCTTCTACCATAATATTTACAGGGAGGGGCTTGCCCAGTGAGGCAAGGCTATAATTACCCGTGCAAAGGTAATAAAAAGCCCCCACGGGGCTGACTTATACACGAGTAAAAGAAGAGTCATACCCCGCTCTGCGAAGAGACGAGGTATGACTTTATCGTAAGGCTTATAGCTATCCTATAAGCGTAGGATTCCGATTACGGAGCGGGCAAGACTTTAGATTACATCAAGATCTTCACCCTCACCAAACTGATCCATCTCGGTATCAACGGCAGAGAAGAGAACGAGGAGATTAAGAGGCGAGTTCAGCTGAATCAATCCCGCCTCAGGCTTCTCATAGCGTAAGCGTTTCATATCTGTATTCATCGATCTATACTATTTATGTGAGAGACGGTCGCGCATCATAAACACGGGAGCCTGCTTGCTAAGATCGGCATAGCCAGCGGATGATTTCGAGGGGATAGCCCACACCCAGCTTCCCAAAGAGGGCAAACAGAGGCTTAGGACTATAGTTGAAGACTATATACCCCATGTCGCCCATAGAGTATCCAGCATCTCCCTGCTGATAGATAGCACCAGTAGCAGGATCCTTCTCCCAAAGAGGGAACTCTCGGATGATATCATCCTGACGACGCAGGTTATCACTCCAGTAGTCATCACCCTTAGCGATAATCTTATCTAAGGCAGCTGCTACCAAGGGCTTTTGGGCAGCTTCTGCTGTTACTAAAGGTTCGTCTGGAGAGAGGATACCGATGTCATTAGAGTAAGAGCCCAAGAAGCGCATCGTCAAGCGGAAGACCTTCTGACCGCGAAGGTTGGTTGCATATTCACCTCGAAGAATGCTCAGACGGCTACCCGTACGGTTATAGTTCTTATTCACCACCAGAGATGGATAGAAAAGTAACGCATGGAATACAACTCGGTCACTATGCTCAGCCGCATTGATCGCAAGGAGCATACGCTGCTGGTCCTGACCTGCTGTCACGATATAGTTACTGGCATCTGCGTAGGTTGCTGGAGCGATAGAGGGAGATTGTCTACTATCAAACTGTGGAACAGTGCTACTAAGAGTACCATTCCCAGCAAGAGCACCCAGCAACATCGACAAGCGCTCAAAAGAGGGAATAGACCAACTACTACCAACTGCCGTACGGAACGTGCTCTCACCAGAGATGAGGACATTATAACTATTGGCATTGTCAATATAAGCCGCATCTTCCTTTCTCTTAGCGAATCCATTGAAGGAACTATTGACAGTGTCTGAGACAGCAGTTCGATGGGCAGGTCTGGACGATTCAGATTGAGCGTCAGCGTGTAGCTCATCCCCTCGACAAAGGCAGCATCGCTCCCATCAGCCTTACGCACCAAGCGGTCAGATGCATACACAGGAAGTGCCTTCATACGTGGCACGACAGCCCACCCCTGGAGTTCCTTTTCATCAGCAGAAGTTGAGTTGCTGTAGACGACATTACGACCATCTTGAGGCTTGACCTCAACATCGGCATAGATCTGCGTGCGGACATTTTCTGCCGTCACTGCAGAAGGCTTTTGACCACGAGGCATCACCCAAAGACAGAGGTAATAGCGTGGCGTAAAGCGCTTGAACTTACGCGTACCATATTCCACAGCACCGCTAGCATCAAAGCTATGAGGCGTAGGGTTGACCACAGCAAAGCGCTCATCATCCTCGGAGCCATGAGAGAAGACCCAGTTATAGTTACGCTCCTTCTGATCAATGACATTACTCTGCAGACTCTTGATCTTGGACTCTGAGAGGTCAAAGTAACCCTCCCCACCGAGAGCCGTAGAGCGGAGAGTGATGGCATTGAGCTGGTAGCGACCACCGCCATTCTCAGCCATCTCCTCCTCGACAGGCATACGCAGGAACATCCCCACTGGCTTCAGTGTGAAGTGCTCTGGATTAGGCATACCGAAGGCATAGCCCCTCAGCTGGAGCTGCAGAGAAGAGGGGATTTGTACCCTCCTTGAGCTCATACTGCAGCGGACGCCACTCAGAGACACAGGGCAAGTCGTACTCCATACTTGTCCCATCGGCACGAACCAGCTTAGGACTAACAACCACACGCTTCTGTGCAGCGTCCCACTCGCCCCCTGCGATCATCATCATCGAGAGATCTCCAAGGGGCTTAGTAGCATCGTATGCAAAGCCCGTACCCGTACCAGGAGTCCCCGAGGAGGGCTCATCGAATACGATACGATAGGTCGGCTTAGTGCCGTTTTCCTTCTTTGTCCACGTAGCCTGGATGTAGTTCACAGGCTGAGCTGAATTAGAGGAGCGGATGACACAGAGGATCTTCGAGCCATCGGTCAGCCCCTTCAACTTAGGGGAACTTTTTCTTGCTGTCATCAAGCTCAAGTGACACCGCACGTGGTGATGATTCAGCCAGGGGTTGCAGCACAGCTTCGACATCGAGAGACAAAGGAATCTGACTGTACTTACCAGGGTTCAAGATTTCCGTCTTAGGAGAAGAATCCTGCTGTGAGCAGGAACTAAAGCCCCACATCCCCGCGAAGAGGGCTACAGTAAGGGCTACACGAGATAGATTTCTACTCATTTAGTAATAACAATAATTAAAAAAACACTCATAATATACCGCCACCCCTACCTAATAATCAAGGTTAAGCGCAGCGAGCATTTGGATATCCAGGTATAAACTACCTAAACTCATACAAAGAAAGTAAAAAACAGCGTTTTATACAACTGTAGTTGAGCTTCCTCAGAAAAATCCAAGGGCATATCAATGCCATATCTACCTGGGCAAAGCGAATACCTCGATAAGACACCCCCCTCTCGAGAGCGCCTTCTAATAGGTTTCGATCCCCACATCACAATATACGACTCTATAATTTATAGTGATTCGCAGATGAAGATCAAAGAGTCGAGAGCATAGACGACAGATCTATACTCGGAGGACTATAGGCTTCAGACTCAAACGAACACTCATCTCGTATACGAACGACTATTCGTCCGTAGATAGAACAACTACTGATTTGGAAGCGAACGACTATTACTGTTGCCTTCCTTCTCGCAGCTTCATTCCATCAGATTATTATGAAGCCATCATCTTACTAATAGCTATCGAAAGGGAGGTGTGGCAGAGAAAGGATATTGAGCATCAGTCTCCTGCCCTTGATGCAATTGTCTGGGTATTCCACCCCGCGTGGCATCTCCACCTGGAGGGCACGCAAGAGCAGGGCACACACACAAGCTATGAGCACTCCCTCCAGAGAACGAAAAAGTAACCAGTACTGGTCACTGATCGAAGTAGTGCGGGTAAGTAATATCTACCAGTACTGGTCGGAGCGGCGACCAGTACTGGTCACGTCACTGACCAGTACTGGTTGAAATCCCCCCTCCAAGAGCATCTCACTATCAACCTCTTAGCATCCCTTCTCACGACCAACTTCACCGCATCTTCAGAGAGCGGATTTATCGCCCCTCGAGAACGGATTGTTGAGGACACGGCTTCTACGGGTGCTATATCGTGAATGAGCAGTATCTTTGGATAGATAGGGGAGGATCATTCACTTAGCCCCTCCCCCACTCCGTTCGATGAATCGCTCCAGACAGATAATTCCCTTCACCCTCATAGCCCTCTTCGTGGGCCTCTTCTTTGCACCGCTCCGCGCCTCCGCCCAAGAGCAGACGACTCAGGCCATCGATAGCACGCGCTATACCCGCCTCATCGACTCCTGCTTCACAGCAGGCAACCGAGGTGATTACGCTGCTGCCGAGGCCTTCCTCGCAGAGGCTCTGCGACTCAATCCCCCCGCAGCTCTGCAGCCTATGCTCCTCAATAACCTCGGGGGGCTTCAGCTCCTGCAGGGCAAGGACGATGCCGCCCTCCTCTCCTTCTCCTCCGCTCTCAGCAAGGATCCCCACGAAGCGACGACGCGCTTCAACCGCGCCAAGCTCTTCGTCCAGCGCAAGGAGTACAAGGCAGCCCTCACGGACTTCGCCCTCCTCCTCAGTGACCACCCGAAGAACGAGCTCTACCGCTACCAGCGCGCGATGGTCTACCTGCTGACGAAGGAGTATGACCTGGCAGAGGCTGACCTCAAGACCATCATCGAGGAGAATGACGGCTCACTCAAGGCACGTATAGGCTATGCCCTGCTGGAAACGATGCGCGGACGCTACGACGAGGCCGAGCGCCTCTATGCCTTCCTCACAGACAAGCTCCCGAAGAACGCTGAGGGTCCTCGAGGGGCGCGCTCGTATGTATATGGCTAAGGGTATGCGTGGCTTCGCCCAGCGCGATATTCGTCAGGCCTTCGAGCTCCTCGGAGGCCGTGCACCAGCCACCCTCTACCGCTTACGCGCCGAGCTGAATACCACCCTTGGCAACACTAAGGAGGCGGCCGAAGACCTGCGCCGTGCCGAAGAACTGGAGAATCCCAAGAACACCGCCAAGCGCTAATGAATCATATCGATCCCTTCCTCAAAGCAAGTCGCGGCCCACTACTATCAGCAAGGGGCCGAAGAGCTCTCCAAGCTACGCTTCATCTTCCCCTCGAAGCGTGCCCTCTCCTTCTTCCGCCATCACCTGAGCCAGCTGGCTACCTCACGCCCCCTCTTCGCCCCACGGATGGAGACGGTGAGCGAATTTATGCATAGCCTTCAGCCTCAGGTGCAGATCCTCGACAAGACCGCGCTCCTCTTCAAGCTCTACCAGACCTACTGCGAGGTACGTGCCGAGCGAGGCGAGATGACCGAGAGCTTCGATGAGTTCCTCTACTGGGGCAACATTATCCTCAAGGACTTCGAGACCTGCGACCGCTATCTGGTGCGCACCGATCACCTCTATCGCAACCTCAGAGACATCAAGGAGATCTCCGACGACTTCAGCTACCTCACCGACGAAGCCCGCGAGATGATCCAGGGCTTCTGGGGCGACTTACCCAGCCTTCAGAGCATCAGCGAGGACGATGACAAGGGCTACAAGAAGCGCTTCCTCTCCTTCTGGGAGTGCCTCGCCCCGCTATATGAGCGGTTCACCACCAGCCTGCAGGCAGAGGGATACGTCTATGACGGGCTGCTCTATCGCCGTGCCGCCGAAGCGAAGGAAGAGGTACTCAATCAGCTGGCCGAAGATGAAAAAGCTCGTCTTCGTCGGGCTCTTCTATCTCACCCTCCGAGGAGAAGCTCTTCAGAGACCCTCACGAAGGCAGGGCGTGCTGAGTTCTGCTGGGACGCCGCCGTCGAGGTCGTGCACGACACCAACCACCCTGCCAGCAAGTACTTCCACAAGCTCTGTAAGGAGTTCGGTCAAGTCGATGGCCCGTGGAAGGAGGGCGCTCGTGCGCACCACCTCCCTCACGAGGTACAGGTCATCGAGTGCTCCAGCCTCCTCTCACAGGCCAAGGGACTCCCTGACACTCCTCCAAGAGCTGAACATCGCCGAGGCGACGGAGAACCTCGAGGCAGCTATCATCCCTGCCGGACGAAGGTCTACTTCTCCCCACCGTCAGCTCGATACCTGACGACATCGGCAGTATCAACATCACCCTCGGCTATCCGCTGGACCGCACACCCATCGCCCTTATGCTGAAGCGATGGATCACGCTCATCTCCTTCAACCTCAAGCGCTCGGAGAGCTCAGCACGCTACCCCGCTGACCAGCTCCTCAGGGCTACTTGGTCAAGGACTCATCACGGCACACGCCCCCGAGGCCACACGCCTTATGGAGCATATCCGCCAGAGCAAGCGCTTCTTCGTCCCTGCCAAGGATCTATGGACGGACAAGACGGAAGCCGAGTTCCTGCACCTCCTCCTTGACCCGCTCTCCGAGACGAGCGACCCACTGCAGCGCATCGAGGCCGTACTCCTCCACCTCATCCAATCGGCCCAGCAGGAGATACCGACCAGTGAGCACCACGAAGAGGAAGGCGAGGAGCAAGACACAGCGCTCGTCTATGAAGGGCTCTCGTCCTTCGACCTCGAGTTCATCCACCACTACCTGCGCCTCATCAACCGCCTGCAGGGGCTTATCCAGCAGCATCGGATGGTGCTGGGCTTCGAGGCAATGATCCATCTCTTAGAGGGCTTAGTGGGGACTGTGACTATTCCCTTTCGAGGGCGACCCACTACAAGGTCTGCAGGTTATGGGGCTTCTCGAGACGCGACTGCTCCACTTCCCCACGATGATCTACCTCTCCGCTCAGGAGGGCGCCCTTCCTACGAAGCGCTACAGCGATACGCTCGTCCCCTACACGCTCCGCCGAGGCTTCGGCCTTCCTACAGGGCGCGCCGAAGAAGACCCGGGGCAGGACTACACCTTCTTCCAGAGTATCGCACGTGCTGAGCGTCTGACCTTCGTCGTAGCACCCGCCAGCGACGGCTACAACCTCGGCGAAGAGAGCCGCTACATCAGCCTACTCCAGTACATCTACGGCTGCGACATCAAGCGCCGCTCCCTCCGCCTTGAAGCTAAGGCCAAGGAGAGTGCAGGTATCTCGAAGCGCAAGGAAGGGGAGCTGTGGGAGCAGTTCGTCTATCGTACGACGACCGACCCCAAGGTGGATCCCGACCGTAAGGCCGTCCGCCCGCTCTCTCCAAGTAGCCTCTCGAAGTACGTTGCCTGCCCGCTACGCTTCTACTACGAGGCGATCTGCCGCTACCGCGAAGAGGATTCCCCCAGCCTACTCTTGGCTTCGAATGAGTTCGGTACCGTACTGCACCGCGTTATGGAAGAGTTCTACTCAGACCTTACCAAGAGCCCAAGCACAGGAGACCAACTCACCTTCACCACCATCACCAAGGAGATGATCGATAAGAAGCTCAGGGCTAAGGACAACATCAGGCAGCGTGTAGAAGATGCCTATCGTGCCGAACTCAAGCTCAAGCCGGGCATACCACTCAGCGGACTCTCACGCATCTATTGCCAGACGATCGAGCGCTACGCTCGCGAGCTCCTCGAGTGGGATAGTGCGCATGCCGCATCCTTTAGCTACGCTGCGAGCGAGAGCGAGGTCTATGCCGCCTTCACGCTCCCCAGTGGTGCGACCGCCTATCTCGGTGGTATCATCGACCGCATCGACCAAGTCGATGGTAAGTATCGCGTCGTAGACTACAAGACAGGGAATGCCTCACTCACGATCAGCAAGCCCCAGAAGAAGGTCGTAGACTTCCGATGGGAGGAGCGGCTCAAGGATCCTAAGAACAAGGCTATCCTCCAGACGCTCATCTATTGCGCTGGCTTGGCTCAAACCTACAAGCTCGACGAGTCAAAGATCCACCCTGCTATCTTCCGCTTCAAGGGAAACGATGGCTTGGTGACGAAGCAAAAGAAGTACGACCCCCTCCTCACCTTCCCTATTGGTGAAAAGCAAAGCAAAGTAGCAGCCCCTTATGCGGAAGTCAAAGAGTCCTTCGAAGCACTCCTCGTAGATGAGCTCTTAGCGGAGCTCTACGACACCGACAAGCCCTTCACGCAGACCGAGGACGACGAGCAGTGCGCCTACTGTCCCTTCGCCCTTAGCTGCGGCCGCTAAAGCGAATAATAAGTAGGTAGCGTCCGAGCTGCCGCTCCATCCAGACAAAAGGCCGAGGTGCCGCATGACTCAGCATCAGCTGAGCACATACGGCACCTCGGCCTTTTATATTATTCTCTACCGGAGAAGGCTACCCATTAAGGGTGCTCCTGCGTAGTGAAGGGACGGCAGGAGAAACGCATAACAGATGAGTACCTTGCATCAGCTGGACTCTTATTCCAGTCCATCCCGTTAGTACGAACCACATCTGAGAAGTTGCTTAACCAGTAATAAGCTCCACTTTCAACAACTATGGGGGAAGCAGACCACCCCTCGATATTATATGAGGTATAGTTTATGGGAATAATACGCGTCTCCTTACGAAGCGAGGTATTCTCCCAAAAGGAAACATTAGCAATATCGTCTATACCACCGATAAACTGCTCACCAAGATGAACTGCATCGACTTGGAAGGCAACACGATTAAACACCTTCCATTGACTCTGAGCCTTGGCAGTAAACTTACTATTCATTACAGTCTGAGCGGGCCTACCTCTTTTTGTGTATGTAATAAGCAGATAGGGCTGCTGGCCCGTAGGAGCATGAGGGTTCTCCACCTCCTGATAGCGGTAAGCTACACGGCGCTTATTTGTTCCACCAAAATTGTCCAAGGCAATAGCATAAACAACTGAGCCAACACGACGAGAGGTGTACTTTGCCTTCCCCGAAGCGGAACCGACCTGAACGTTGAGCTCAGCACCGTCAACGGCCTGTCCCCCGACTATATTAACAGCTACTCGTGGGTTATGGTAGGGAATGATACTCTCCCACTGTGCTGGATTAGGCGAAGTATAGCGTCGACCATTAGCGTTCAGGCCCACTTGGTTTGCCTCAGCCCCTGTCAGCATCGCAAATGAATTGATGCCATGCTGTGTATCCAGCTGGTTGGAAGTCCCCTGAGGGATATCACGACCTGGCCAATACTGCCAAGGCTCCTTACGCACGACATTGTACTCCGCCATATAGTCCAGTGGCGTGTAGGGGTGATAGTAGACCGCATCGAAGTAAACACTCTTGCCCGAGAGCACCTGATGATGACGATGCTTCTTACCATAGATATAGGTATGCTGCGGTGCGAGGATACGGGCATTGCTACTCGTCCCCGTCTCAGCTATCAGCGTAGTCGAGCGATGCTCTGCATCAGCCGTAGTCGTGGGGATAGCCCAGAAGAGAATCGTGGGGATACCAGGTGCTACATTGCGGTTCACATCAGCCCCCACCGAAGTATCGGAGAAGATCTTTGCGCTACTTCCGCCCTGCAGAGAGAAGACATCACCGGTGAAGATCTTCTCATATTCGGGAGTAGAAGAGTTAAGTGCAGTGAACTCCTTCGTCGTAGCCGCATTTTGCGTAGGAACCCACTTCATCAGGTTGCCATTATTCGCGCCACCACGGACAGCCTCCGTCTTGCTCTTGAAGTCGACCGCAGGCAGGTCATTCTTAGCCAAGCTAAAGTAACCGGCAAAGCTCAGAGAAGTCGATACGATACGCAGTGTATTCACCTTGAGGGCAACCTGTTCGCTCCCTAGACGCTGCTTATAGGCATCATCCAGTCGGAGCGTCGCACGGCAGAGGACGCCCTGAGGGAAGACCTCGAGCTTACGCTGCTTCTCTGCCTGCGACCAGTCTTTAGGCCACTTAGGGTGCCCATTGGGATAGGTAGGCATCTCCATCCAATGCGATACAGCAGGGATATCCATTACGCGACCATCCGACGTAGCTACAGGGGCAGCTTCAGGACCGCTTGCACCGAACTTCATCTGCCCAGCATCCTTATCGTAAGTGCCCCCCATAGCGATCATGATGTACCACTTCTTACCTGGAGCAAGAGTAGAGCCTGAGCGCAGCTTGATACGCTCCTTCTCAATGTGGTAGCCGTTAGGACCTTTCACAGCCTCCGCTTCGTAGTAGGTGGGCTCTTCGCCTGCATCACTACTACGAATAATGCAGAGGACGGATAATTTGTTTGGAAGGGTGATGCCATGACGCCCCTTGGCATTGAGCGTAGGGCTGACCGTAGCTGAGATACCACGGAGAGTGCTCTCGGTCTCCTCGCTGAAGGTGATATTGAAGTCCGCTGCGAGCGGGAAGTCAATATCCCCCTCACGATAAGAGGCAGTAGCCTCTTGAGCAGTCTTGGTCTGTACGGGTTCGGAGGTCGCTTCATTGCGACAAGAGGCAAAAGAGCCCCATAGCTGCGAGAGCCAGTAGCGGGAAGGTACGGCCCATCCAGCGAGAGATACTAATAGTCGTTGTCTGGTTCATAACCTTGGATTTCATCAAAACGATAGTCGACAGGAGCCGAAGGATCAACAAGCAGATCCCCCATATGGAGCGTATAGAGCTCCAGTGCGGGCGCTACGTAAGTCTCCTTCGAGCGAAGTGTTGAGTACATTTTACTCATGTAAAGAATTAGTTCCTAATATTTAAGAATAGAGTAGAGAGAGTAGATACGTCTTACTAATCAAAAGCAAGAGCGCCTCAGGTGCTGGTGAACCCCAATTCACAGGACGCAACCAGTCAAATCGAGTGCAAAGATACGACAATAAAAGCAAAGCCCAACATCGACACAGGACTCCCGCATCAAAAGCTCTCCTCACCAGCAATCCATATTGAGGCTAAGCTGATTTGCAAACGCCTATTGCGCTGCAGGTGGATGACTATTGATTCGGGCTTCAAATGACTATTCGCTCGGAGGCGAAACGAATAGCCCTTCGGATATGAAGCACTATGGATTTGCAGTACGCGTATAAACGACGATAGGGTGACGAAGCTTTCACTCCATCACCCTATCTCTTAAAATGGCGGCTACCTACTC